>ENA-OZAF01000736-OZAF01000736.1-human-gut-metagenome-genome-assembly--contig:-NODE-736-length-12006-cov-6.522885_pt1 | contig 12006 bp, 8 predicted proteins | sample MGYA00244207_ERZ653498 | MGnify/ENA primary metagenome ERZ653498 (study PRJEB26926, sample SAMN06165156) | human gut metagenome | biome: ENVO:00009003; feature: ENVO:2100002; material: ENVO:00002003... | reverse complement strand
AAAAGACGCGGCTGGCGGCCGCGCCTTAAACCGTATCTTTATTGTAGGAGGTGAGGAAAATGCGTATACTTTTGAAAATACTCTGCGCGCCCGTTGTGGCCGTGCTTGCTGTGGCGGGCTGGTTCTTCACGTTTTTGCTGAGCGTTTCTGCCGCCGTGCTCGGCATTGCGGCGGCTGTGCTGGGGCTGCTCGGGCTGGCCATACTCATTTTGGACAGCACCTTGAACGGCGTCATCGTGCTGGGCGTTGCCTTCCTCATAAGCCCCTACGGGCTGCCTATGCTCGCTGCGTGGCTCATAGCCCAGCTGCACGGGCTGCGGTACGCCATCCAGGACGCCGTGTATAGCTGAGGGGGGTGGCGGCATAGCGGTAACACGGATCATACCCATGCATGGCGGAAAGAGCGTGGCTTCGGCGCTCAAGCTCCGCACGGACTATGCAATGAACCCGGATAAAACTGAAAACGGAAAACTGATCTCCGCGTTCGCCTGTGACCCTCACACGGCGGACGCGGAGTTTTTGCTGGCCAAGCGCCAGTATAAGCAATACACGGGCCGCGATCAGACGAGCGACGTCATAGCCTACCAGGTGCGCCAGTCCTTCAAGCCGGGCGAGGTCACGCCGGAGGAGGCGAACCGCATCGGCGTGGAGTTTGCCGAGCGCTTCCTCAAGGGCAAACACGCCTACATCGTCTGCACCCACACTGACCGCCGCCACATCCACAACCACATACTTTGGAACTCCACGACGCTCGACTGCCGGGGCAAGTTCGACAACTTCTGGGGCAGCTCGCGGGCGGTGAGGGCGCTGAGCGATACGCTCTGCATCGAGCACGGGCTGTCCGTCGTCGAGGCTCCGAAGCGACGCGGCAAGAGCTACAACAAGTGGCTCGCGGAGCAGCGCCCGAGCCTGCTCATAGACATCCAGGCCAAGCTCTCAGAGGGCAAAGGCGCGGGATATGAGCGCTGGGCGAAGGTGTTCAACCTCAAGCAGATGGCGCAGACCATAAACTTTCTCAAAGAGAACGGCGACATGGACTTTGACGAACTCTCGCGCAGGGCCGAGGCCGCGAGCGAGAAGTGCAGCGCCCTGACCGAGAAGCTGAAGGCAACAGAGGCGAGAATGTCCGAGGTCGAGGAGCTGAAAAAGCAGGTCATAAACTACCTGCGGACGCGAGAGACCTTTCGCGCATACAAAGCCTCCGGCTACTCGAAACGGTATTTAGCCGAGCACGAGCAGGCGATACTTCTGCACCGTGCGGCAAAGAAGGCGTTCAATGATCTGGGGTTGAAAAAACTCCCCACGGTCAAGGCTCTGCAAGCCGAGTACGCCGCCCTCCTCGCAGAGAAACGAGCCACATACCCGGCCTACCGTGAGGCCAGAGCCGAGATGAAAAAGCTCCTGACCTACCGCGCCAACGCGGAGGCTATACTTTGTGGAAAGAAATGCATTGCTAATACGTCTTCTAAATACGGGCATAGATGAAAGCGGTACACTTGTCATTTTACACAAGCAGTCATGTGCCTTCTGGTGCTAATATACAAAATCATTGTTTTAGCATCTGTGTTTTGTTTTAAATCGACGATTTCTCTTGACATATCACAAAGGTTATGTAATAAAATAGTTCTTGTAAAGCGCTTAACCAAGCGCGACGGAGGGATTTGGGATGAGCAGACGCGTCACAATTATGGATATTGCGAAGCGCGCAGGCGTGTCGCCGGCGTCTGTTTCAAACGTCATAAATGGAATTGACAAAGTTTCGGGAGCTACAAGGGAAAACATTCTCCGCGTCATGCAAGAACTCAATTATCAGCCCAGCCTTGTGGCCCGCAGCCTGGCCAAGCGGCGCTCGGATATGCTCGGGCTGCTGCTGCCAATAACAGAGGAGGACAGCAGCGCAAGCCTTCTGCTTCGGGATAACCCCTTCTACGGCGAACTCGTCAGCGGCGTCGAGTTTGAGGCTGCAAAACTTGGCTATGACGTGCTCATAAAGGGCGTCCGCATGGGCGAGAGCTGCCGGGACTGGATACTCAAGCGCGACCTAGACGGCGCTATCTTCATAGGCAACTATACGCACGTCATCTCCGAGGAGATGCAGGCCCTGGGCCGTCAGCTCGTGCTCATAGATTCCTATGACGAGGGCACCCAGCTACACTCCACCGTCGGCATCGACGATCAGCAGGGCGGTTACGACGCGACGCGGCTGATGCTGGACAATGGTCACAGGACAATCGCCTTAGCTGCATCCAACATCACTGTTGACGGCGCTATACATAGGCGCTACAAGGGTTATGTGAAGGCCATGACCGAGGCCGGTCTGGACACCGAAAGCTTTATATTCCAGGACGCTCTCAGTTTCGGCGGCGGGTATAACATAGGGAAGGCGCTGCTGGAGCGCCCGGAAATAACGGCAGTATTCGCCGCAGCGGACATAGTGGCTTTCGGCATACTCAAGGCTTTTTACGAGGCCGGGCGGGTCATCCCGCGCGACCTGTCTATCGTCGGCTTCGACAACACAAAGGAGTGCGAGTACTCCATGCCCGCTCTCAGTTCCGTAGCCCAGTTTGCGTATGACAGGGGACGTATCACGGTGCAGAAGGTAGTCCAGGCCATCAACGACCCGGGCGCAGAAATAGAAAACATCATCATGCCGGTGGAGCTGATAGAGCGCGACTCTGTCGCCCCTCCCCACGAAAGGAGCTGAATGCCCATTTGAAGAAAGAGGCGATATTCCATCGCACATACTCCGAGTACAGCTTTGCTGAAGCTGCGGACCTGGTCGTCATACGACTAAGGGCAGCCAAGGCTGACCTCGAAAGCTGTACGCTCTGCTTTGGCGACAGGATGGAGCCGAAAAGTCCCATCTCCATTACGGAGGCGGAAATGACACTGCGCTTTTCAGACGCGATGTTTGATTACTTCGAGGTTGAGATAGACCCCGGCGTCACGCGGCTGTGTTATTATTTCCGGCTGAGCTCCGGCGGTGAAGCGTTGTATTATTATAGCGACTGCTTCCATGAACAGCCCGAGGAAAACCGCCAGCTATACTACAACTTCCACTACATACGCAGCGAGGACATGGACTCCGTGCCTGACTGGTGGAGGAAGGCTGTGGTATATCAGATCTTCCCAGACAGCTTTGCCAGCTCGCGCCGCCGCATCTCCTGCGAGTGCCGCGTCGAACACCTGCCCGACGGGCGGGCCTGCGCATCCAAGCTCGGCGGAACGCTGCGGGGCGTGACGGAGAATCTGGACTACATAGCTTCTCTCGGCTTCAACTGCATCTACCTGACGCCGATTTTTGCCGCCAACAGCCCGCACAAGTATGACACCATCGACTACTTTGAGATCGACCCCTGTTTCGGCAGCAAGGATGACCTCCGGCAGCTGGTATCCGGCTGCCACGAGCGCGGGATGCGCCTCGTGCTCGACGGCGTTTTTAATCACAGCGGCCCGGACTTCTTCGCCTTCCGCGACCTGGTCGAAAACGGCGAGGGCTCGCGCTACAGGGACTGGTATTATCCCAAGTCCTACCCACTGGATGCCTCTTCCCTGCCGAACTACGAGTGTTTTGCCTATGTCGGGAGCATGCCCAAGCTCAACACAGGCAATCCGGAGACGGCTCGATACCTCATAGACGTCGGCCTGTACTGGATAAGAGATTTCGACATCGACGGCTGGAGGCTGGACGTGGCCAACGAGATTAACCACGACTTTTGGCGCGCTTTCCGCCGCGAGGTCCGTGCGCTAAAGCCCGACGCAGTGCTCATAGGAGAGATTTGGGATGACGCCCGTTCCTTCCTCGATGGAGAGCAGTTCGATTCGGCCATGAATTATAACCTCACCTTTGCAATCGACGACTTTTTTGCCTGCGGAAGGCTCAGCGCCCGGGAGTTCATGCAGCGGGTCCAGCAGCTGCTGGTACGCTACCGGCGGCGCATACAGCAGGCGCAGCTCAACCTCATCGACAGCCACGACGTCCCGCGCTTTCTCACCAAGTGCGGCGGGGATGAGCGGCGGCTTAGGCTGGCGGCGCTGTTCCTGTTCACCCATCCCGGCGTGCCTATGCTCTTCTACGGCGACGAGCGCGGGCTCTCCGGCTGGCATGAGGCAGAATACAGGCAGCCCATGGACTGGAGCGGCAGCGAGTGTCCGCTTTCGGACTTTATTCAGTACGCCATCAAGCTGCGGCACAAATACGGCACGGCGATCCAATACGGCTGGCGTGAGCTGTTTTCTGAAGAGAGCACGCTGGCATACAAGGCAGAGCTGGGCGGTCACGGCTTCACGATAGCCATGAACGTTTCAGAGACCCCAAGAATGATATATCTCCCTGAGGAAGTCGGAAATACTACCATCGAACTTAACGCGATGTCCGCAAAAGTTATTGAATATTGACGGCATTGCGATTTTTTGAGTTATGTTAAGCGCTTTACTTACGACCAACGGCTGAATGCCGAACGAATAATTCAGAAAAGGAAAGGAAGTAAAAAATGAAAAAGGTCAAGAAAACTCTTGCGCTGCTGCTCGCCGCAATGATGCTGCTTGCACTCGCTGCCTGCGGCGAACCCGCGCCCGCGCCAACCGAGGCTCCCCCGGCAGACACCTCCGATGGCGGCGATGTGCCGCCTGCGGACAGCGGCGACGCCGAAGTCGTGCCTGAGGAGGGTGCCTCGCTCAAGCTCTGGTTCGACAACGACAACTACAACGAGAAGATAGTCGAGCTCTGGAACGCCAAGTATCCCGACATCCCGCTCACGGTCGAGAACGTCGGCACCACCGACTCCCGCACCAAGATAGAGCTCGACGGCCCCACCGGCATGGGCGCGGACGTCTTTGTCCAGGCGCACGACGGCGTTGCCATCTCCGCTCAGTCCGGCAACATTCTGGAGATCGACCTCTTCTCCGACGAAATACGCTCCGAGTTCGTGGAGAACGCCATCAACGCCGTGAGCTATGACGGCAAGATATACGCCTTCCCGCTGTCCATGAAGACCATCGTAATGTTCTACAACAAGGCCCTTGTGGACACCCCGGTCGATACCTGGGCGGAGATGAAGGAGTTTGCCGCCGAGTTCAACGACCCGGCGCAGAACAAATTCGCATGCCTCTGGCAGGCCGTCGAGCCCTACTATGCCCATGGCTTCCTCGGCGGCTACGGTTACGACCTCTTCGGGCCCACGCATGACGACCCCGACCAGTTGGGCTGGGACAGCGCCGAGGCGGCCGAGGGCCTGGCCTTCTACAAGACGCTGCAGGAGGACGTCTACCCTGTCGCCTCCGCCGACGCGACCTGGGACGCCATGAACACCATGTTCTCCAGCGGCGCGGCCCCCTACGTCATCACCGGCCCCTGGTCCATAGCCGACTTCACCAATGCTGGCATCGACTTCGGCATCGCCCCGCTGCCCAAGATGGACAACGGCGTCCGGCCCAAGACCCTCTCCACCGTCGATACCGTCTGCGTCAGCGCCTACACCCAGTATCCCAAGGCCGCCATGCTGCTTGCCCAGTTCATCGCAACCGACCCCGACTGCCTCCAGCTGCTCTATGAGACGAGGAACGAGCTGAGCGCCAGCATCGAAGGCCAGAAACTCGACTTCTACGTCAACGACCCCTTCATGTCCAGCATCGCCGTGGCCGTGAACGACGCCCTGCCGCAGCCCTACATTCCCGAGATGTCCAACGTCTGGGCCCCGTATCAGAAGGCCGTCATAGCGGTCTGGGACGGGCTCCAGACTCCCGAAGAGGCCCTTGCCGCGGCAAGCGAGGAATTTTACAGTTCGCTCGTAGTAACTGAATAATCCCCTCCAAACGGTTCGAGCAAAAATCCGCACGCCCTCTCCCGGCCCGGCCGGGAGAGGGCTGAAAGGAGCGTAAAATGCCTCACAGAAGTCAAAAATGGTCGGCCGGGCTGATGAGCGCGGTCATATGGGGCTCCGGGCAGCTCTGGAACAGGCAGTACATAAAGGCGGCCTTCTTTTTCCTGGCGCAGGTGGGGCTTATCGTCTCGCTTCCGTCGATGATACACGGCCTATGGGGCCTCATCACCCTCGGCGAGACGGAGATGATAATCGAAGGCTCCAAGGTCACTCCGGGCGACAACTCCATCATATTGATGATACTCGGCATCGCCTGGGCGATCATAGCTGTTGTCTTTGCGCTCATCTACATCGGCTGCGTGGCGGACGCCGTCCGCGACCGGGGCCGGATGGAGCAGGGGCAGCACCTCCAGGGCGCGAGGGAGTGGTTTCACCGCTTCCGCGACCGCTCCTTCCCCTATGCCATGCTCATCCCCGCCGTCATACTCATCCTCCTCTTCGTCGTCGTCCCCATCCTCTTCGGCTTCCTCATCGCCTTCACGAACTACTCGGCCCCGCACTATCTGCCGCCGCGCAGTCTGGTGGACTGGGTCGGCTTTTCAAACTTCGCGGACATGTTCCGGCTGCCCATGTGGAACGACACCTTCTGGGGCGTCCTGGGCTGGACGCTGCTCTGGAGCGTCGTATCCACGCTCAGCTGCTATTTCGGCGGGCTGGGCATGGCCTGCCTTGTGAACAACCGGCGCGTAAAATTCCGCAAATTCTGGCGCACCATCTACATACTGCCCTGGGCCATACCCGGGCTCATCTCCCTGCTCATCTTCCGCAATATGTTCAACGGCCAGTTCGGCCCCATAAACACCTTCCTGCGCTCTGCGGGGATCATATCTCAGAACATACCCTGGCTCTCGGACGCGATGCTGGCCAAGCTGGTCATCTTCGTCGTCAACTTCTGGCTGGGTTTCCCATACTTCATGACCATGATGTCCGGCGTCATGACCAGCATCTCGCCGGAGCTGCTGGAGGCCGCGAGGATAGACGGCGCTTCGCCAAGGCAGGAGTTCCGCCGCATCACGCTGCCGCTCGTGCTCTACTCCACCGCGCCGCTGCTCATCATGTCCTTCGCCACGAACTTCAACAACTTCAACGTCATCTACTTCCTGACGGACGGCAACCCGATAAACCCGAGCTACAAGTTTGCGGGCTCGACAGATATCCTCATAACCTGGATATACAAGCTCACCAAGGACAACCGCCAGTTCCAGATGGCGGCGGTCATGTCCATACTCGTCTTCGTGGTCATCGCCACGATATCCACCTGGAACTTCCTGCGCACCAAGTCTTTCAAAGAGGAGGACATGATGGGATGAGCAACTCAGCTTCAAATCTGCCCGCAAGGCGCAAAAAGTTCAGTGCCCGGGACGTCTTCGCCACCTTCGGCGTCTACGCGCTGCTCATTTTCATGGCGTTGCTCGTCCTGACGCCTATCGTCTGGATAATAGGCGCATCCTTCAACCCCATGAGCAGCCTGCTCTCGGCCACGGCCTTCCCGGAGAACCCAACGGTGCTGCACTATGTCAAGCTCATCAAGGAGACGAAGTTCGTCTACTGGTACGCCAATACGCTGAAGATAGCCCTCATAAACATGGCCATCTCCGTCGTGCTCACGTCCATGACCTCGTATGTATTCTCGCGCTTCCGCTTTAAGGGCAAGCGCGCGGGGCTGCTGTCGATACTCATATTGCAGATGTTCCCCAGCTTCATGGGCATGATGGCCACCTACAACATACTCTGGCAGCTGAACCTCCTGGACACGCACTTCGGCCTCATCCTCACCTACGCCGCCGGGCAGGTGCCCTACAACACCTGGCTTGTCAAGGGTTACCTGTCCAACATCCCGCGCAGCCTAGACGAGGCGGCAAAGCTCGACGGCGCCTCCAACCTGCGCATCTTCACGCAGATAGTCCTTCCGCTCATGAAACCCATTCTCATCTTCGTAGCGCTCTCGCAGTTTATAACCCCGTGGATGGACTTCATCTTCCCGCGCATGATACTCTCCAGCCCGGAGAAAAAGACCCTCGCCATCGGCCTCTACGACATGATAAACGCCAACACCAACAACAACTTCACCACCTTCGCCGCCGGCGCGATACTCGTCGCCGTGCCCATAACCATCCTCTACGTCTGCCTGCAGAAGTACCTCATCCAAGGTGTCACCGCGGGCGCCAACAAGTCCTGAAATGGAATACCGCTTTGGAAACTGCCGCGTGAGTGTCCTCACCGAGCGACTGCTGCGCCTTGAATACGACGAGAGCCGCGTCTTTGAGGACAGGCCGAGCCAGTTTGCGCTTGACCGCCACTTCCCGGAGCCCTGTTGCAGCGTAGAGCTCCGGGGCGGCAGCCTCGAACTGCGCTCCGAGGGCTGCCGGGTCATCATCGGCGGCGGGCTGGAGCTGGAGACGTTTACAGACGGCCTGAGCTGGCGCAGCGGGCAGGAGCTGCACTATCTCGGCGGCACGGCCCGGACGCTGGACAACGCCGACGGGGCCATAGGACTCGAGCCCGGCATCTTCTCAAGGGAAGGCGTCGGGCTCCTTTCGGATGACAGTCTGCTCTTCGGCGCGGACGGCGAGCTCCGGCCGAGGCGGCCGGGGACGCGGGATATCTATCTGTTCCTGTACGGCAGGCAGTTCGAGCGGGGCCTGCGGGATCTTTACCGCCTCAGCGGCCGTCCCCCGCTCCTCCCCCGCTTCGCCCTCGGCAACTGGTGGAGCCGCTTCTGGCCCTATACGGCGAAGGAATACCTGGCGCTCATGGAGCGCTTCGACGCCGAGGGGACGCCCTTTTCCGTGGCCGTGCTGGACATGGACTGGCACCTCACGCGCGTGCCGGAGGGGTACAGCGGCTGGACGGGCTACACCTGGGACCGGGAGCTCATCCCGGAGCCGGACAAGCTGCTGGCGCGTCTGCACGGGCAGGGCCTGCGCACCGCGTTGAACCTGCACCCGGCGGAGGGGGTGCAGCCTTTTGAGGAACGTTACGATGAAGTCGCAGAGTTTATGGGCGTCACCGGCGGCGAGACCATACCCTTCGACCTCAACGACCGCCGCTTCCGACACGCCTATTTTGAACTGCTGCTACATCCGTTGGAGGACATGGGCGTGGACTTCTGGTGGATAGACTGGCAGCAGGGTACGCGCTCGACGGTCGAGGGCCTTGACCCGCTCTGGCTGCTCAACCACTGGCACTTTCTCGACGCCGCCCTCAGGGGGCGCAGGCCGCTCATCCTCTCGCGCTATGCCGGCCCCGGCTCGCACAGGTACCCCGTCGGCTTCTCCGGGGACACGATAGCTAGCTGGGCCTCTCTGGACTTTCAGCCGCACTTCACCGCCGCTGCGGCGAACATAGGTTTCGGCTGGTGGAGCCATGACATAGGAGGACATATGGGCGATGGGCTCAGGGACGAGGAGCTTGCCTGCCGCTGGCTGCAATTCGGCGTGTTCTCGCCCATCTGCCGTCTGCACAGCACCTGCAGCCCGGACGCAGGCAAGGAGCCCTGGCGTTACTCCCCTGAGATCGCAGAGATAATGCGCCGCTTTCTCGCCCTGCGGCACAGGCTGCTGCCCTATCTGCACTCCATGAACTGGCGCAGTCACCTTGAAGGTATACCGCTGGTCAGGCCGCTTTATCACGCATGGCCTGATCGTCCAGAAGCCTACGAGTATCCCAACGTGTATGAGTTCGGCTCGCAGCTGATAGTTGCCCCAGTGACCGCGCCCGGCGCTGGCGAGAAGCGCGCCGCCGAAGTACGTCTCTGGCTGCCCGAGGGCCTGTGGTACGACTTTTTCACCGACGAAGTGTACGAGGGCGGACGCAGGCTCACACTGCGCTGTCCGCTCGAACGCATACCCGTTTTCGTCCGTTCCGGAGGGATAGTCCCAATGCAGGAGCCGGACTGCACGGAAGATTTACCGGAGCGCGTAACTTTGCACGTTTGGCCAGGTCAAGGCCGCTTCAGGCTGTGCGAGGGTGAGGATCTCTGCCTTGAAGCTGCAATATACCAGAACGAGTCAGGCGTATACATCAAAGCCCGGTCAAGCCCTCCGGGCAGGAAGTACATCATCATCCGGCATACGTCCGGGAAAACTACGCTCAAATGTGAGGAGGGATATTGAAAACCATAACAGGATAAACCTTGATCGCAGATGGGAAATGTCATGAAAGGCAAGCTGCCGGAAAGGAGAACCATGAAAGAGAAAAAACGCATTCTATCTCTGCTGCTATCCCTGCTTCTTATCACCGCGCTGCTCCTTACACCCGCTGGCGCACAGGGCTTTGACACCGAACTATTGTCTGCTACGCAGAGCACTATTACAGACGACTACCTCGGACCTGTCACACCGAAGGATGTAATCTATCAAATCATAACTGACCGTTTCTACGACGGCGACCCGACCAACAACATTCCAGCAGGCTTTGACCCGGACCTGTTTGACGGCACCGGTACCGACATCCGTCTCTATCAGGGCGGCGACTGGCAAGGTATAATCGACAAGATACCCTATCTTAAGAGCATGGGCATAACCGCGGTCTGGATCTCCGCGCCCTATGCCAACCGCGACCAGGCGACCCATGACGGATGGACAAGCTACCACGGCTATCATGCCAGGAACTACTTCACGACCAATAAGCACTTCGGTACGATGGCTGAGTTCGACGAACTCCAGCAAGAGCTGACGGACGCCGGTATAAAACTGGTCATCGACTTCGTAACAAATCACTCAAGCGACAGCCGCTACGACGGCAAGATATATGAGCCCGACAGAAATTCTGCCGGCGAGTTTGTCTTTGACTCCGCCGGTGAGCCTGTTGACTACAACAACGACGGCACAACAGAAAACCTCGTGGCCGACCCCAACAATGACACGAACGGTTGGTTCCACCACCTCGGCGACCGTGGCACGGACAATTCCACCTTTGGCTACCGCTTCAAGGAGCTGGCCTATCTCGCTGACTATTCCCAAGAAAATGCTGCCGTAGCAGAATATATGGAAGATGCGCTCAACTTCTGGGCAGAGAAAGGCATCAGCGGCATCCGCCATGATGCTACGCTCCATATGAACCCTGCTTTTGTCAAGAATGCAAAGGATGCTGTCGACTCCGAGAATGCGCCAATCACCCACTTTGGCGAGTTCTTCATAGGCAGGCCGGACAGCAAATACAGCGAGTACGCCAGTTTCCCGGACAGGACGGGCGTCACCAATCTGGACTTTGAATTTTACAACTCTGTAAACCAGACCTTCGGCAATTTCTCGCAGTCCATGACAGACTTTGCGAATATGCTCGAATACACTGACGACGACTATACATACGAAAATCAGTTCGTCACCTTCATCGACAACCACGACGTCACCAGGTTCAGATACGTGCAGTCAAACGACAAGCCCTTCCACGCCGCCATCGCCGCGCTGCTTACGTGCAGGGGCACTCCCAACATATACTACGGCACCGAGCAATACCTGAGTGCTCCCGACAGCGGAGCGGGTCGCATTTACATGGGCGCAGTCTCCGATTTCGAGTCTACTACCGCCACCCAGCTCATAAAAGCGCTGTCCGATCTTCGGCAGGAGAACGACGCGCTGGCCTACGGCACGACTGACATCCTGTATTCCTCAAACGACGTGGTGGTCTACTCCAGGCAGTTTTACTCCAAACAGGTGATAGTTGCAATAAACCGTCAGCCCGACCAGAGCTTTACCGTACCCGCACTCAACACCACGCTGCCCAACGGCACTTATAATGACGTACTCAACGGCTTGCTGTACGGCGAGAGCGCGACTGTCAGCTCCGGTAGCCTCCAGAGCTTCACTCTCGGCGGCGGCGAGGTCTGCGTGTGGTCGTATAACCCCGATCTCGGCACCGACACTCCCAGAATAGGCAACGTTATCTCGACCATGGGGCGAGCTGGCAATACCGTATACATTTACGGCACAGGTCTTGGTGGAACACCAACAGTCAAATTCGGTGACGCGACAGCCACTGTAGTTTCTGCTTCCGATGAAATGATAGAGGCCATCGTTCCCGCCAATGCCGCCGTCGGTGAGAACACGATAACCGTGACCAAAGGTTCGAGCGTAAGTAACGGTTTTACTTACACAGTACTCTCTGGCGACCCGAATCAGGT
>ENA-OZAF01000734-OZAF01000734.1-human-gut-metagenome-genome-assembly--contig:-NODE-734-length-12022-cov-5.097852_pt1 | contig 12022 bp, 7 predicted proteins | sample MGYA00244207_ERZ653498 | MGnify/ENA primary metagenome ERZ653498 (study PRJEB26926, sample SAMN06165156) | human gut metagenome | biome: ENVO:00009003; feature: ENVO:2100002; material: ENVO:00002003... | reverse complement strand
GATGGAATACGCCTCGCTGGAGGCCTACATCGCCCGCGACGGCTACGCGGCCCTCGCGGGCGCGCTGGCGGGCCCGCCCGCCGGCGTGGCGGAGGAGATCAAGCGCAGCGGCCTGCGCGGCCGCGGCGGCGCGGGCTTCCCCACGGGCGTCAAGTGGGAGGCCGGCATGAACGCGGCGGAGGGCCGGAAATACATGGTCTGCAACGCCGACGAGGGAGACCCCGGCGCCTTCATGGACCGCTCCATTCTGGAGGGCGATCCCCACAGCCTCATCGAGGGCATGCTGCTGGGCGGCTACGCCATCGGCGCCAGCCGCGGCTATGTCTACGTGCGCGCGGAGTATCCGCTGGCCGTGGAGCGGCTGGGGGACGCCATCCAGCAGGCGCGCGAAGCGGGGCTGTTGGGCGAGAACATCCTGGGCTCGGATTTCAACTTTGATCTGGAAATCCGCATCGGCGCGGGCGCGTTCGTCTGCGGCGAGGAAACCGCGCTGATGAATTCCGTGGAGGGCCGGCGCGGCGAGCCCGACCAGAAGCCGCCCTTCCCGTTCGAATCCGGTCTGTTCCATTGTCCCACCATCATCAACAACGTCGAGACCCTCGCCAACGTCCCGGCCATCGTCTTCCATGGCGCGGACTGGTTCCGCAGCTTCGGCACGGAGAAGAGCCCCGGCACCAAGGTGTTCGCCCTCTCCGGCAAGATCAACAACACCGGCCTTGTCGAGGTGCCCATGGGCATCCCCCTGGGCGAGATTTTGTACACCATCGGCGGCGGCATCCCTGGCGGCAAGGGCTTTAAGGCCATCCAGTCCGGCGGCCCCAGCGGCGGGTGCCTCACCCGCGCGCACCTCAACACCCCCGTCGATTACGAAAGCCTAGCCAAGCTCGGCGCGATCATGGGGTCCGGCGGCCTCATCGTCATGGACGAGGACACCTGCATGGTCGATACCGCCCGCTACTTCATGGACTTCATCCGCGACGAGAGCTGCGGCAAATGCCTGGCCTGCCGCGTGGGCACCAAGCGCATGCTGGAAATTCTGGAGCGCATCACCCAGGGCGAGGGCGTGCCCGAGGACCTGGACATGCTGGAGGAGCTGGCCGAAACGCTGCAGGATACCGCCATGTGCGGCCTGGGCCAGACCGCGCCCAACCCCATCCTCTCCACCCTCCAGTACTTCCGCGACGAGTACGAAACCCACATCTACGACCGCCACTGCGACGCGGGCGTGTGCTCCAACCTCTACATCTCGCCCTGCCGCAACGCCTGTCCCGCCTCGGTGGATGTGCCCGGCTACATGAACCTCGTGGCCGCGGGACGGCTGGTGGACGCCTACCGCCTCATCCGGCAGGAGAATCCCTTCCCCGCGGTGTGCGGCCGCATCTGCACGCATCCCTGCGAGCGGCACTGCCGCCGCTCCCAGGTGGACGAATCGCTGGCCATCTGCTCCATCAAGCGCTTTGTGGGCGACTTCGCGCTCAGCGGCGCGTTTGAGGTGCCCGACGAAGTCCCGCTCAAGCCCACGGGCAAGCGCGTGGCCGTGATCGGCGCGGGGCCTTCGGGCCTCACCTGCGCCTACTACCTGACCCAGCTGGGCCATCAGGTGGACGTCTACGAGGCCGAGCAGGTGCCCGGCGGCGTGCTCTACTGGGGCATCCCCGAATACCGCCTGCCCAACAGCGTGCTGCTCAAGGAGATTCACGCCATCGAGAAGGCGGGCGTAAAAATTCACCTGGGCGTGACCGTGGGGCGCGATCTGTCGCTGGACGAGCTGCGGGAAAGCCACCAGGCCGTCTACATCGCCAGCGGCAACCAGAAGGCGCGCAAGCTGGGCATCGCCGGCGAAAACCTGCCGCAGGTGGAGAGCGGGTTGAGCTTCCTGCGCCGCATCGGGCTGAATCAGGACCGCTTCGTGCCGCGGCGGCTGGTCATCGTGGGCGGCGGCTCGACCGCCTTTGACTGTGCCCGCACCGCAAGGCGGCTGGGCGCGGAGGAGGTCACCATCGTCTACCGCCGCACCGAGGCCGAAATGCCCGCGGGCGCGGAGGAGATCGTGGAGGCTCAGGAGGAGGGCATCCGGCTGGAGACGCTCGCCTCGCCCCTGGAAATTCTGGGCGAGGGAGGCGCGGTTGCGGGCATCCGGCTCCAGCGCATGCAGCCCGGCAACTTCGGCAAGGACGGCCGCCGATGGGTCTACCCCGTCGAGGACGGCGCGTTCGTCCTGCCCTGCGACGGCGTGGTTCCGGCCATCGACCAGGAGATGGACGACTATTTCATCAACGCCGTGGAGGAGCGCGTCAAGACCTATCTGGACGTGGACCGCTTCACCGTCAAGACCCGGCGCGAGGGCGTGTTCGCCGGCGGCGACGCCAACCCCCACCGCGCCAACGTGGTCATCGAGGCCATCGCGGACGGCAAGCGCGCCGCGATCCACATCGACCGCTACCTCGGCGGCAGGGGCGAGCTTCACAAGGGCGCGCCCATCGACATCCCCACCATCCCCGACGAGGTGGTGGAGGAGCACCCGCGCTTCCCCTTCCATACGCTCGCGCCCGAAAAGCGCTGCGACAACTTTGACGAGGTGGTCTGCGGCTATCACCGGCTGGACGCCATGGCCGAATCGCTGCGCTGCCTGCACTGCGACAGGAGGTAAGGGCATATGATCCATCTGACCATCAATCAAAAGCCCGTGGCCGTCCCCGAAGGGACCACCATCCTCGAAGCGGCGCGCAGCGCCGGCATCGAGATCCCGAGCCTGTGCTATCTCAAGGACGTCCACCGGTTCGGTTCCTGCCGCATCTGCGTGGTGGAGGTCGAGGGCATGCGCACGCTTCAGGCCTCCTGCATGGCCAAGGTGCGCGAGGGCATGGTGGTGCACACCCACAGCGCGCGGGTGCGCAAGCGCCGCAAGATGCTCTATGAGCTGATGCTCTCCAGCCATTCCAAGGACTGCCTCTCCTGCGGGCGCAACCAGAGCTGCGAATTGCAGGCCCTGGGCGAGCGCCTGGGCGTGACCGCCTGCCGCCTCTCGGGCGAGCAGCCGCCGCGCCATGTGGACGTGTCGCCCGCCATCACCCGCGATACCTCCAAGTGCGTGCTGTGCCGCCGCTGCGTCACCGTGTGCCGGGGCATCCAGCAGGTGGGCGCCATCGCCGCGCAGAACCGCGGCTTTGACACCGTCATCAGCCCGGCCATGGGCCTGCCGCTCAACGCCACGGCCTGCGCCATGTGCGGCCAGTGCACGGTGGTGTGCCCCACGGGCGCGCTGGCGGAAACCGACGGGCTGGAGCGGGTCTGGCAGGCGCTGGCCGATCCCGACAAGCGCGTGGTGGTGCAGACCGCTCCGGCCGTGCGCGCGGCGCTGGGCGAGGCGTTCGGCTATCCCGTGGGCACCTGCGTCACGGGCAAGATGGCCGCCGCCCTGCACGAGCTGGGCTTTGACGACGTGTTCGACACCAACTTCGCCGCCGACCTGACCATTCTGGAGGAGGGCACGGAGCTGCTGCACCGCCTGGAGGCCGCGCTCGGCGGCGGCGAGGCGACGTTGCCCATGATCACCTCCTGTTCGCCGGGGTGGATCAAGCACATCGAGCATGCCTTCCCGGACGAGCTTTCCCACCTGTCCACCTGCAAGTCGCCCCACGCCATGCTGGGCGCGCTGGTCAAGAGCTACTACGCCGAAAAGCTGGGCATGGACCCCAAGGACCTCTTTGTGGTCTCGGTCATGCCCTGCACGGCCAAGAAATACGAGATCCAGCGCCCGGAGCTTGCCAGCCTGGACGGCGTGCCGGACGTGGACGCGGTGCTGACCACGCGCGAGCTGGCCCGGATGATTAAGTCCGCCGGCATCGACCTGCGCGCCCTGCCGGAGGGGACGTTCGACGCGCCGCTGGGCCTGTCCACGGGCGCGGCGGATATCTTCGGCGTGACCGGCGGTGTGATGGAGGCCGCCCTGCGCACCGTGTGCGAGTTGGTCACGGGCCGCGAGCTGCCCTTTGAAAACCTGCACGTAACCCCCATCGAGGGGCTGGAGCAGATCAAGACCGCGTCCCTGACCCTGAGGGACACCCTGCCCGCGTACCGCCATCTGGAGGGCGTGGAGGTGCGGGTGGCCGTCACCTCCGGCCTGGCCGGGGCGGACCGGCTGATGCGCGAGATCGCCGGGGGACAGTCGCCCTACCACTTCATCGAGGTCATGGGCTGTCCGGGCGGGTGCGTGAGCGGCGGCGGCCAGCCGCGCACGGACGTGGAGAACTTCCGCGAGCTGCGCTCCCGCGCCCTCTATGCCGAGGACGAGGGCAAGCCCCTTCGCAAGAGCCACGAAAACCCGGACCTGCTCCAGCTCTACGAAACCTGGCTGGGCGAGGCGGGCGGCCACCGGGCGCACGAGCTGCTCCACACGCGCTACGTACCGAGAGGACTGTACAACGAACGGGTGAAATGACGGGGCGGAGAATGCCCCTGCTCAGGCAGTCAATAACCCTTTCGGGAGGTTCGGAGGGCCGCACCCCTCCGAGAGGAATCCTGCGCGAGCGCAGGACAGACTGTCCGCTTTCAGCGGGCGGCCCGCCTTGCCGACATGTGCGGCGGATTCGGAAGCCCTGCGAATCAAGGTTTCCTTCTGGGCAGGGGCCGCGCAATGCGGCCCCTGCTTTCGCCACAAATGAGGATTCAGGCTGGAGGGTTGATCATGACCAACGAATGCGCAAGAACCATTCTGCATCAGATGCTCGACGGCATCGACCCCACCACCGGCAAGGTCCTGCCCAAGGACCACCTGCTCAACGACGCCACGGTCATCCGCGCGCTCCACACGGCCGTGCTGGCGCTGACGGATGTTTCCCAACCCGTCAAGCTGCCGGTCAACCGAAACGGCCGCCTGAACGCCAGCCGGCCGTGGACGGCGATGGACCAGGATGCGCTGGCCAGGCTCAGCCAGTCGGGCGCGTCGATGGAGATGATGTGCGAGGAGCTGCAGCGGCGGCGGCGCGGCGTGGAAAAGCAGCTTCGCAGCATGAGGCTGCCCATCCCCGCCCCCGAGAATGCCGGCAAGCTCTGGACGCAGGAGGATGAGGCGCGCCTGAAAGCGCTGTACCACATGAAACGCCCGGTGAAGGTGATGGCCCGCGAATTGCGGCGGAGCGCGCTGGCCGTGCGGCTTCGCATGGAGCGGCTGGAGCTGTACGGCGATGAACCCGGTTACCCGGAGGCGCCCCGCAACGAATTTTAACCTGTTTCGTTATCCGCGGTTGGTGGCATTTCGGCCGGCATGGGCTATAATAAGCGGCGGAGGGTGGGAAAAGTATGAAAATACAGAGCAACCACATCGCGGATAATCTGTCCATGCTGCGGCGCAAGAACAGGTTTTCCCAGGAAGAGGTGGCCGAACGGATCGGCGTTTCTCGCCAGACCGTGGCCAAATGGGAGTGCGGCGAATCCATTCCTGACATCGTCAACTGCGACGCGCTGGCCCGGCTGTACGACGTGGAGCTCACCGACCTGATCCATCACGACACGGAGCGGACAAACATGCGCATTCCTCCGAAGGGCAAGCACATCTTCGGCGCGGTCCGCGTAGGCGAGCGGGGCCAGATCGTATTGCCCAAGGCCGCCAGGGACGTATTTCAGATCAGGCCGGGGGACGTGCTGGTCGTGCTGGGGGACGAGTCGCAGGAGCATCCGGGCATCGCGCTGATGAAAGAATCGTTTTTCCTGGGCATCACGAAGATGATCAGAACCGCGCTGCAAATCGCGCAGCCGCCGGAAGAGAAGGAGGGGGAATGATGGACGCGCTGCTGAAAATCGAGGGGCTTTGCAAGCGCTATCCCGGCTTCGCCCTTGAAGACGTGAGCTTTTCTCTGGCAGCCGGGCGCATCATGGGCCTGATCGGCAAAAACGGGGCCGGAAAAAGCACCACGCTCAAGGCGGCGCTCAACATGGTATCGCCGCAGATTGGAACCGTGACGATGTTTGGGCAGGATTTTTACCGGCATGAAAAGGAATGCCGGCAGCGCGTGGGCGTCGTCTTTGGCGGAATTGACTTTTATCCGCTCAAAAGGCTCTCCGCGATCACGGCCGTCACCCGCAGGTTCTATGCCGACTGGGACGATGCGCAGTACCGGACGTACCTGCGGCGCTTTGCGCTGGATGAAAGCAGGAAATTCAAGGAGCTCTCAAACGGCATGAAGGTGAAATACCTGCTGGCGCTGGCCCTGTCTCACCGCGCCGAACTGCTCATCCTGGACGAGCCGACCTCCGGTCTGGACCCGGTATCCAGGGAGGAGCTGACGAACATCTTCCGGCACATCGTGAAAACGGAAGGCTGCGCCATTCTGTTTTCCACCCACATCACTTCCGACCTGGACCGGTGCGCCGACGACATCACCTACATCCAAAATGGCCGGGTCCTTCAAAGCGCTGACAGAGAGACCTTCCTTCGCTCCTTCGACCATCTGAAAACGCCGGAGGACACGGGGCCGCTCACCCTTGAGGACATCATGCTGCGCACGGAAAGGAGCGGGTGGGATGATGACGCTGCTCTATAAGGAAATCAGACTTTGCGTCCACCCGACTTCGATCGTGTTCGCGTTTCTGGGTTGTCTGGTGCTGGTGCCGGCCTACCCCTACAGCGTGATCTTTCTCTTCGGCTGCCTCGCGCCCTACATCACCTTCGTGAACGCGCGGGAAACCAACGACGCCTGGTACACGGCCACGCTGCCCGTGACCAAGCGGGAGAGCGTCCGGGCCAAATGCCTGCTGACTGTTTCTTTTCAGCTGTTTCAGCTGCTGTTCTCCGTTCCGTTTGCGCTTTTGCGCAGGGCCCTTGTCATCCCCAACAACCCCGTGGGCATTGACGCGACGCTCGCCTGGTACGGCTTTGGGCTAATGATATACGCCTTTTTTGACCTGATCTTCCTTCCCGCGTTCTACAAAAGCGGCTACAAGGCGGGCAGGGCATTTGTCATAGCGTCGGTCCCCATGCTGCTGGGGATGATCGCCGCGGAAAGCGCCGCGCATATCCCGGCGCTTGCCTGGCTGGACAGCGATGCGCACTGGCGGAGGCAGCTGCCGGTGCTGGCGGCGGGCATGGCCTGCTACGCGTCCCTGCTGCCGCTGGCCTGCCGGATCTCCGAAGGACGCTTTGAACGGGTTGATCTGTAGGCGGGATGGAAGGATGGCGGCGGCCTGCCTTAGAACAGATCCAGACTGATCCACAGGGCCGGGCGAACGCCCACGCCGTAGGCATTGGTGTTTCCGCCATACTCTTCGACGTTTCCATGGGGCCTCACCCGGTTCGCGTCGTTCTTCCGGGTCGTCGAATCGCGCAGCCACCAGTAGCAGTTTTCCTCATCCAGCGCGATTTCTCTGGCAATCGCGTATGCGGTCGGGATCGCCTGACGCGACGCATCGGTGGGAAGGAACTGCCTGACTTCGTCGGCGCTGAGGAAAAAGACCCTGTCGGTCGTATCAACAAATCCGTCGACATAGAAAGAGCGGTTGTCCGTGTCAAGGATGGCGCGCGCTTCGTTGCTCGAAAAGCAGCTGGCGTAAAAGACGCCGTTGAGCCATGAGCGCACAGTGCAGTTTTTCCAGCTGACCTTTTTCCATTGCTCGTTATACCGCTGCATGTCCAGCGCGTATTTTGACAGCAGCAGCGCCCTGTTGCCGATCTGGTCCACGTACAGGACGGTCCATTCAACCGGCTCTTTGCCGTTGTCGAAATTGTTGTCCTGCTCGTACCTGCCGAAGGTGACGGTTGCGCCCTGCCGGATTTCCGGCGCAGCAGGTCCAGCGTCCGGCGCCGCCGTAGGGGCGACCGGCGCTGCCGGGGGTTGGGTGGCGGCAGACGCGGGGGGCTGCGCGGCTTCCAGGGCGGCGATATAAGCGTCGATGTCAAAGATCCGGATGCCCGCGGGGGAATCCTTGCGGACATGGTTTTCATACGGGTCCCGAAAGCGGAAGGGATAGTTTTTCTCTACGCAATGCTGATGCGCTTTGGACCCCTGAACGACATAGAAAGTGACGCCGGGCGAGTGGGCGGACAGAGAAGGCTCAATGTACATGGAGAACTGGTCGTTGTCCGGCAGGGCGATGCCGACAGGGTTTTTGAATCCGCGGCACAGCTTGTAAATCGTGCGTACGCTGTCGGGAATGAGAATCCACTCCGCCTGGCTGACGCTGGCGGGCCAGCTCCCCTCGTATACCCATCCGTTCCCACGGTCGTACCATCCGCCGTCAAGCAAAACGTCATCGCCGCCCTCCGGGCTGTGCAGCGCCTGCAACCGATAGTTGACCCCGTCAATCCTCAACTGTTCCGGATAAACCATGACGTTGCCGACGTATGTGCCGTCACCGGCCGCAACGATTTCGGCGCTGCCCAGGTCCTCGTTGACAAGGAAATCCGCAATTTCGCCGGTGCTGTACCCACCGGTGATATAGGTGATATAGTCGTTGTAATACGGCGCGCCTTTTCCTTCCCAGTTCTGCCAGTAATCCCCCTGGCTGGTGTAGACGTTGACGGGGAAATTGTAATCCCAGGAGCCGTTCACGAGCGGCCACGTGAAATAGAACGGACTGTCCGCCGCACAGGCGCTGCCGAGCAGACAGACCAGCAACAGAGCAAGCAGCAGGCAGACGCCCTGCCTGAAACGGTTGGAAACTGAATTCATTTTTCCTTCCCCTTCCACTTTTGCCTCAAACGGTTGCCCGGGAATCGTCAATAGTAAGCCGGCCGGCAGAATCCGTAAACATTTGACGAACCATTTCTCCAGGAAACGGTTCTCTGGTCGATCTTGCTTATTCTGTTGCTTCCGGACCCCCGGACCGTCGCGTTGCCCTCCACGAAGGTCACTTCGTTGTCGTTGGGCACTTCCACGACAATGCCGATGTGATCCGGCCCATTGTTCCAGTCGCCGGTTTCAAACAGGATGAGATCGCCAACCTGCGGCATGAAATCGGGCGCATGGCCCAATTCGTAGCTTTCCGTGCTGGTGAGCTGGACACGGCTGGAATTGTTCCAGGTCGCCTGATTGCTGGTATTATAGAAACGGTGATTTTTGGCATAGTCTACTGCCAGAACTGTGCAGTGTGCCGACGAACTGTACATGCAGTCGTTGACTCCCGCGATGCGGGAGCATTCCTGAACAAACGCAGCGCACCATGGTTCTCCTGGCAAATAGGGATTGTTATATTCGAACCAGGTTTGTCCCTTGTGGGTCCTGTACTGGTCCATGGCGGTGTCTGCCATGGACTGCTGCCTGGCTTTGATCTCCGTGGGCTTTTGGGGAACGGAGATGCTGAGCCACGGCGAGTAGAGCGAGCTCTGTTCGCCGGACGCATCCGTAACGACCGCGTACACCATATACGTTCCGTCCTGAAAAAACGTCTTTATCCAGCCAAAGCCCATCGAGCTTGTGGGACCGATATGGGCGAAATCAACCGGAACGCCATTTGAGTCGATGAGCTGCATGTCGCATACATACGGAGGCGTGCCGCCCGTCAGCTTTGCTTCAAACTTGACGTCTTTTCCGCTCCCGGTCTCTTCCTCTTTTTCAATATGAACGCTGGTCACGGAAAGCGGCTGCGGCACAACCGTAATATCCAGATAGTTCTCATAATCCTCCGTATTCGCCTGCGGGGTGGCCGTCGCCTGCGGCTGCGTGATGTCCAGAACGGTGCCGGCATGAATATGGAACCAATCGGAGGTGTCAAAGCACATCCCGCCGTTGATGTCCGTGACGGTTGCCTCGATGCGGTAATCGCCGCTTTGCGTGACGGTTTTGTCCCAGTGGAAGGAATCGGTGTGGCCCGGGACCAGAAATTCGCCGTCCACATACCCTGAATCAGCGCTGTACATGCCCACGATGCAGGCATACGGGCCAACGCCGCCGGCAATATTGATTTCAAAGCTGACGGTGTTTCCGTCAGGCGTCGTGTCCTCGGATGCAATTTGGATTGAGGTGATTTCCAGCGGGGCAGGCACGCTGTCCGGCTGGTCATCGGGTTGCGTGATGTCCAGGACCGGCTGATCCTCGGCCGCGGGCACGTCCGCGGCGCCTGCATCCGGGGCGGGTTCCGTAATGTCCACGATGTTTTCCGTCACGTCAATCCACACCCAGTCCGATGTGCAGCGATACATTTCCTCGCCCGAATCGGACACGGTGGCCTCGACCAGATATTTGCCGCTCTCGGTGATGGCGGCGGACCATTCGAAGCTGTCCGCCTGCACCGGGCCGATATCCGTGCTGCCTACGGGAAACAGGGTGCTGTCATAGAGCGTCATGGTGCAGCGGTAGGGCCCCGCCCCGCCTGTAAAGCTGGTTTCAACCCTGACCTCCGTACTGCCGGGCAGCATGTTGCCCGAAGCGATGCGAACCTGCGTGATTCTCAGCGGGTCAGGCGCGCCGGCCGGCTGGTCGTCGGATTGCGTGATGTCCAGGGCCGGCTGGTCCTCGACTGCGGGCACGTCCACGGCGCCCGGATCGGGGGCGGGCTCCGTGATGTCCACGATGCTTTCCGCAGCGTCAATCCACATCCAGTCCGAAAAGGCGGAAACCGTTTCCCCGTCCGCACCGGTAATGGCGGCTTCGATCAAGTACTCGCCGCTCCGGGTGATGACGGTGGTCCAGCCGAAGCCTTCCGTCTGTGACGGACCGATGGGCACTTCGCCCAGCAGGGTGGTATCCTGATCATACAACCTCATGATGCAGGTATAAGGGCCATAGCCGCCTGTAAACTTGACCTCGAATTTGACTTCGTTGCCGTCTGATGTCATGTTTTCCGATTCGATATGGATCAGCGTGATTTCCAGCGGATATACGGTGATGTCGACATCCGCGCAGGCCGTTGACAGGCAAAGGACCCCCGCCATCCAAAGGCACAAGAACCATTTGATGCTTCGCTTCAATACCGTTTCCCTCCTGATATGTATGATTTTATACGATTGATAAATAAATAACTTCAATTCCAATAATTATTATACAGCATCGTGCAACAAAGAGTCAAACAGAGCCAGGAGACTGCTGGCAAAACGCGCGTATTCTCAACAAACGCGATGTGCAAGCGCTTTATCCATTCCAACGCATCCCTGCACATCTTCGCAAGCATGAATAAGCAGTTTTCGGAGCGACTTCTTCCATTGTCATGAGCAGTTAAGGAAGGCGGCAGCCACGGCGCAAGGATGGCGCGACGCCTGCCGCATCAAATGAAAGGGCTGTAAAAGGCGTTTCGGGCAACGCTCCACGGCCATGGAGCATATATATAATACAGATAAAGGAAGCAAAATACCGCCAAATAACACCAAAAAATGATAAAAGTATTGATTTATTTTCATGATTTGGTACAATAAACCAGACTCGATGAAGATTGGAAGATTGCGGCTTCCAAACGGTGATGGAGATTCACCAAATACATCCTTGAAGCAAGGGGGTCCATCCTTAATGAAAAGATCGTTTGGCATCAGACTGCTGCTGGTTTGCCTGCTGTTGTTGACCATGTTGAACGCATCCTATGCAGTGGCTGATGACGTCGGAGCGGATGATCGAAACCCTTCCAATGATATTGTGATTGTGCTGGATCAAAGCAACTCGATGTCCAACGCCGATCCGCAGAACCGCAGACTGGACGCTGCGCAGATGATCGTCGGCATGTGCGACATGGAAAACTCGCGCGTGGCGATCATTCCTTTTGCCGGGAAGATCCAGGCAAGCGCGGATATGGGATTCGTCCCCATCAACGAGGCCGAGAGCCGGCTCAACAAAATGAACGCTATTTCCGGCCTCACCAGGCTGGTTGGCGATACCGACCTGGGCAACGCGCTCAACCTGGCGGTCAAGCTCCTGTTGGAACGTGAGGACAAAACCAACAACCCCATGATTATTGCGCTCACGGACGGCGAAAACAGCTTTCTCAACAACGCCGACAGCGACGATATCTATCTGTGGGACCGCAACAGCAATACCTATCAGAAAACGAAGGCTGTCTCTTATACACATCTCCGAGCCCACGAGACTCGACGTCATCTCGT
>ENA-OZAF01000726-OZAF01000726.1-human-gut-metagenome-genome-assembly--contig:-NODE-726-length-12117-cov-4.335516_pt1 | contig 12117 bp, 11 predicted proteins | sample MGYA00244207_ERZ653498 | MGnify/ENA primary metagenome ERZ653498 (study PRJEB26926, sample SAMN06165156) | human gut metagenome | biome: ENVO:00009003; feature: ENVO:2100002; material: ENVO:00002003... | reverse complement strand
GTCCAGCAGCGCCGGCGGCTGCGCCGCAAGCGATGGGCAGTCAAAGCGCAGCGCCAGCCCCTCGCACACGCCGTCCGGCAGCGTCAGCGTGCGCGGGCAATCCGGCTGCCCGCATATGGCGATCGTCCCCGCGTCGAGCGCCGGCAGGCCGCCGTCCGGCGCGCAGCGAAGGCTCCCGCGGCGGCAGCAGGCGGCGATGAGCGCCGGCCGCCGCGCCCCGGCCAGGCGGACCGTGCCGCCCAGCACGGCCCAGTAGGCGAGCGTGACGCCGGGCAGCAGCGCATGGAGCTCCAGCTCGCCCCGCCCGTCCGTCTCCAGCGCGGGCGGCGCTTCGTCCGCCCGGGCCGGGCAGCGGCGCAGCGTGAACCCCGCCGGCAGGCCGGCGAGCCGCTCCAGCAGCGCGTCCCGCTCCGCAGGCGCCGTCACGGCCGTTTCCCCGCTTCCGCCTCGGGGCAGGCGATCTCCATCGCCCGCTCGATGGCCAGGTGCAGCAGGCGGGCAAGCTCCGTATCGGCCGCGCGGTAATAGACCTCCTTGCCCTCGCGGCGGCTCAGGAGCAGGCCGCTGGCGCGCAGCTGCCGCAGGTGGTGCGACACCGCCGGGCTGGACATGCCCATGAGCGCCGAAATGTTGATCACACATTCCTCACAGTGGCACAGCAGCCAGAAGATGCGCACGCGGCTGGCGTCCCCCAGCTGCCTGAACACATCCGCAATGATCCGGAATTCGTCCGTCTCCCTGAGCCGTTCATAGACGTCCTGCGCCTGTTCCGCATGCCCGTGCTGATGCGGGAGAGATATCTGCGCCATGTCCGCCGCTCCTTTCCGGGCCTGTCGGCCCCGTCGTCCATCGTACATCATTTTCGCCGCCGGCACAAGCGCCTTGCCCCTTTTGGACGCGGATTTGTTCCAAACGGAAGGGGCTTGCGCGGGCGATTGACATTTCCCGGGCAATGGGCTATAGTGGTCCTATCAGTTAAACGAATGTTTAATTGTTAAATCAACTGGCTGGAAAGGAGCGATCCCCATGAAAAAGACGTACGGCATTGAAGTGGACTGCGCCAACTGCGCCAACGAGATGGAGGCCGCCGCCCGCCGTGTCGCGGGCGTGGCGGGGGCGAGCGTCAACTTCATGATGCAGCGCATGACCGTGGAGTTTGAGGACGGGCACGAGCCCAAGGCCGTCATGCGCGACGTGCTCAAGGCGTGCCGCCGCGTGGAACCGGACTGTTCCATCGAGCTGTAGGCGCGCGCGCCGCGCGCCGGCGCGGGAAGACGGAGGTGGCGGTATGAACCGGAAACAGAAGATCATGCTGGCGCGCATCGCGCTCACGGCGGCGCTGCTCATCGCGCTCAACGCAGCGCCGGTGGCCGGCTGGCCGCGCGCGGCGCTGTTTCTCCTGGCCTATCTGATCATCGGGTACGACATCCTCGCAAAGGCCGGCCGCGGTATCCTCAACGGCCGCGTATTCGACGAGAACTTTCTCATGGCCGTGGCGACGCTCGGCGCGATCGGCCTGGCCGTCTACGAGCGCAGCGGCGATTACAACGAGGCCGTCGCCGTGATGCTGTTCTACCAGGTGGGCGAGCTGTTCCAGAGCTATGCGGTCGGCAAAAGCCGCCGCAACATCGGCGCGCTGATGGACATCCGCCCCGATTACGCCAACGTGGAGCGGGACGGCGGCCTAGAGCGCGTCGATCCGGACGAGGTGGCCGTCGGCAGCGTCATCGTGGTGCAGCCGGGCGAGAAGGTGCCCATCGACGGCGTCGTGACGGAGGGAACATCCACCCTGGATACGGCCGCGCTGACCGGCGAGAGCCTGCCGCGCGACATCGCCGCGGGCGAGGAGATCACCAGCGGCTGCATCAACCTCACCGGCGTGCTGAAGATCCGCACCACGAAGGAGTTCGGCGCTTCCACCGTATCGAAGATACTGGATCTGGTGGAGAACGCCAGCTCGCGCAAATCCAGGTCGGAGGCGTTCATCTCCCGCTTTGCGCGCGTCTATACGCCGCTGGTCTGCCTCGCCGCGCTCGCGCTCGCGCTGCTGCCGCCGCTGGTCCGCCTGCTGGCGCTGGGGCTCGACGCGCGGTGGGGGCAGGGGATCTATCGCGCGCTGACGTTTCTGGTCATCTCCTGCCCCTGCGCGCTGGTGATCAGCATCCCGCTCTCGTTCTTTGCCGGCATCGGCGGGGCGAGCAGGGCGGGCGTGCTGGTCAAGGGCTCGAACTTCCTTGAGACGCTGTCAAAGACGCGCATCGTCCTGTTCGATAAGACGGGCACGCTGACGCAGGGCGTGTTCGAGGTCAACGGCATCCACCACAACCGCATGGAAAACGCCCGGCTGCTCGAGTACGCGGCGCTGGCGGAGAGCGCGTCGTCACACCCCATCAGCAAAAGCCTTCAGCGCGCCTGCGGCAAGCAGCTCGACCGCAGCCGCGTGACGGATATTCAGGAGCTGAGCGGCAACGGCGTCATCGCCCGGGTGGACGGCGTGGAGGTCGCCGCCGGCAACGAGAGGCTGATGGAACGCCTCGGCGTCCCCCATATCAACTGCCACAGCGCCGGCACCATCATTCACATGGCGGTCGGCGGGGAATATGCGGGGCATATCGTCATCTCCGACGTAGTGAAGCCCCATGCCAAAGCCGCCGTCGCCGCGCTCAAGGCGGCCGGCGTCCGCCGGCTCATCATGCTCACGGGCGACCGAAAGGCGGTGGCCGAGCAGGTCGCATCGGAGCTCGGGCTTGACGAGGCGTACAGCGAACTGCTGCCCGAGGGCAAGGTCGAGAAGGTGGAGGAGCTCATGGCGCATAAGCCGGACAGGGCCAAGCTGGCCTTTGTCGGCGACGGCATCAACGACGCGCCGGTGCTCGGCCGCGCGGATATCGGCATCGCCATGGGCGCCATGGGCTCGGACGCGGCCATCGAGGCGGCGGACGTGGTGCTCATGGACGACGACCCGATGAAGATCGCCACAGCCATCCGCATCTCCCGCAAATGCCTGCGCATCGTCTATGAGAACATCGCCTTCGCCCTTGGCGTGAAGCTCGTCTGCCTGGTGCTCGGCGCGCTCGGCGTTGCGAACATGTGGCTGGCCATCTTTGCGGATGTGGGCGTCATGGTGCTGGCCGTGCTCAACGCCATCCGCGCCCTGTTCGTCAAGCGTCTGTAAGCGCGGTGCGCCGCGCCGCCCGCCGTGCATGGCGGGCGGCTTCGTTTTGCCCGCCCCTTTTGCGGCGGCGCGCCGCGCGGTGCGTCCTGGCGCTTGCCTTTCTCGCTGCGGCGCGGTACAATGGTCGGGCCGCGCCCCGGCGGGGGCCGCCGCGGCGCAGGCGTTCATCAAATGTGCGGGAGGGATGGACATGGTCGAGATCGGGCCGTGGCTTGCGGCGTACCGGCATGCCGTGCTGGCGGAATTTGGCGCGCGCGTGCGCTTCATCGGCATCCAGGGGAGCCATGCGCGCGGCGAGGCGGGGGAGGGGAGCGACATCGACGCGGTGCTGATCCTCGACCGGCTGACCCCGCATGACCTGCGGCGCTATCGCGTGCTGGCCGCCGGGCTGCCCCATGCGCGGCTGCTGTGCGGCTTTGTGGCCGGGGCGGCGGAGCTTGCGGCCTGGGACCGGGCGGACCGTCTCTCGTTCTATTTCGATACCAGGCCCGTGTACGGCACGCTCGACGCGCTGCTGGACGCGCCCACGGCGGACGACGCCGCGCGCGCCGTTTCGCTGGGCGCGTGCGGCCTGTACCACGCCTGCTGCCACGGCCTGCTGCACGGCCTGGACGAGCCGGCGCTGCGGGCGCTGTGCAAGCAGGCGCGCTTTGTGCTGCAAGCCGCGCAGTTTGCAGCCGGCGGCCGCTATGCGGCCAGCCTTTTGGAGCTTGACGCGCGCGCCGCCGGGCGGGAGAAGGAGATATGCGCGCTCATCCGGCGCGCCGCGCAGGGGCAGGCGCTTGCGCCGGAGCGGGACGCGGAAGCGCTGCTGTGCTGGGCGCAGGAGCTGATCGTCCGCTATGCGCCGCGCGCCGCCGCCCCGTCCGGCGGGCCGGACTGAAGCGGAGCCGCGCACGCGAGGAAGTAGGCCGCCACCTGCTCGGGCTGCTGCGCCATGCCCGTGCGCATCCACCAGCGCGCGGCCCCGGCAAAGCCGCCGGTGAGCTGGTCGAGCAAAAAATCGCGCGGGACGGCCGCCCGCGCGGGCAGATATTCGGCGAACAGCCCCGTGAGATATTCGCAAAAATAGCGCAGGAACAGGCCGTCCCCGCGCAGCAGGCCGCACAGGTCCTGCCTGCGGTCGCGGATGTGGTAGAGGATGTGCGCCAGCCGCTCGGCAAGCCCGTACGCGCCGTGCGAGAAGTCGTGCGTCGCCTCGCGCAGCGGCTCCTCGGAGACGATGTGCGCAAACAGCTCCGTGCACACCGCCCTGAGCAGCGCGTCCTTCGTCTCAAAATGCGCGTAGAACGTGCTGCGGCCGATGTTGGCCGCGTCGATGATCTCCTGCACGGTGATGTGGTCGTAGCGCTTGCGCGCCAGCAGCGCCGAAAACGCGCAGAAGATCGCCTCGCGCGTGCGCTGCTGCCGCCTGTCCAGGCCCTGTTTTGCCATACAGTTCCCCCGTTTCGTCCCGTATCTGACAATGCGGCGGCGCTGTCCCTTGCACGCGGCCGCCGCACCGGCTACAATCGTTACGGAACAGTTAGTTTCGTATTTCCATCCACAGTATACGTTCCCGCGCGACCGCCTGTCAAGCGGCGCGGGGCGCACAGGGGAAGGGGTGTATCGCGCATGCTCAAACGGATCACCGATTTTCTTGCGGGAGTGCCGATGACGCTCGCCGGCGGCGCGTTTTTGCTGCTGGACCTGATCCCGCATCTGACGGGGCGGGACGGCCTGCTGCCCTTCGATCCCGCCTGGGTCACGGTGTGCATCAGTGGGCTGCCGCTGCTGTATCTGGCCCTCTGGCGCATCGTCCACAATCCGGGCGTGAGCAAGATCTCCTCGGCGCTGCTCATCAGCATCGCCATGTTTGCGGCCATCGCCATCGGCGACCTGTTCGCCGCGGGGGAGGTCGCCTTCATCATGGCCATCGGCGCCATTTTGGAGGAGGCGACGACCAAACGCGCCAGGAAGGGGCTCAAAACCCTGCTCGGCCTCGCGCCCACGCAGGGCCGCCGGGTGCGCGGCGGCAGCGAGGAGCTGATCCCGGCCGAGGAGATCCGCCGGGGCGACCTGCTGCGCATCCTGCCCGGCGAGACGATCCCCGTGGACGGCACGATCGAAAGCGGGGAGACATCCGTGGACCAGTCGGTCATGACGGGCGAGTCGCTGCCGGTGGACAAGGGCGTGGGGGACGCCGTGTTCTGCGGCACGATCAACCGCTTCGGCGCGGTCGATATCCGTGCGATCAAGGTCGGCGAGGACAGCTCGCTGCAGCGGCTCATCCGCATGGTGCGCGAGGCGGAGCAGCGGCAGGCGCCCATGCAGCGCATCGCGGACCGGTGGGCCAGCTGGCTCGTGCCGGTGGCGCTGCTCATCGCCGCGGGGGCGTACCTGTTCACGCGAAACGCCGTCACGGCCGTGACGATCCTCGTCGTGTTCTGCCCGTGCGCGCTCGTGCTCGCCACGCCGACGGCGATCATGGCGGCCATCGGGCAGGCGACCAAACACGGCGTGGTCATCAAATCCGGCGAGGCGCTGGAGAAGATGGGCCGCGTGGACGCCATCGCCTTTGATAAGACCGGTACGCTGACCTATGGCCGCCTGTCCGTGTGCGACGTGCTGCCGCTCGACGGCATGGCGCAGGAGGAGCTGCTCGCCCTCGCCGCCGCGGCGGAACGCCGCAGCGAGCATCCGCTCGGCAGGGCGATCACCGCGTGCGCGGAGGAGTGCGGCCTTGCGGTGGCCGAACCGGCGGCGTTCCGCATGACGGCGGGGCGCGGCGTATCCGCGCAGGCCGGGGGGCGCGCGCTGCTGTGCGGCAGCGAGGCGTTCCTTGCCGAAAACGGCGTGGAAACCGGCGATGCGATCCAAGAGCAGCTTGCGCGGCTGCGCGCGGAGGGCAAGGCATCCGTGCTCGTGGCGGCGGACGGGCGGTGCCTGGGCGTGATCGCCCTCTCCGACGTGCTGCGCCCGGAGGCGCGGGCGATGGCGGAAAAGCTAAGCGCCATGCATGTGCGCACCGTGCTGCTCACCGGCGACAATCGGGCGGCGGCGGACTATTTTGCACGGCAGGCGGGCATATCGGAGGTGCGCGCGCAGCTGCTGCCCGAGCAGAAGGTGGAGAGCATCCGCGCCATGCAGGCGGAGGGCCGCCGCGTGTGCATGATCGGCGACGGGGTCAACGACGCGCCCGCGCTCAAGAGCGCGGACGTCAGCGTGGCCATGGGCAGCATGGGCAGCGACATCGCCGTGGAGGCGGCCGACATCGCGCTCATGAGCGACGATCTGTCGCGCATCCCCTACCTCAAGCGCCTGTCAAACGCCACCGTCGCCACGATCCGGCTGAGCATCACGCTGTCGATGTGCATCAACTTTGCCGCTATCGCGCTCTCGCTCCTCGGCCTGCTCAACCCGACCACCGGCGCGCTGGTGCACAACGCGGGCTCGTGCTTTGTCGTGCTCATCGCGGCGCTGCTGTACGACCGCCGGTTCGACTGACCGGCCGGAAGCCCCATGCAGAGCGCCCGCCCACAGCTGTGGGCGGGCGCTCCGTTTCTTCTCCCGCTTGGCGTCCGTTCCCGCCGCTTAGCACCAGCGGCAGCACAGGCCCATCATTGACTGCGCAAGGCACAGCCCGATGCAGATCCTGCCGTAGCCGTCGAACATGGGCATGGAATAGCCGCGCCCGAAGGTCGTGTACGTCTGGCCGGGCTCCTGCAGGCGTTCGTAGAGGGCCTGGTACTCCATGTTGTTCGGCTCCATGCGCACCGCCTGCTGCGCGTACTGCTGCGCCTGCACGCGGTTGCCGGCGCCCGCGTTGGCGGCCGCCGCGAGGAAGTACCATTCCGCGGTGCGCTCCTGGATGCCGGAAAGGACGTTGAGCGCCTCGCGGTAGCGGCCGAACTGGATATAGTTGCGCGCCGCGGCGAAATAGTTGTTGCCGCTCTGGCGGCCGCCCGCCTGACGGGAGCTTCCATAGCCGCCATAGCCGCCAAAGCCGCCGAAGCCGCCGAACGGGTCGTACCCGCCGCCCGCGCCGCTGCTCTGCCGGTTTACGCCCGGGTTGTGCCGGCGGTTCATGATCTCGTCATAGGCGGCGTTGATCTCCTGCATGCGCCGCTCGGCCGTCTTGTCGCCGGGGTTGGCGTCCGGATGGTAGCGCTTGGCAAGCCGGCGGTACGCCTGCTTCACATCCTCGTCCGTCGCGGTGGAGGGGAGGCCAAGTACCTTGTAGGGGTCGGTCATCATCGATCGTTCCGTTCCTTTTGCCGTTGCTGCTGCATCAGCGCATATCTTGTCCAAACGCCGGAATACAGGATGTTGCGCAGGATATCCACATCCTGTACCAGCGGCAGCGATTCAAACTCGGCCGCGGCCTCGCCGATGAGCGCGGTCAGCAGCTCGTGGCAGCGCGCGTCGAACTCCGGCTGCGCGGCGAGCGGCAGCAGCGGGTTGTAGCGGCCGCGCCGCGCATCCTCGCGCACGTCGAGGCAGGCGTCCATCAGGTAGACAAAGCGCCCCAGCCCCTCGCCGAAGCGGCGCAGCGCGGGCGCAAAGTGGTCCGCCTCGTCCGGCACGAACAGCTCGCCCATCAGCAGCGCGAAGCGGTTTGCCGCTTCGTCGGCGCTGCCGTTGTCCGCCTCGATGCGGGCAAGCGCCGCAAGATGCTCCTCCGCCGCGGCAAACTGGCGCGGATATGCGCGCCGCACCAGCGGCAGGCGGCGCTTGAGCAGCAGCGCCGCGGCGTGCTTTGGCGCACTGCGCTCGTCATGCCAGTCGTCCTCGCAGTTGTAGTAGGCCAGCAGCACGTTCAGCGCCGCGGCGTAGCCGGTAAAGCGCGTCGTGACGCAGGCGTGCCGCCGCGCCGGGTGCGGGAGGCAGCGGCAGGAGTCCGCCCGCTCCTCCGGCTCGTACAGAGAGCCGAGCAGCAGGATGAGAAACGTCATATCGTACGTGAGCGCCAGCCGCGCCGGCAGTCCGTAGCGCTCGCCGAGCGTGCGGCACAGCCCGCAGTAGAAGGCGCGGTAGCGGTCGCGCCGCGGCTCCTCCAGCGCCTTCGGGTTGACGACCACATAGCCGAACATGCGCTTATGTGTTTTTGACGAACGTGGCGCGGCACTTGGGGCAGGTGATCTTGATCTTGCCCTTGCCCTTTGGCACGCGCACGGTCACGCCGCATTCGGGGCATTTGAAAAAGCGGTGCGTGCGGCTCTGGCGCAGGCGGTCGCGCAGCGCGCGCAGCCGCCCGGTGAGGCGGTTGCGCAGGCGCAGGTATTTCTGGTTTTCCTCATAGCGCTTGCTCGTCTTGCGCGAAAAGATGCGGTAATAGCCGATCACGAGCAGGGCGACCGCCAGCGTGAACAGGACGCTGTGCACGGCGCTGTTGCGCACCAGCAGCGTTGCGACCAGCAGGATCACCATGCTGACGATGAGCAGGAAATTCGTCAGCGGATCGACCCCGTAGCGACCGACCATGAGCTTTGCAAGCCACTTTCTCATCTACCCAAACAGCCTCCGTTGCAGTGCCGTCCCGTCGCGCGCCCGGCGGCAAGCGCGGCAGGGGGACGGCGGAACGAAGCGATAAAAAAATTTTACCATGCCGCCGCCGTTACGGCAATGCGCAAATAACAATGTTCAAATTCCTGTCAAATTGTTTCGCCATTTGGCGGCGGCGGCCATGCGCGCAGGCTTCCCTTTTGCGCCGCACCGGTATATAATGGACGCATGGAAAAGCATCGCAAACGGCAAAGCGGACGGCATACCGGCAGGCGGCGCAGCACCGCGGCGCGCCGCGAGGCGTACGAGCCCCACGGGACGCACGGCGCGCCGCCGCGCTATCGCGCGCGCCCCGTCATCCATATCCGAACGGCGGGCGGCGCTGCGGCGGCGCTGGTGGTGCTGCTCGTGCTGGTGGCGCTGCACGCGCTCTTTGGCGGCGGGCAGGACGGCGCGGCCCCCACGCCGTCGCCCGTACCGACGTTTTCCGCGCACGGCGGCGCTTCCGGCACGCCGGGCGGCGCGGGGGCGGACGGCGCGCTCAACATCTATTTTCTCGACGTGGGCCAGGCCGACTGCGCGTTCCTCGAGGCGTCGGACGGGTCGACCATGCTCATCGACGCGGGCAACCGCGGCGACTTCCCGATCATCGACGATTTTCTCAAATCACAGGATGTGGAGCGGCTCGACGTGGTCGTGGCCACGCACATGCACGCCGACCACATCGGCAGCATGGCGGAGGTGATCGACAGCTATGACATCGGCGCTTTCTACATGCCGGACCAGCAGGCCGAGAGCAACGCCTACGAGGACATGATGGACGCGCTCGAGGCCAAAGACGTGCCCGTGGTCACGGCAAAGCTCCTGCCCACGGATACGGGGCCGATGCAGGTGGACTGGGCCGCGGACGTGGAGACGGTCATCCTCTCCCCGTTTGACGGGACGTACGACGATGCCAACGATTACAGCATCGTGCTGCGCGTGCGCTATGGGGAGACGGCCGCGCTGTTCACCGGCGATGCGGAGGCCACCGCGGAGCGCATCGCGCTCAGGGCCCTGCCGCACCATTATTTCAAGGCCGACGTGCTCAAGGCCGGCCACCACGGCTCCTCCAGCTCCACGTGCGACGCGTTCCTTGCCGCCGTGGACCCGCAGCTGGCCGTGATCTCCTGCGGGAAGGACAACAGCTACGGCCATCCGCTCCGGGAGACGCTCGAGCGGCTGCGCGCCGCGTCGGTGCAGGTGCTGCGCACCGACGAGGTGGGAACGGTCCATATCGCGCTTGACGGGGCGGCCGTGCGGGTGGTAGAATAACAGAGGTTATCGGCCATGACGGAGAGGCGCCCTGCCTTGCGCGTCCACAGAGAACGCCGCATCTGCTGCAAGCGGCGTGCGCGCGCAGCGGTTTGCCGTTCGCTCCCGAGCCTCCGCCGGTGAACGCGCGCCGCAAGCGGCGCAGTAGCCTGCGGCGGGTCAGCCCGTTACAGCGGCAAGGCCCCGTGCCAGCGGGGCGAATGAGGGTGGTACCACGGCGCTTCGTCCCTTGCGGGCGGGCGTTTTTTCATGCCCCGCGCCCTGCGGCGCGGCGATACCAAGGATAGGAGGAAGAGGACATGTCCGTACTGGAATCCCTGCGGGACATCCACCGCGAGGCGATGGAGGCGCTCGCGCGCGGGCGGACGGCCGAGGAGGTCGAGCAGCTGCGCGTCGCAACGCTCGGCAAGAACGGCCGCCTGACGGCGATCCTGCGCACGATGGGCAAGCTGGAGAAGGAGGAGCGCGCAGCGGTCGGCGCGGAGGCCAACCGCATCAAGCAGGCGTTCGAGGCGGCGCTTGCGGCGCGCCGGGAGGAGCTGGCCGCCGCCGCGCAGCGCGCGCGCTTTGCGGCCGAAACGCTCGATGTGACCGCCCCGGGCGTGAACGCGCGCCCGCTGGGCCGCCTGCACCCGATGACGCAGACCTACCGTGAGATCCGCAACGCGCTCGTCGGCATGGGCTTCTCGCTCTTTGACGGGCCGGAGATCGAGCTGGACGAGAACAATTTCACCCTGCTCAACCTGCCCAAGGACCATCCGGCGCGCGACATGCAGGACACGTTCTACATCAACGAAAACGTCGTGCTGCGCACGCACACCTCCCCGTGCGAGATCCGCGCGCTCAAGGGCGTGAAGCCGCCGTTCCGGCTCGTCATGCCCGGGCGCGTGTTCCGCGTGGATGAGGTGGATGCGTCGCACTCGCCGGTGTTCATGCAGATGGAGGGCTTCATCATGGACCGCAGCCTGACGCTGGGCGACCTCAAGGGCACGCTCGATGCGTTCGTGCGCGCGGTGTTCGGCGACGCGGTGCGCACGCGGCTGCGCCCATCGTATTTCCCGTTCACGGAGCCGTCGGCCGAGATGGACATGAGCTGCACCATCTGCGGCGGGAAGGGCTGCCGCGTGTGCAAGGGCACCGGCTGGATCGAGATCCTCGGCTGCGGCGTGACCAACCCGCACGAGCTGGAGAACTGCGGCTTCGACCCGAACGAGTGGACGGCGCTGGCCTTCGGCATCGGCGTGGACCGCGTGGCCAGCCTCAAATACGGCATCACGGACATCCGGCTCGAGTACGAAAACGACGCCCGCTTCCTGCGGCAATTCTGAGGATGGGAGGGACAAGGCCATGAAACTGCCGCTTCGCTGGCTCAAGGAATATGTGGACTATCGCGTGACGAACGAGGAGTTCGTCGAGAGGATGATGTGGCGCGGCTTCGAGGTCGCCGCCATCGAGCCGGAGCTGCCCGGCGTGGAGGACGTGATCGTCGGCCGGGTCGAGTCGGTCGCACGGCACGAGAATTCGGATCACCTGTATGTGTGCCGCGTCAACACCGGCAGCGAGACGCTTCAGATCGTCACCGGCGCGGACAACCTGTTCCCCGGCGCGCTGGTGCCGGTCGCGCCCGTGGGCGCACGGCTTGGGCAGCAGGTCATGCAGCGCGTCAACATGCGCGGCGTGGAGAGCTGCGGCATGCTCTGCTCCGGCAAGGAGCTGGGCCTGACCGAGGCGGACTACCCCGGCAGCGAGGTATACGGCATCCTGATCCTCCGCGGGGAGCACCCGCTCGGCCAGCCCATCGCCGAGGCGGTCGGGCTCGACAGCGTGGTGTTCGACATCGAGCTCACGCCCAACCGGCCGGACTGCGCCTCCATCATCGGCATCTGCCGCGAGGCGGCCGCCGCGCTGGGGCAGCCGTTCACCGAGCCGGCCATCGCGCCGGTCGCCGGCACGGGCAACGAGGCGGACTATGCCTCCGTCACCGTGGAGAACGGCGCGCTCTGCCCGCGCTATACCGCGCGCGTGGTCACGGACATCCATATCGAGCCGTCGCCAGCGTGGATGCAGCGCAAGCTGCGCAGCGTGGGGCTGCGGCCCATCAACAACATCGTGGACATCACCAACTACGTCATGCTGGAATACGG
>ENA-OZAF01000720-OZAF01000720.1-human-gut-metagenome-genome-assembly--contig:-NODE-720-length-12171-cov-5.296798_pt1 | contig 12171 bp, 11 predicted proteins | sample MGYA00244207_ERZ653498 | MGnify/ENA primary metagenome ERZ653498 (study PRJEB26926, sample SAMN06165156) | human gut metagenome | biome: ENVO:00009003; feature: ENVO:2100002; material: ENVO:00002003... | reverse complement strand
TCTACACGCGTAAGATCGTCGGCAGCGTCAGATGTGTATAAGAGACAGGTCTTTGGATTTCCATCCAAATCGAAGAACCGTAAATACGATTTATCATATTTCCCCAAAAAGGTATTACATTTTCGGCATAGTGTTCTGGCAGTTCTCCCTTTTGGATATAAAGATTTTGTTAACTGTGTGTCCAAGATATTCCCAGTAATATCTTCAGGCTTTTCACCAGCAGCTAACCTTTTTTCGATTTCAGAATGTACTTTTGGGGACCGCAGCGATTCAAACATTTTGATAACATCGAGTGCAACAATATCATCATTACCAGTACTCCGGGCAGGATAATGTTCTTCGCTCATATCGCTATCTTTAAATATAGCGCCACAAAGTTTACACCGGCATCTTTTCTCTTGCAAATCATCCATTGAGACATTTCCCCTTTTGCTAAATTGCTCATAGCCAAAAACTTGCGCTACGATCCAAAACCGTCTTACGCTCTTTCCAATCAGGCATAAGCATGGCCAAGAAACTGTAAAAATGCTTTGAATGATTTGGGTGGATAAAATGACAGAACTCGTGCATCACGACATATTCGATACAGTTGCGTGGCACTTCTAACAGCCTCTTATTCAGTGTAACAACTCCCTTTTTAGCCAAACAAGATCCCCATCGGGTCTCCATATTCCGGATCCGTAATTCTGGCATCGGCACCCCATATTTTTGAAATACGGGGTAGGTCTCCAAAATAATTTCACCGAAAATGGATCGACACTGCTCATCCAGGTAACGAGTCACCATCTTTTGCTTTTTTGCAAAGTTTTCCGTGTCTTTCACACAAAGGTGCAGATAAATCCCATCAGAGGAAATTGTGTCCCGCACATTTTTCTCCACTTTCAGGCGGACTCCTCTGCCCAGTAGATAGAAAGTTTCTCCACTGACATATTGCTTGGGTTGAGGGGCATACTGTGCCATCTCACGAAACTTTCTTTGTGCCGAGCGGATATAGGCCCCTTTGCTCACTACAAAATCATCAACCTTCTCAGCTGGGATATCTGGATTAGCTGAAACATAAACCATGCAATCCTTATGAATCCGTAGATTGAGATTTTTTACCGGCTTCTGTTCCAGCAGATAGCGAATCTCATTATTTTCATATAAGACGGTTCTTTCTTGTACCATTGCTGTCAAAACCTCCGAAGTGCTACTGTTTTGACATTTTCGATAATCTTATCAATGGTGTCAAAAGACAGTTTTAATCCCCGTTCTTTCTCGTAGTCATAAAAAAGGTCATCAATATCCTGCGAGATTCGGTCGTGGATTGTTTTGTTGTTGGTCCAATCCACTTGACTGTGGTTGGCCACAATTTTTGTAATCTCTTCCGCAATCTCCGCAGCAAAATCAGGAGAAATCTCCGCTTCTTTTGCTTCGTCAAATACCGCGGAGAGAACACCGTAAAATGCCTGGGCATGGACATTGTTTTTAATAGATTCCGGATAGGTAACGGTGCTTTTCCCAGTGTGATAGTCTTCCATGATGGTACGCATCTTTGCCAGATATTCCGCCTCAGAGATCACCTTTTCCTTGTACTGCTCCAATGCGTCCTTGATCCGCTTGGAGAAACTGTCGTAATAGGCAGGATTCTCCTGATACTTTTCGCTGATGCTGCGGGTCAATTTGCTGGTAATAGCATCTGCCTTTGCTCGAAGAGATCCCAACTCCTCCAATTCCCGCTCAAAGTCATCCTTGTTCAGAATATCGATGGGGCTGGTAATTTGCTTCAGGCCAGCTACCGAGAGGTGTGTATCCAGAAGATTTTGCATCAGCGGCTCATATTCCCGGTTATCAATGGCATCGCAGTAACGGATTTTCACGCTACGGCGTACCTTGGAGAAAAAGATAAAAGTGTTTTGATACTGCTTCAATTCATCTTTCGGAATGGCTGCATACGCCTGTTCCGCATTCAGCACTATATTTAGCGCCTTACCGAAAGCACAGAGGAGATTATAAAAGTTCTCTCGCTTCTTATCGTCAGCAAGAAGCACTTCCACTTCTTCGGTGTCGCGTGGATTTTTCAAGCCCGCAAACAATTCTGTCAACCGGGTATAGGCTTCCCGCAGGCCAGCCACAGACGACATGACATCCACCACGACACCCTTCAGGTCTCCGCCGTCAAAGTTCTCCAGCCCGGCGCCGCTGTACAGATCCATAGCGGTATCCAGCTTTTCAATCAGTCCACGGTAGTCCACAATGAGGCCGTAGTCCTTGCCTTCATACAGACGATTGGTGCGGGCAATGGCCTGGAGCAGGCCGTGTTCTTTCAACTCTTTGTCGATGTAGAGCACCTGGCAGATGGGGGCATCAAAACCGGTAAGCAGCTTACTGCACACAATAAGAATATCGATGTCCCCTGCGCAGAACTGGTTCTTCATTGCCTCTTCGTAGGCATCTGCGTCACCGTAGCGGTTCATCATTTTATTCCAGTAGGCAATGACCTTATCGTCGGCACCCTCGTCTATATCGTCTACACTTTCCCGCAGATCAGGCGGTGAGATCACCACGGCACAGTTCAAATCCCCAAATTGCTCAAAACACTCCAGATACCGAATTGCATCCCGCTTGTAGTTAGTGGCCAGCATAGCCTTAAAGCCGGTATCTTTGTACCCATCAATGAAGTGCTCATTGATATCCAGAGCGATCCGCTTAATACGGGCATCGGTGGAGGTCAGGCGGCGGATACTGCTCCATTTCCGGGAAAGGTCATCCCGCTGCGCTTCCGTGAGCCGTTTGGTGGTCTGTTTGAACCAGAGGTCGATATTTGCCTCGTCCACATTCTGTTCCACAAAGCGGCCTTCGTAAATGAGCGGCACAATGGCTCCGTCATCCACACCGTCCTTGATGGTATATTTGTGGATCAGCTTACCGAACTTCGCCATGGTGTTCTTCTCTTTTTTCATCAAAGGAGTACCGGTAAAGCCAATGTAGCAGGCATTGGGGAACACCGCCCTCATTTTGGTGGCCAGCAGACCATAGTTGGAGCGGTGGCTTTCATCCACCAGCAGAAACACATCCCGTGAAAAATTCTTGTGCTCCATTTTTTCAGCGGTGTTGAACTTATTGATGATGGTAGTGACCACATCCGCCTTGCCGCTGCCCAGCAGCTCTACCAGATTCCGTCCACTGGTGGCTCTGGCCGGATTGAGACGGGTGTGCGCAAATGTGGCCGCGATCTGGCGATCCAGTTCCTTGCGATCAGTGACAACGACCACTTTCGGATTGCAGTCGGACAGTTCCATTAAGATATACTTTGCCAGCATAACCATGGTCAGACTTTTTCCGCTGCCCTGGGTGTGCCAAATGACGCCGCTTTGACGGTTGCCCTTTTCGTCTGGCTGTTGAATGGTCTTGATAATCTCTTTAATAGCGAAATACTGCTGATACCGGCAAATCTTCTTTACATTGGCGTCAAAGAGGACAAAGTACCGGATCAGTTCCATGACCCGTTCTTTGCTGAACAGAGAAATCAAATTCCGATCCTGCTCAGTGGGGGTCCGGTCAGTCACATACTGGGCCAATGCCTCTTCCTGAAAAGCGGCGTCTTGTTCCTTCCACACATTCCAGAATTTCTTGGGCGTGCCGGTGGTGGCATACTTCACAGCGTTTTTATTGGTCGCCATCACGATCTGAGCAAACTTGTAGAGCTGTGGGATATACTCCTTTTGCTGGTTGCGGATGTTCTGCTCCACAGCCTGTTCCACACTGATTTGTGGAGCTTTACACTCAATGACAGCGAAGGGAATACCGTTGATAAACAGCACGATATCCGGCCTGGCATTGTGAATCTTGTCCCGGCTGTCTACTGCAAACTCTTCGGTAACATGGAACAGGTTGTTCTCCGGATGTTCCCAGTCAATATACTTCAGATTGAAACTGAGGGTTTTACCCTCACCGACAGTCTCTGGATAGCTTTTGCCCAGCAACAGGGCATCATAGATTTTTTCACTGGAGCGGATCAGGCCGTCAGTTAAAGGCTCGTCCAGATCTTCCATAGCCCGCTCGATGTTGGCGGCGGAAAACTCGTTTTCCGCACCGGCGAAGGCATAGCGGTTGAGCCGCCGCAGCTGGCCTCGGAGGATGTCTTTCAGCAGTACATGGTATCGGCTGCCTCTCTGCGCCTCGCAGTCCTCCGGTGATATGTAGGTATAGCCCATGGACCGCAGCAGATCAATGGCCGACTGCTGGCTGATAGTCTTTTCTAAGTACAGGGATTTGTCCATGGTTGCCTCCTTTCGAAAATATCAGTAAAAGCAGGAATAGCGGGGCGGGAAATCCCGCCTCGCTTGCTGTTATTATTTACCTGGATTTTGAGTGATTGTTTTTGCTACAATCTGTTCTTTCGTGAGTAATTGCACTTCGCCTGTTGTGCTATCTAAAACCAGATATGATTCCTTGGTAACAGTCTGTGCATTTGCAGTTTCAAACATTTTATTTACAAAGTACTCGTATTTTTCATCATCTACTTCTACAGGAAGTACGGCATGCATACTGCCTATGTTAAAATGTATATTTGGCACAGCCGCAGTATCGATATTCCCATTTTGTATTTTCGCAAATGGCTTATTAGAAGATAACTTCCGCACCAATTTAATAAGTGCCTTAAGCGTATCATACAATACATTGGCTGCAAGTCCCGTGGCAATTGCTTGAATAATATCATGGGATAAAAAAATCTGAATCTGTGGAAATAGAGTTTCTATCCCTGCAATATGTCTCGGTCTTGTCGCATTTGAAACTAATGTGATTCCGCTTTTCTCTAAAGTGTTCGAAAGCTGTTTTAGTTCTTGATCGGTAAACGCTCCATTCAGATACTCTAATCCCAATGTTTTTGGGTGTACTTTCTTTCGTTTCATACTGTCACCCTCACAATGCCCGTCAGCAACAGCTGCATCAGGGCCTTTTTCTTTTGCTTTTCTTGCTCAATGTCCTGCTGGAGCAGGTCAATTTCATGGTCAGCGGTAGAAAGGACTTCAGCGATTGCGGTTTGTTCTTTCATGTCCGGTGGATAGCAAACCTTGATTTTCTTAAAATTCTCATATTTCAAGTTGCGAGTATCGTCTACTAAGCCTTGAGAAAACCGATAAAATAGGAAGATAATCTCCGGCATTTTGAAAAGATACGCAAAGTACTTTGCGTTAATTGATGAACTTGGCTTCAAAATTGTATAGGCCGGACTAACAATGCCTTCATAGTTGGAATATGCTGAAACCCCTTGCCACATCCGCATTGTGTTATATCCAATATCCCCAACGCAAACTCTCAAATATTTTGATTTGTCCTCGCTGGAATTGTCTTTTAAATCCAACTCTTTTCTTGGAATGATACCTTGTGTTCCCGTAATGGCCAACATCTCTAAATTTTCGCAGTTTGTTTCTTTGCGTTCAAAAAACAACTTACCCAGACGATCTGTCTTCCACGTTCCATTAAACCCCGGCAGACGCTTTCTGCCTGTCAAAAGCTGCTGCATGAGGTGCTTTTTCTGCCGCTGCTTCTGGGCAAGGCGCTTTTCTTTCAGTTCAATTACTTTGTCCTGAGTAGTGAGGATGGCGGCAATCTTGGTGCGCTCATTTATAGATGGCAACGGCAACACAAACTCTAAAAATTGAGAAAAATGAACACGCTGCTTCTCAACCAATGATCCCGTGGAGACCCTATTGTAGTAGGTGATCATAGGACCACAGGTTAGAAAGCTATCCATAAACGGCAAGTCGCTTTCATGTACCGTTGTAAAAATATCGTAGTACCCCGAAACGGCAACCGGCATATCTCCCTTATGTCTGGCAACCGCACCAAAACGAAGGTTCATTGGGTTGTAAGCATAATCGTTCGGCCTTACAATCTTATACGAGTCCTCTTTTTTGACAAGGTGACTTCTTTCATATCGTTCCGTTTTCGGGGTAATCCCATCTTCTATTGTAAGACTGTACAGAGGATACTTTTTCAAATCGTCTGTATAATCACTTGTGCTGGTAAAAAGAGTGGAAAATGAGGTCTCATTCCATTCTTCAGGCACGATTCCCAGTTTTCCTTTTTTATACCCCTCAGGAACTTCACCCCGGCAAATTTGCTCGATTCGCTGTTTGATTTCTGGTGTCATACAGCAACCTCTTCCTTAGTCGCTTGTGGCGCAGGAAGAGTTTCAACATTGTTCGCTGCCTTTTTCTGCGCCTCTATTCTCGCCCATTCAAGTTCCACAACCTCTTTGATACGATCGACGGGATGAACAATAGTGAGGCCGCTATTCTCTTCTTGAATCATACGGTCTCGCCCGGTTTGTCTGCTATAAAGCGTTTCTCTGTAGGGAATGTACGCGCTCAGAATACCGATAAGGTTTGCACTGGTATTGCTCGGCGTTCCATCAATAGATATATGTTCCGGCCTGCTCACGATAGGACCACCAGAATTTCCAGGGAAGGTTTGTGCATCGACCAGAAATATTGGAGTACCTTTTTTTAACAAGAATGCGTCTGTAACTCTTGAAATACACCCGAGCCTACAAATGGGAACCTTGATTGGAGCGACTAAATCCATAGGGAACCCCAAGGCATACACGAGGCTTCCTTCGTTAACACCGGTATTTTGCATCTGCTCAAGTGTCAGGGCATGGTCAGCAAGATCAAATGCTCCCCAAATAGATTTGTCATTGATAAGTGTTTGCGGGAGAATTTGCAGTGCTATTATATCTGTTTTATCATGCGGATGCGCAGAGAACATAGGCACGCCCATGCTGTCATATAGGCTAATTCGATAATCCTTAACAAGCTCCCCTCCAAGCGAATTGAAACGAACGTAGACATATTTTTGTTGCTCAATAACATGCTTATTGGTGATGATGTAATATGTAGAAAGGTTTGGATTGTCAATTTCTTTTCGGCCAACGATAAAGCCCGTTCCAATCCAGTGCTTTTTTCCATCACCCCCATCTATGCCAAGAGCGACTACTGCATTTAAGAAAAAGTCTGGAATAATAGCCATGACATAGTTCCCTCCTTCGATTATTTATAGATGGCAATTACTTCAACCTTGAGGACGGGGCCCTCAATGGAAATCTTATCAAGTCCAACAGACTTTCCATTCGCTGTCATCTGACGACGCATAGTGCGCGGCAAGCGGATAAAGTCTTTCAGCGGATCAAAGATTTCAACCATATCTTTTCGCACCATACCAACAACCTTACAGAGCATGTACACATCTTGATCGGCATAGTCTTCAAGGCTGGCGTATTCCTCACGGAGATACTTTGCGTTCAACTTGCCAGAGATCGTAACATCATCGCATTCAATAATAAAGGGAATGTCTGCGGAAGCCTTACCTAATATTCCCTCTAATGCTTCCTGTTCTCCTGCAGACTTAGTTTCAATCTGCCCCATTAACATAGGCATAAACTGATCAATTAAGTTAACTGCATCAAAGGCTTCCGGAATTTCAAAACCACTACATATACGCAAGAGCTTCATCGCTGGGATTGTAGTCAAATCATATTCTGCGTTTAACACGCAATCGAAGTAGTCCTCACCCTCAAGCCTGCTAAGGTCAAGCTCAAAGCGATCGTAGTCGAAACTCACATCTTTCTCAAACTCTCCATCTATACTGGTTTCTGTTGCGCCGTTCAAACCGAAGCCGCTCACAGCAGCTGAAAAACCTGCGGTTTTTTTCTGGGATACTGCCTTGGGTTGTACATCGTTTTTGCCATCAATTTGCCGTTTATAGGTATAAAGTTTGTCTTCGTCAAGATAGATAAAGCTTCTAAACACAGGCTTATCCCTCCTTTACAGCCCCAGTTCTTTCAGGTACTCTACCATTTTCGCTTGCACCTCGGCCAATTCCGCCTCGATCGAAGCAATATTCTTCTGCACCTCATCAATATCCACCAGTTCTTCTTCCTCGAAGGTATCCACATACCGGGGGATATTCAAGTTGAAGTCGTTCTCCTTGATCTCGTCGAAGGAAGCCACATAGCTATACTTATCCTCGTTCTGTCGAGCTTGATAGGCATTGACAATACGGGTGATGTCACTGTCCCGCAGGATGTTCTGGTTCTTACCCTTCTCAAAGTTCCCGTCACCGGACGCGTCGATGAACAGTACATCCCGGCAAGTGCGGTTCTTCTTGAATACCAAGATGCAGGCCGGGATTCCGGTACCGTAGAACAGGTTAGCGGGTAAGCCAATGACCGCATCCAGCAGGTTCATCTCCACCAGCTGACGACGGATTTTTCCCTCGCTGGCCCCGCGAAACAGAACACCATGGGGCAGCACCACTGCCATGCGGCCGTTCTCCGCATCCAGGCTGGAAAGCATGTGCAGCACAAAGGCATAATCACCTTTGGAAGTAGGAGGCACACCCCAATCGAAACGGTGGTATTGATCCAGTTCGGCGGACATTTTCTTCTTTCCCTTACTATCCGCTTCGGCCTCCGAGAGAAACCCGCTGTCCCACTTGTCCAGACTAAACGGCGGATTTGCCACCACCACCTGGAACTTCATCAAATTATCATCCTCAACATTCTGAGGATTGGAGAGAGTATCGCCCTGCCAAATCCGGGCATCATCCACACCGTGCAGGAACATATTCATAGTGCAGAGAGCCCAGGTCTGAGCGTTGAGCTCCTGGCCATAGATAGCCACCTTGCCACTGGGTACTTTTTTATAGGCTTTCAGCAACAAGCCGCCGCTGCCGCAGGTGGGGTCGTAGATCCGGTCATTCTCCTTGGGCTGCACCAGAGAGGCCACCAGCTCAGAGACCTGGCTTGGCGTGAAGAACTCGCCTCCCTTCTTTCCAGCGTCAGAGGCGAACATGGCAATCATGTACTCATAGGCATCTCCGATGATATCGGCAGAACCCAGCTGACTGGGACGCAGATCCAGACCGTTGAAATCCTCCAGCAGGTTGCGCAGGGTAGCGTTCTTCTCTTTTGGTTCACCGAAGTCTACCTGGGAGTTGAAGTCGATAGCCCGGAATACATTGCGCAACTTTCCGCTGTTGTGTTCCTCGATGTGGTTCAATGCCACATTGATTTTCTGGCCTATTTCAGCATCGTTCCGGTTGGCATAGAGATAGTCGAAGGTGGACTGCTCGTCCATTGCAAAGCGTTCCCGGCTCATGGCCCGTTCCACCCGGCGCATATCCCCGTCATACTGTTTGATATACCCTTCGCGCCTCTCTTTGGAAACATCGCTGAGGTACTTTACGAACAACATGGAGAGGATATAGTCTTTATAGCGGGAACTGTCGATCTTGCCGCGGAAACTATCACAGGCGTTCCACAGGACCTGTTCAATATCTTTTCTGGTTGTCATCTTCATTTCCCTTTCTTTGCTCTTTTGTACGCCTGATTCAGTACACCAGCATAATACTTTTCTTTTTCATCTGCCAACATCCTAAGTAATTGGCGTTCTCTTTTGGCCAGCAGATTGAACTGGGAGATTTTACGCTGATCCTCCACGGAAAGAAGGGCCAGTTCAAAGTCAGCTAAAAATCTTGCGTTAACTGCGCCAAGCATATTACTGGTTGCATTCTCATAAATTTTTCGTTTTATCTTTTCTGTATTCAGCAACCAAAAAAGATACTCCGGCAACAGGTTCTTATCTTCAACTCGAATCACTACAAAGTTTGAGGAAACCACCATTCCAGATGTAGTTTCATCAATCAGAACTGCTGTATAGGGAGCTGTAAGGCGGACAATGATATCTCCGCTTTGCGAGAGGTATTCTTCTTTCAGCGGTTCTTTTGCTTCATAGATATCGGCCTCTTTCAATTGAATTGTCCCTTCCTGCTGGATACACCGCAGATTAATCAAGGGATATCGATACTCACTTGACTCTTTGGCCTGTTTTCTCGACAAGACCAGGCCGCTGCGAACACTCGCAAGGTCCTGCAATTTCATCTTTTCACCTCTTTTGTCATGACCGATAAATAACAGACGTGTTATAAAAAATTTTGCTTTTGGACTATTCCCATTATATGCTAGCCAGTCGAATTTGTCAACAATAAAAATTGTCATGGTTCAAAAATAACTTACATCTAGTGGGATTAACTTTTATCGTTCATATAACTGACGCTTTTTAGGTAGTTGGCAATGTCACCGTTCAAAATCAGCTCGGCATAGGCCAGTGGATCATTGTAGATCAGCCAGTCCAACTCCGACCGCTGGTACATACTGTTCGCTACCTCATTTTCCACGGCAGTGCAGTCGATGGAGAGCAGCGTTCCGTCCTCCAAACACAGCTCCACGTAGGCGGTGTCTATGTTAAACTCACAAGATACAATATTTCTCATAGTCGTTACCTCCTGATATTTGAATTGTAGATGATTTTGTGCAGCGTTACAAGCAGCATTACGACTGTTTTAGTTTCCGGCAAGCAATGCTTGTGGCTATCCATATGCCACAAACTGCTTGTTGAGGGTAACGCCCCCAAGCCCCCATTGAACACAGAATTTCATTCTGTGGCTGCGCGTTCTGCGAACGCTTTTTGTCTGTACCCTATGCCCCGTTTCGGGGCATAGGGGTGCGTGAATCGCTCACCCCTTTTGCTAATATGATATGCTCTAAAATAGAGTTTTCCCTGGAAGATGGGGTGGCAAAACACCACCCCATCCGGAATACCTTTCAGTAAGGAAAATTCTCTACAACAGGCTTTTCAAAACGGGAATTCTTTGTCCGACACAGTAGCCACCTATTTCCCTCTGCCAGCAAAAACAGGAGCGTGACACGCTCCTGTCCCTGCCGACAAGGAGAAAACTTTTGTGCTAATCGCAACGGTAAAATTAGTCCGACCGGAAACCTTATCTCACCACCGAAAATCCGGGAACACTCCACGCTTGTCCAGGTATTCCTGCCGGGCCTGTTCCCGTTCTTCCGGGGTGGGCGCAGTCTTATATTTTGCATACAGCTCACACCGCACCAGCGCATCCAATTTCTGCTCCAACCCCTGGCGAATTTCTTCGGCACAGTCATCATCATAGGCCAGATGGTATTCCACCAAAGCCACAAAAAGCTCATAGGGAATTTGTACACTTTTCATACCCATTTTCCTCCCGTGACGGTCGTGACGATTGTGACGGTGTTTTACACACCACCAAAATCACCGTCACGACCGTCACCATCGTCACGCTTTCTCCGAAACAGGAGTCAGCTTGATCCTTCGCCCTGCATGGATACGGGAGTTTGCATACTGGATATTATACTCCAACAGCAGACGTCCCGAATTGACATTCAGGTGTTTGGTCAGGGTGTTCGGCAGCATATCGATTTGTAGGAAAGAAACCAGCTCTGTGGGGCTGCCACTCCAGGGTTCCTTTACCAACTTTGCGATTGCTTCCAGCACCGGGTCCGGCGGCTCTTTATACAGCTCGTTTTCCATGCGTTCCAGGTTCCAGATCTGGGTTTGAGGGTCCTTCTTCAAGTAGAGAATCTGATCCGGCTGATCTCGTCCCACCACCTTGATGGTAGCGTCCAGTTCTGTGCGTTTTTTCTTCTGCATCAGCAGGGAACCGTCCGCACAGCCCAGCAGCCCGGTGGTGCCGGAAATCGTCTCAAAGGAATCGTCTGCCTGCTGCTTCCGGGTGTGGTGGACAGTCAGCACACAAATACCGTGCTGATCGGCAAACTGTTTGATCCTACCGATAATCTCGTAGTCACTGGCGTAGCTGTATGCTTCACCGCTAACCTCCCGGATCTTCTGCATGGTGTCGATGATAATGAGTTTGGTGTCCGGGTACTCCTGCATGAAATTTTCCAGCTGTTCGTCCAGCCCGTTCCCGATTTTTCCGGCCGTGGTGGCAAAGTGGAGATTGGGAGTGTCATTCACGCCATACATCATAAACATCCGACTCTGGATGCGCTGAAAATCATCTTCCAGCGCAAGGTAGAGCACTGTTCCCTGGTGGACCTTGTAGCCCCACAAGTCCTGCCCGGTGCTGACATGGTAGGCAATCTGGGCCACCAGGAAGGACTTGCCGATTTTGGGCGCTCCGGCAAGGATATATGCCCCTGCGTAAAGCAGCCCTTCCGCCACCGGCGGCCTGCTCATATAAGCGGTCTGGAACAGCTCCGTCATGGTGAGCGTATGCAGATCTGTCTCTTATACACATCTCCGAGCCCCGAGACTCGACGTCATCTCGTATGCC
>ENA-OZAF01000713-OZAF01000713.1-human-gut-metagenome-genome-assembly--contig:-NODE-713-length-12243-cov-5.755415_pt1 | contig 12243 bp, 10 predicted proteins | sample MGYA00244207_ERZ653498 | MGnify/ENA primary metagenome ERZ653498 (study PRJEB26926, sample SAMN06165156) | human gut metagenome | biome: ENVO:00009003; feature: ENVO:2100002; material: ENVO:00002003... | reverse complement strand
ACCTTCTATTACCACTTCCGCGACATTTACGACCTTGTCGAGTGGATCTGCCGCGAGGAGTGCAGCGCCGCCCTCGGCGGCCCGCTCGACCGCGAAACCTGGCAGGACGGCTTTTGCGACCTCTGCCGCTACGTCCTTGAAAACCGCAGCTTCTTCGTGAATGTCTGCAACTCCATCGGCCGCGAACAGGCGGAAAATTACCTCTACCGCGTGACATACTCCATCCTGCGCAGCGCCGTGGACGAGCTCGCCGGGGACATGCCCATAGGCGAGGAAGAAAAAAAGTTCATTGCAGACTTCTACAAATTCGCCTTTGTCGGGGTCGAGCTCGAATGGCTCCGCTCCGGGATGCGCGAGCCGCCGGAGGAGCTCGCCGGCAGGCTCAGCCGCCTGCTGAACGGCCACCTTGAGCTCGCCCTCCGGAACCTCAGCCGGGAATAACTTTTTTTACAATTTCGCCGCCGTGATAAGTTTTTTGTCACGGCGGCGATTTTGTCTATGGCGCTCCGCCCCGCCCGCAGGCTATACTGCTAAGAAAACACGCCTCCCCAAAGGCGCCTGGGGAAAGCGGAAAGGAGAAAATATGGAGCTGCAAAATAAGCTGAAAAAAGCCGCCCTCGGTACCGCCCTGGACTACATCGCCAAGGACCCGGAGCGGAACATCCACAAGCTCATGAGCTGGGTGGACAAGGCCGCGGGGGAAGGCCCCAACGCCCTCACCTCCCAGCGCGCCGCCGTGCGCAAGGTCCTGGACGAGCCCGAGAGCAGCATGTATAAATTCATAATGGGCATCTTCCGCGACATAGACACAGAGGTCCTCAAAACCGTGTTCACCAACTTTATCGTGAACGCCAACATCATCGGGACGCCGCGCCAGGCCGAGCTCCGGGAGCTCTTCGGCTGCAACATGCCCTGGGCCATCCTCATGGACCCGACCACCGCCTGCAACCTCCGCTGCACCGGCTGCTGGGCCGCGGATTACGGCAAAAGCCTTTCCATGAGCTACGCCGAGCTCGACGACATCATCCGCCAGGGCAAGGACCTCGGCATCTACATGTACCTCTTCTCCGGCGGCGAACCCCTCACCAGAAAGGCGGACATCATAAAGCTCTGCGAGGAGCACAGCGACTGCCAGTTCCTCGCCTTCACGAACGGTACGCTCATAGACACCGACTTCGCCCGCGAGATGCTCCGCGTGAAGAACTTCATCCCCGCCATCAGCATAGAGGGCTTCGAGGCCGCCACAGACGCCCGCAGGGGCAAGGGTACCTATCAGGCCGTCATGGCCGCCATGTCCAGGCTCAAGGCCTACCGCCTGCCCTTCGGCGTCTCCTGCTGCTACACCTCCCAGAATATAGACTCCCTCAGCTCGGAGGAGTTCATCGACCACGTCATAGGCTGCGGCGCAAAGTTCGCCTGGTTCTTCCACTACATGCCCGTGGGCGTGGACGCCGTCACGGAGCTGCTGCCCAGCCCCCAGCAGCGCGAACACATGTACCACACCCTGCGCGAATACCGCAGGACCAAGGAGCTCTTCTTCATCGACTTCCAGAACGACGGCGAATATGTCGGCGGCTGCGTCGCCGGGGGCCGGAGCTACCTGCACATCAGCGCCGGCGGGGACATCGAGCCCTGCGCCTTCATCCACTACTCGGACTCCAACATCCGCGAAAAGAGCCTGCTCGAGGCCCTGCGCTCGCCGCTCTTCATGGCCTACCACGACGGCCAGCCCTTCAACTGCAACCACCTGCGGCCCTGCCCCATGCTCGAAAATCCCGAGCGCCTGGCCGAGATGGTCAAAAAATCCGGCGCCCGCTCCACGGACATGCAGTCGCCCGAGGACGCGGAGCACCTGCGCCAAAAATGCACCCCCTATGCCGAAGCCTGGACCCCCACGGCCGAAAAGCTCTGGTCCGCCTCCGGCAAAAAATAATCCCTCATCCCTGCACAAGCCCGCGGGACCCCCCTCCCGCGGGCATTTTTATGCCCTGCGCGGCATAAAGCCTTGATTTTTTCATATTTTTAGTGTAGAGTAGTCATTCAGCGTCTTGATGCGCCCGATTGGGGGTATATCCTTGTCAGAACCCAAAAAGCAAAACTACCTGCACGGCGCGGCCATCCTCGCTGCCGGCGTCGTGATTATGAAGATCCTCGGCTTCATCTACAAGGTCCCGCTGGGGAATATACTCGGCGACGAGGGCTATACGCACTTCCTCGTGGCCTACAACATATACAGCGTGTTCCTGACCGTCGCAACGGCGGGCCTGCCCGTGGCCCTCTCCCGCATGATAAGCGAGGCAAACACTATGAACCGCCCGAACCAGGTGAAGCGGATCTTCTCCGTCGCCTGGCTGACTTTCCTCGTCCTGGGCGTTGTCTGCACACTGGTAATGTTCCTCTTCCCGACGGAGCTCGCGGACTCGCTCAACGACGTGGAGGCCTCGCAGAGCATCCTCGCCCTGTCCCCCGCCGTGCTGCTCGTCTGCCTGACCAGCGCCTACCGCGGCTACTGCCAGGGCCACGAGAATATGAAGCCCACCACCGTCGGCCAGGTGCTGGAGGTGCTCGTCAAGGTCGTGGTCGGCCTCGTGCTGGCCTGGTACCTCCGGGACCTCGGCAGGAGCCTGCCGCTCGTCTCCGCGGGCGCCATCTTCGGCGTGACCGCGGGCTCGCTCGCCGCGCTCGTCTACATGTTCGCCTACAAGCGCCGCTGCTACTCCGCCCTGCCCGCGGGCAATGACGTGCCCGAGAGCGGCGCGCGGATACTCTCGACGCTGCTCAAAGTCGGCATCCCGATAACGCTCGGTTCCTCCGTCCTCTCGCTCATAAACCTGGTCGATTCCGGCCTCTGCATGGGCAGGCTCCAGGACGCCGCCGGCTTCTCCTATGCCGACGCAAAGGTCCTCTACGGCGTCTACGGCAAGGCTCAGACGCTCTATAACCTCCCCGCCGCCTTCATAACCCCGCTCACCATCTCCGTCGTCCCCGCCATCGCCGCCTGCCGCGTCACCCACCGCGGGCGCGAGAGCTCCCGCATCGCGGAAAATTCCCTGCGCATCGCAACGGTCATCGCCCTGCCCATGGGCGTGGGCCTCTCCGTCCTCTCCTACCCGATCATGACGGTCATCTACCCCGGCAGCCATGAGTCCGGGCCGGAACTGCTGATGCTGATGGGCGCGGCCTCCTTCTTCGTCTGCATGGCGCTCATGATGAACGCCGTCCTCCAGGCCGGCGGAAACGAGAAATACCCCATCTACTCCATGGTGATAGGCGGCGTCGTCAAGATCTGCGTCAACTGGTTCCTCGTCGCGGACCCGCACATCAACATCCTCGGCGCGCCCATAGGCACGCTCAGCTGCTACGCCGTCATGTGCGTCATGGACTACATCTTCCTCTGCCGGGTCATGCCCGAAAGGCCCCGGCTGGGCAGGATACTCGCGCGGCCCGTGCTCAGCTGCGCGGCGATGGGCCTCTCGGCCTGGGCGGTCTACGGTCTCGCCATCCGCTTCATAGGCGGGGCGGAGCCGGGCAGGCTCATGATGGCCCTGTGCATGTGCCTGGCGATAGGCGTCGCCGTCATCGTATACCTCGTCCTCGTCGTGCTCACGCGCGCCGTCACCTTCGAGGACATGAAGCTCATCCCGAAGGGCGAAAAGCTCGCAAGGCTCCTGCATATCCGGCCGGAGGGGTGACATAACAAAAAAGCCCGGTATTTCAGGCTTTTTTCAGCTAAAAACTACTTGCGGAAGGTGTTTCACTGTGGTAGATTTTGTGTGCAAAGAGAGCTATGACCTCGGCGACTTCATCGCGCTCATAGATTATCTGCGCTCGCCCAAGGGCTGCCCCTGGGACAGGGAGCAGACCCATGAGAGCATCCGGCGCAACGTGCTGGAGGAGGCCTACGAGGTCTGCGAGGCGATAGACGAAGGCAAGCCCGAGCACCTGTGCGAAGAGCTGGGGGACCTGCTCATGCAGGTCATACTCCACGCGAGCATGGCCAAGGACGAGGGCCAGTTCGATATGGACGCCATCTCAGACATGGCCTGCAAAAAGCTCGTGCACCGGCACCCGCACGTTTTCGGCGCGGTGCAGGCGGAAACACCGGACAAGGTCCTCGAAAACTGGGACGCCATAAAGCGTGCGGACCGCGCCCAGCAGACCGCCGCCTCCGCCATGGACGGCATCTCCCACGGGCTGCCGGGGCTCATCCGCTCGGACAAGATCCAGCACAAGGCCGCAAAGCTCGGCTTCGACTGGCCCTGCGTCGGCGGAGCTATGGACAAGCTCCGCGAGGAGGTATCCGAGCTGCAGGAGGGTATAGACGCGGGCGACCTGGAGAATATTAAGGAAGAACTGGGCGACGTGCTCTTCTCCGCCGTGAACGTGGCGCGCTTTTACAAGCTCGATTCCGAGCAGCTCATGCACGCCGCCTGCGAAAAGTTCATAAGGCGCTTCCGCTTTATCGAGGAGGGCGCCGCAAAGCTGGGCCGCCGGCTCGAGGACATGAGCCTTGCGGAGATGGAGGAGATCTACCAGCAGGCCCGCCATGAGCTCGAGGGCAAGGAACCCGTGGCGGTGGAACACTGTGAGTGATTTGCGCTGAACTGTGGAATAGGCGCAAAACTCTATATATGAATGATCCGTGCGAAGAAAAACATCGGGAGGAATACCAATGAACAAGGCAGAACTCATAAACGTCGTGGCGGAAAAGGCCGGGCTCTCCAAGAAGGATACGGAAAAGGCCGTCACCGCGCTGATAGATACCATCACGGCGGAGCTCGTGGCCGGCGAGAAGGTCTCGCTGGTCGGCTTCGGCAACTTCGACGTCAAGACCAGGGAGGCCCGCACCGGCCGCAACCCCAAGACCAAGGAAGAGATCCAGATCCCCGCTACCCGTATCCCCCAGTTCAAGGCCGGCAAGGCCCTCAAGGACGCCGTCGCAAAATAATAGGGACGTCAAAAAGCGCGCAGCAAAAAGCTGCGCGCTTTTTTCATGTCTGATTTGGAGGTGTATTGAGTGCTTGGCCGCCACTTGCTGGGCATTTACGAAAAGGCCTTTCCCGAGGACTGGTCCTGGGAGCGCAGGCTCGCAGAGGCCAAGGCCCTGGGCTTCGACTACATGGAACTGAGCATAGACGAGAGCGACGGGAGGCTCGAGCGCCTCCTCTGGTCCGGGCGGGAGCTGGAAAAGCTGCACAGCCTCTCCGTGGAGGCCGGACTGCCGCTCATGTCCCTCTGCCTGAGCGCGCACAGGCGCTTCCCGCTCGGCAGCCGGGACGCCGAGGTCCGCGCCGCCGAGCTCGACAGGGGCGCGGGCAGCATCGTCGCCGTCCACCTGAAGGATACGCTCGCCGTGGGCCGGGACTTCCCAGGCCAGTTCCGGAGCGTCCCCTTCGGCTCGGGCTGCGTGGACTTCAAGAGCTGCTTCGCCCGGCTCGAGGCCGCGGGCTACGCCGGGCCGTATATGATAGAGATGTGGAGCTCCGGCGGCCCCGGAGACAGCGCCGAGATAGCCAGAGTCAAGCGCTGGCTGGAGCTGCAGTTTGCCGCCGGTGTCTCGGAAACGCAGAGGTGTGGAAATGAACTACTATCTAGGATTGGATAGCGGCGGGACCAGGACCAAGGCCGCGCTCTTCACCGCCGGAGGACGCGAGCTCTGCTCCGCCTCCGTGCCGGGCGCCGTGCTCTCGTCCCGGCCCGGCCACGCCGAGCGGGATATGGAGGAGCTCTGGCAGAGCGCCTGCGAGGTCATCCGCCGCGTGGTGGAAAAGTCCGGCGTCCGGCCCGAGGAGGTCGCCGCGCTCGGCATCTGCGGCCACGGCAAGGGCCTCTACCTCTGGGGCCGGGACGGGCGCCCCGCGCGCCCGGGCATAGTCTCCGCGGACAGCCGCGCTTACAGATACCCCGAGCTCTGGCGCGCGGAGGGCAGGCTCGAGCTCGCCCGGCGCAGGACGCTCCAGGACATGCTCCCCTGCCACCCCGCCGCGCTGCTCGCCTGGCTGCGCGACAATGAGCCGCAGAGCTTTGCGGAAATACGCTGGGTCTTTTCCTGCAAGGACTACCTCCGCTTCCGCTTTACGGGCGAGGCCGCAGCCGAGCTCACGGACGCCTCCGGCTCCGGGCTTCTGGACCTGCGCTCGCGCCGCTACGAGCCGGAGCTCCTGGAGCTCTTCGGCCTGGGCGAAATACGCGGCGCGCTCGACTGCCTCGAGCCCCTTTGGGACCGGATGCAGCGCCTCGTCGAAAAAAGCCGCCCCGCAGGCGGACAATAAAAATGGCGCGCAGCGAGTGCTGCGCGCCTTTTTTATGCCCTTTTTTACTCCGCGGTGAAGCCGATGTCGTCGAGCTCGGCGCGGGCCTTTTCGGCCTCGGCGGGGCCGCCCTCGACCTTTACCGTCTTTTCCGCGAGGCTCACCTCGAACTTCAGCTCCGCCTCCGTCAGCGCCTTCGTTATCCGCGCGACGCATTTTTCGCAGTGCATATCCGGTACTTTCAGTGTGGTCATTTCGGTTTTCCTCCTATTTCAATAGTTTTTGCAGCATGTTCACCAGCTCGTCCACGACCTCGTCGTCGCCCTGGCGGATGCCGTCCGCGACGCAGGTCTTGATGTGGCTGCCCAGCAGCTGGCGGGAAAAGGCGTTCAGCGCCGCCTGGATGGCCGAGACCTGCATCAGTATGTCCACGCAGTAGGCCTCCTCCTCCACCTGGCGCTTCACTCCGCGCACCTGGCCCTCTATCCGGCTCAGGCGGTTTATGAGGCTCCGGTATTCCTCCTCGCTCCGGTGTTTCTTCTTCTCCGTATGGCAGCACTCGCTCACAGCTTCTTCCCCCTCAGCCTCAGCGCGTTCGTCACCACGCACACCGAGGACAGGCTCATCGCCAAGGCCCCCAGCATCGGGCTCAGCAGCAGCCCCGTAACCGGGTAGAGCACGCCCGCCGCTATCGGTATGCCTATCGTGTTGTAGCAGAACGCCCAGAACAGATTTTCCTTGATATTCCTTATCGTCAGGCGGCTCAGCTCCACCGCCCGCGGCACGTCGCCCAGGTCGTCGCGCATGAGCACCACGTCCGCCGACTCTATCGCGATGTCGCTGCCCGTACCCACAGCGCAGCCGATGTCCGCCTGGGTCAGCGCGGGCGCGTCGTTTATCCCGTCGCCCACCATTACCACGCGGCCGCCGCGCTCCTGGATGGACTTCACGACGCCCGCCTTGTCCTCCGGCAGGACCTCGGCTATCACCTCGTCCGCGCCCACCTGCGAGCCGATGTGCTCCGCCGCGGCGCGGTTGTCGCCCGTCAGCAGGACGACCCGCAGGCCCATTTCGTGCAGCCGCGCTATCGCCGCGGCGCTCGTCTCCCGCACCGGGTCCGCCACTGCGATGAGCCCCAGCAGTGCGCCCCCGCGCGCGACGTACATGAGCGTTTTGCCCTCCGAGGCCAGCGCCTGCGCCCGCGCCTCCAGCGCCGAGGCGTCCACGCCGCTCTCGTCCATCAGCCGCCGGCTGCCTATCAGCACCAGCGCCCCGTCCGAGAGCTCCGCCCGCAGGCCCCGGCCCGAGAGATTCTCAAAGCTCCGGACCTCGTAGCGCCCCTCGAGCCCGCGCGCCCGCGCGGCCTCGTTCACGGCCTCCGCCAGCGGGTGGGCCGAGGCCGACTCCACCGCCGCCGCGACCGAAAGCAGCTCCGCCTCGTCCGAAGTCTCCAGCTCCGTCACGGCGGGGCGGCCCTCCGTCACCGTGCCGGTCTTGTCCAGCACGGCGGTGTTCACGCTGTGCAGCGTCTCCAGCGCCTCGCCGCTTTTTATGAGGATGCCGTGCTGCGCGCCCAGGCCCGTGCCGACCACGATGGCCGTCGGCGTTGCGAGCCCCATGGCGCAGGGGCAGGCGATGACCAGCACGCTCGTGAACACCCGCAGCGCAAAGGAAAACTCCTGCCCCGCGAGGAGCCACACGGCCGCCGCCAGCAGCGCTATGCCCATCACCACCGGCACGAACACGCCCGCGACCTTGTCCGCCGTCTTGGAGATCGGCGCCTTTTTGCCCTGGGCGTCCTCCACGACCTTGATTATCTTGGCGAGGGTCGTGTCCTCCCCCACCCGCGTTATCCGGACCGTCAGCGAGCCGTTCACGCTGATGCTGCCGCCCGTCACCTCGCTGCCCGGGGCCTTATCCACGGGCAGGCTCTCGCCCGTGAGCATGGACTCGTCCACGCCGCCGGAACCCTCCAGCACCTCGCCGTCCAGCGGCACGCGCTCGCCCGGGCGCACCAGCACCACGTCGCCGGGGCGCAGGATCTCCGTCGGGACCTCCGTCAGGCTGCCGCCCTCGCCCTTCAGCAGGGCCGTGTCCGGCGTCAGCTCCATGAGCTTCCTGATGGCACCCGTCGTCTTGTGCTTGCTCGAGGCTTCCATGTGCTTTCCCAGCGAGACCAGCGTCACCACCACCGCCGCGGACTCGAAGTACAGCCCCTCGTGGACGAGCTCGGGCCGGTCCGTCAGGAGGAACATCGTCACGAGGCTGTAGATGAACGAGGCCGCGCTGCCTATCGCCACGAGCGAGTCCATGTTCGGCGCGAGGTGGACCAGCGCCTTGAAGCCGCTTATATAAAACCTCCGCCCGATGTACATGATGACCACCGTCAGGATGAGCTGCGCCAGCGCAAAGTTCACCGCGTGGCTGTGCATATCCAGGATGCCCGGCAGCGGCGCGCCGAACATCGAGCCCATCGAGACGTACATCAGCAGCGCCGCCAGGCAGAGCGCCGCGATTATCCCGTTCCGCTCGCGCCGGAAGGCCCGGGCCTCCGCCTCTGCCTCCTCCTCGCGCGTTTTGTCCCGCTTCTGCGCGTTCATCTGCCGCGCGCCGAAGCCCGCCTTCTCGATCTTGCCGATTATCTGCTCGGGCGTGACCTTCGCCTCGTCGTATTCTATCTCCATCCGGTTCATCGTGAGGTTCACGTCGCTGCGCTGGACGCCATCGAGCTTCCGCGTGACGCGCTCCACCGCCGCGGAGCAGGCCGCGCAGTGCATCCCCTCGATGAGGTAAGTTTCGCATTTCATCCGCCGCACCTCCCATGCGCTTCCCTTTATCTGCGGCGATTATATACCCCCCTGGGGTATTTGTCAAGCCCGGCGCGCACAAAAAAAGCCCCCGGCGAAGTTCGCCGGGGGCCTTCGTATTTCGTCAGAAGAGATGCACGTTCGCGATGACCGCGGAAAAGACGATGGAAACGGTGGAGCAGAGCTTTATGAGGATGTTCAGGCTCGGGCCGGAGGTGTCCTTGAAGGGGTCGCCCACGGTGTCGCCTATGACGCCGGCCTTGTGGCACTCGCTGCCCTTGCCGCCGTGGTGGCCGGCCTCTATGTACTTCTTGGCGTTGTCCCAGGCGCCGCCGGAGTTCGACATGAACACCGCCATGCCGAAGCCGCAGACCGTCGTTCCGGCCAGCAGGCCCACAACGCCCTCCACGCCGAGGATGAGGCCCGTGATGATGGGGACTATGACCGCCAGCAGCGCGGGCAGTACCATCGCGCGCAGCGCGCCGGAGGTGCAGAGGTCAACGCAGCTCTCGTAGTCGGGCTCTGCCTCGCCCTCCATGATGCCCGCTATCTCGCGGAACTGGCGGCGGACCTCGATGACGATGTGCTGGGCGGCCTTCTGCACCGCGCTCATGGTGAGCGCGCCGAACACGAACACCAGCATCGCGCCGACGAAGAGTCCGACGAGGACCGCCGGGTTCGTGACGGAGAGGTCTATCTGGGCGCCGCCCATGGCGCTCTCCGCGACCTCCACGTAGGAAACGAGCAGCGCCAGCGCGGTGAGCGCGGCGGAGCCGATGGCAAAGCCCTTGCCGGTGGCGGCGGTGGTGTTGCCGAGGGAGTCCAGCGCGTCCGTGCGCTCGCGGACCTCTTCGCCCAGGCCGGACATCTCCGCGATGCCGCCCGCGTTGTCCGCCACGGGGCCGTAGGCGTCCGTCGCCAGGGTGATGCCCAGGGTGGCGAGCATGCCGATCGCCGCTATGCCGATGCCGTAAAGGCCGTTGTTGAAGGAGAGCGAATAGCCCTCGGAGTTCGTCACGAGCGAGCCGCCCGAGGCGATGAAGCTCACGATGACCGCGACGCCGACGATCAGGATGGGCGCGGCGGTGCTCTTCATGCCCAGCGAGATGCCGCCGATTATCGTCGTGGCGGCGCCGGTCTCCGTTGCGTCGGAGAGCTGCTGCGTGGGCTTATATGTGTCGGAGGTGTAGTACTCCGTCACGTAGCCGATGGCGCAGCCCGCGGCCAGGCCGCAGAAGATGGAGATGAGTATGCCGATCCAGCTCGCGCCTTCGACGTCCTTCATGACGTACCAGGTCAGCGGGATGCAGAGGACCGCGCAGAGCGCCGCGGCGAAGTAGGTGCCGGTGCGCATGGACTTGAGCAGCTCGCGCTGGGTGGCCGTCTCGCCCGTGCGGATCATGAAGGAGCCGATGAGCGAGCAGACGACGCCCACGACCGCTATCGCCAGGGGCAGGAACATTCCGCTCCAGCCGTAGCCCGCGGAGGCGCCTATGGCAAAGGTGGCGAGGATGGAGCCGACGTAGCTCTCGTAGAGGTCCGCGCCCATGCCGGCGACGTCGCCGACGTTGTCGCCCACGTTGTCCGCGATGGTGGCGGGGTTGCGCGGGTCGTCCTCGGGGATGCCGGCTTCGACCTTGCCGACGAGGTCCGCGCCGACGTCCGCCGCCTTGGTGAAGATGCCGCCGCCCACGCGCGCGAACAGCGCCGCGCAGGATGCGCCCATGCCGAACATGACCATCGTGTTGGCGATCGTCGTCGAGTCGCAGCCGAAGCCGTACTTGAGGACCAGGAACCAGACGGAGACGTCCAGGATGCCCAGGCCCACGACCGTGAAGCCCATGACCGAGCCGGAGGAGATCGCCACGCGCAGGCCGCGGTTGAGGCTCTCGCTGGCGGCGTTGGCCGTGCGGGCGTTGGAGGACGTCGCTATCCTCATGCCGATGAAGCCCGCAAGGCAGGAGTAGAACCCGCCCGTCACAAAGGCGAAGGGTACGAACTTCGAAACAAGGCCCTGCCCGTTTATCCAGGGAACAAAGGCCAGCACCGCGAGCACCACCGCGATGATCGCAAAGATGAGGCCGACGGTCTTATATTGGCGCTTGAGGTATGCGTTCGCGCCCTTGCGTATGGCCGCCGCTATCTTCTGCATGAGCGGCGTGCCTTCGGAATATTGCTTCACCTTTCTGGCCTGGCTGTAGGCAAAGAGCAGCGCTATCACCGCTCCGACAATGCCGACCCAGAAGTAGTTTTCCATACGTCCATCACTCCTAAGAATATGTACTCAACGGGCCGAATGAACGGCCCGTGAATATTCTAAACCAAGTCGCCGGATAAAGCAAATAAAAAGTACAAAAAATGAACAAAATTTTTAGATTTTTTCTAAAGAAATGCACAAAATGTCTGTAACGTTTAGGACGTTCAAGACGGCTGAATCGTTGATTTTGACGGTTTTTGTGCAAGCTGTACGGCGGCCGGCTGTGGATTAAAACGATGGACGGCGGCTGCTTCCGGATATCACCAGGCGGCGACGCAGCCGTCCGCGCGCGGCTCCGTCCCGCCGCAGAGGACGCCCTGTTCGTCCCGCCAGATGATCTGGCCGCGGCCGAAGTTTATCGGGTCCCCGACCGTCACCTCATGCCCGCGGCGGCGCAGCTCCGCCGCAAAGTCGGAGGGGAAGGCCGGCTCCAGCTCTATCCGCCTGCCGCCCGTCCACTGCCAGCGCGGCGCGTCCAGCGCCTCCTGCGGGTTCATGAGGAAGTCCAGCGTGTTCGAGACGACCTGCACATGCCCCTGCGGCTGCATGAAGGCCCCCATCACGCCGAAGGGGCCGACGGGCCTGCCCCCCTTCGTCAAAAAGCCGGGGATTATCGTGTGGTACGGCCGCTTGCCCGGCGCCATGCAGTTGGGCGAGGCCGGGTCCAGGCTGAAGTTGCAGCCCCGGTTGTGCAGGGCGACGCCCGTCCCCGGTACGACGACGCCGGAGCCGAAGCCCATGTAGTTGGACTGTATCCAGCTGACCATGTTCCCCTCCCCGTCCGCGGCGCAGAGATACACCGTGCCGCCGGAGCGCGGGTCGCCGGGCTCAGGCTCGAGCGCCGTCTCGCAGATGAGGCCCCGGCGCGCGGCGAGGTAGGCCCTGTCTCTTATACACATCTCCGAGCCCACGAGACTCGACGTCATCT
>ENA-OZAF01000709-OZAF01000709.1-human-gut-metagenome-genome-assembly--contig:-NODE-709-length-12270-cov-4.290463_pt1 | contig 12270 bp, 11 predicted proteins | sample MGYA00244207_ERZ653498 | MGnify/ENA primary metagenome ERZ653498 (study PRJEB26926, sample SAMN06165156) | human gut metagenome | biome: ENVO:00009003; feature: ENVO:2100002; material: ENVO:00002003... | reverse complement strand
CCGCCGGCGCGCATAGGCGGCGGCGGTCAGCGTGGCGGGCGTCTCGCCCGGCGGCGCGCCGGCGGCTTGCAAAAGCGCTTCCTCGTCGCAGAGCACATCGAGAAATTCCGCCGCGTCGTAGGCGTAGTAGCCGTCCGGCTCGAGGCGCAGGTATGTCTCCAGGTTCTCCTGCGCAAGGCGGAATTCGTGCATCCCGAAGTAGTTGTGCGCAAGGCCGAAATAGCTCTCCGGGTCCGGCTCGTTCATCGAGATATCGACCAGCAGCAGCCGGTTGCTCTCCTCAAAGCGCATCATCCGGCTCAGCAGCTCGGAGAGCGCAAGGCAGGAGTCAAGGTCGGCCGGGTCGCCGGCGTACGCCTTGCGGTAGGACTGCACGGCGGCGAGCAGGTCGTTCTTGTCCAGATCCTTTGCGCCGCGCCGCAGGAAAAAATCCGTATCCTGCTCAAAGGGGAGGATCTTACCCTTCTTTGGCTGTTTCGTTTCCATGCACATTCCCTTTCGCCCGCTCCAGCAGCGCGCCGAGCTGCTCTGCGGTGAACCGGTAGCAGGCGTTGCAGAAGTGACAGCGGATCTCCGCACCCCCGTCGCGCTCGATCATATCGGTCAGCTCGTCCGCGCCCACGGCGATGAGCGCGCTCTCCACGCGCGCGCGCGTGCAGTCGCACCTGAGCGCGGGGACGGATCGCTCCGTCACGGCAAAACCGAGCCCGTCGAACATCGCGGCCGCCGCGTCCTCCAGCGCGGTCCCGGCGTCCAGCCGGCCGGCCAGCGTGGCGATCGCCGCCGCGCGCGATTGCAGTTCATCGATCACCGCGTCCGGGCAGCCGGGCAGCGGCTGCACGAGCATGCCGCCCGCCGCGCGCACCCGTCCGCTCGCCGCGTCCATGCGCACGCCGAGATAGACCAGCGACGGCTGCTGCTCGCTCACGGTAAAATACTGGGCAAAATCCTCCGCGACCTCGCCGGAAACGAGGTTGCAAACGCCCACGTACGGCTCGCCGCCGGGCAGGTCGCGCACGACGGTCAGCCGGCCGCTGCGGCCGACATAGCCGCCCACGTCGAGCTTGCCCGCCGCCGTGGGCGGCAGCTCCACGGCCGGGTTGGTCGCATAGCCCTTGACCACGGGGCCGGGCGCGCCGGTGCAGACGAGGCTGCCGGCCGGCCCGTCGCCGCGCAGGATGGTGGAGATGCGGTCGCCCTCGTTTTTGAGCTGGGAGGCCATCATGGCCGTCATCATCAGCTGGCGGCCCAGCGCCGCCGTCGCCACGCGGGAGAGCCCGTGCAGCTCCCTTGCCGCGGCGACGAGTTCGCCGCCGCTGATGGCCGCCGCGCGGGCGGCCCCGTCGGCGATGAGCGCGTGAATCAGCGTATCCATAGCGTTAACATCCTTCCCGGTCAGCCGTCCAGCCGCCGGCAAACGTATTGTGCCCGTTCCGTCCGCGCGCCCGCAGGCGCGTCCGTCAGGCCGTCGTATACCCTCTCGACGGCAAACCCGCATCCGGCCAGCGCGCTTTTGAGCTCCCGGTCGGAGTGGGCGCGCTGCACGTGCACCTCGTCAAAGCGCGCATAGCGGCCGTCCGGCTGCGGCAGGAAACAGTTGAGCCGCATCTCGAGGAGCTTTTGCTCCGGGTCGTAGGCGTTGCGCCAGAGATAGGTGCACGCGGGCAGGTCCTCGCCAAAGCAGTTGCCGCCCAGCACCTGCGCCAGCTTGTAGCGCGTGGACACGTCGAACAGCAGCGCGCCGCCGGGGCGCAGCGCAGCATGCGCCGCGCGGAAAAAGGCGGTGAGCGCCGCGCGCGAGGTCAGGTAATTGACGCCGTCGCATGCGCACACGATCGCGTCCATCGGCCGGTGGAAGCGCAGCGCGCGCAGGTCCATCTGCACAAACGGGATGGAAAGCCCGCTCCGGCGCGCCTTTTCCTGCGCCACGCGCAGCATGTCGGCCGACAGGTCGGCGCCCGTCATGCGGTAGCCGCGCTGCGCCAGGCGCACCGTCAGCGCGCCCGTGCCGCAGGCAGCATCCGCCACGGCCGCGCCCGCCGGCGCGGCGAGCGCCGCACGAAGCAGCGCGTCCAGCCGCTGCGCCCAGCGGTCGTAGGGCACGTCGTGCATCAGCGCGTCATAGACCGCTGCAAACGCCGTATAGGGCGCGTCCATGGCCGCTCCTTTCCCGGCAGAGCCCGAGGTTCGTATTGGCATCATTGTACACCCTTTTGCATGGCCGTGTAAACCCTGCCCGCGCCGCCGGGGAAAAACGGCGGGCCGCCACGCGGGCGGCCCGTTCGCGGTGCGGCGCAGCTGCGCCGCGGCTCATTGCGCCTTGGTGACGAACAGCACGCCCAGCGTGTTCGGCCCGCAATGGGCGCTGATGCTGCAGCTGGCCTGCGTGATGAACGACTCGCGGAACGGCTGGAGCGAGAGCACCAGGTCGCGGATCTCCTGCAGCAGCGCGTCGTCCATGCCGGAGTGCGTGACGAACACGCGGTCGAGCTGGATGTCGTCGCGGCCCTCGAGCTGGTCGTGGACGTACTTTTTGAGCACGCGCGGCAGCTTGCCGGTATATTTCTTGCCGACGCTCATGCGCCCGCATTCGGCCACCTGCACCACGATGCCCGGCTTGAGGCCGAGCAGGTTGGCGCCGATGTGCGCAAGCGAGGAGCAGCGGCCGCTTGCGTGCAGGAATTCGAGCGTATCGAGCACGAAGCTCGCGCTGATGCGCGGCGCAAGCGCCTCGAGCTCCGCTGCGATCTGCGCGGCGTCCATGCCGGCGCGGATGCGCTCGCCCGCCTCGCAGACCATGTGCCCAAAGCCCGTGGACAGGTTGCGCGAGTCCACCACGTGCACGCCGCCGCCGAGCGATTCGCCGGCGAGCCGGGCGTTCTGGAACGAGCTGGACAGCCCGGACCCGAGCGAGATGTGGAGCACCTCGTACCCCTGCTCCACAAAGGGGCGGAAATAGGCCGCGTACTCCGCCGGGTTGCTGGCGGCCGTCTTGGGCAGCGCCTTGCGCTCGTACCAGGCGCGGTACAGGTCCTCCGGGCGGATATCGACCCCGTCGGTATATTGCTTTCCTTCCAGCAGCACATGCAGCGGATACAGCGAGACGTGGTAGCGTTCTTGCAGCTCGGGGCCGATGTCGCAGGACATGTCGGCGCTGAGCAGGATCGGTTTCTCCATTTTGACTTGCCCTCGCTTTCAGAGTCTTACTTATCCTATCAGGTTTTTTGCGGCCCGTCAATGCGTCCGCCGCCGGGCGCGGGGTTTGACAAGCGCCGCGCTTTCCTGTATATTTTTACATTATACGCTTCCACAGCCGCAGATCGCAGGCCGCAGCGCCGGGACGCCTGGGCCGGAGAAAAAACTGAATTGAGGATGGGTGTATACGTTGGAGCAGAAAATGCATAAAAAGTACGGTCTGCTGACGGCCATCGCCATGGTCGTCGGCACGGTCATGGGTTCGGGCGTGTTCTTCAAGGCGGAGGCGGTGCTCACCCGCGCGGGCGGCGACCTGTTTGCCGGCGTGCTCGCCTGGGGCATGGGCGGCCTCATCATGGTCGTGTGCGCGTACACGTTTTCCATCATGGCGTCCAAGTATTCCTATGTCAACGGCATCGTGGATTATGCGGAGATGGCCGTCGGCACGCGCTACGGGTACATGGTCGCCTGGTTCCTGACGACGATCTACTATCCGGCCATGACCTCGGTGCTCGCCTGGCTCTCGGCGCGCTACCTGTGCGTGCTGCTCGGCTTTTCCATCGCCGGGGCGGAGTGCCTGTGCCTGAGCTGCCTGTTCCTGGTCGGCAGCTACGCGGTCAACGCGCTCTCGCCCAAGCTTGCCGGCAGGGTGCAGGTGTCCACCACGGTCATCAAGCTCATCCCGCTGCTGCTGATGGCGTTTGTGGGCACCGTCGCAGGGCTCAGCAACGGCGTGCTGGTGGAGAACTTCACCGCCCCGCTCACCTCCGCGCAGATTGCGGATGCGTTTGCCGCCGCCGGCAAGACGTATACGCCCGCGGCGGACCCGCTGCTCTCCTCGCTGGTGGCGACGGCGTTTGCCTACGAGGGGTGGATCATCACCACGTGCATCAACGCGGAGCTGCACGATTCCAAGAAGAACCTGCCGCGCGCGCTGGTCATCGGCACGCTGATCGTCGCGGCCATCTATATCCTCTATTACCTGGGCCTCAACGGCGGCATCGACAAGCTGCGCCTCATGGTCAGCGGCGAGGCGGGCGCGCGCGAGGCGTTCGTGCAGGTGTTCTCCCCGGTGGGGGGTACGCTGCTGGGCGTGTTCATCGTCATCTCGTGCCTGGGCACGCTCAACGGCCTGATGCTTGGCACCACGCGCGGGGCGTATGCGCTTGCGGTGCGCGGCATGGGGCCAAAGCCCGAACTGTTCAGGCAGGTGGACCCGGTGACGGACATGCCCACCAATTCCGCCGTGGGCGGCCTGCTGCTGAGCGCGGTGTGGCTGGTGTATTTCTTCGGCGCGAACCTCGCCCCATCGTCCTGGTTCGGCCCGGTCACGTTCGACTCGTCCGAGCTGCCGGTCATCACGATCTACGCCATGTATATCCCCATCTTCGTGCTCTTCATGCGGCGGGAGCGGGAGCTCAGGCCCTTCAAGCGCTTCGTCATGCCGGCGGCGTCCATCGCCTGCTCGCTGTTCATGGTCTATGCGGCGGTGGTGGCGCACGGCGTCGCGGTGGCCTGGTATCTGGCGCTGTATGCGCTCGTCATGGCGTTGGGGCTGCTGCTGCTGCGCGGCCGCCGCGCCGCGCCGGGCGCCGGACGGTAGAAAAACGCGCGGGTGCGGTCCGCCCGGCATCGGGCCGCGCCCGGCCGCGAGGGGAAGTCGGGGAACCAAAAAAGCGGCGCAGGCCGCTTTTTTGCTGTTCAGAACCGGCGCTCGCCGCCGCGCGCGCCGGCTGCATGGCCGCCTGCGTCAGCGGAAGCTGTTCAAAAGCTCCGCCAGCGGCGCGACGGTGTCGTTCAGGTTTTTGATCGCGTCGTTGAGCGTCGCAATGTCCAGATTGGCGATGGTCTCCACCGCCCCGTCCATGTCCTCCAGCACGGCGTTGAGCGCGGCAAAGTCGAGCGCCGCGATCTGCTCGAGCACCACGGCCGCGTCGCGCGCCACGGCGATGCTCTCGCCCGCCACGGTGTCCAGCTCCTCGAGCATGCGGCTCACCACCTGCATGTCCAGCGCGGCGATCGCCGCGTCGGCCTGCGCGAGCGTATCGGCCGCCTTTGGCAGCAGCACCGCCGCGGTCACGACGGCGGCGAGCGCCACGATGGCCGCCGCCGCGGCGCACAGGCGCAGCAGCGCGGTCTGGCGTTTTTTGTGCGCGTTCTGCGCAAGCAGCAGGTCGCGGATCTCGGCAAGCAGCGCCGGCTGCCCGGCCGCCTCCGTCTGCGCGCCGTCCCCGGCTTGCGCGGGGCCAAGGCCCGCCTCTTCCCGCAGTTCCATGTTCGTTCCTCCCGTATAACAAAATGTTCCCCGCATCCAATCAGGCGTTCATGCTGCGCGCCGGCGGCCTTATTCGCCGCCGGGCGCGCCGCCGCCTGCGCCGTCCGCGTCCGGCGGCGCGCCGTCTGTCCGCGCCTCAGCCTCGTCTGCCGCGCGCCCGTGCGCGCCCTCCGCCGCCTGCGCCGCGCCGGCCTCCGGCAGGTCGAGCGGGCCCGTCAGGCCCATGACCTGGTCGACCGGGAGCGAGAAGCAGATGCCGTTGCCGGCCACCTTGAGGTCGGCGTGCTTGCAGATGGCGGTCATGATGTCGTTCTTCTTCTCCCGCTCGGTCAGGATCAGCACCAGCTCCTTTTCCGGCTGCACGATGATGCCGAAAAACTTTTCCGCCTCGTGCACGCCGGTGCCGCGCGCGTGGACGACCGTGCCGCCGGACGCGCCGGCGGCCTTTGCCGCGTCCATGACGAGGTCGGCAAAGCCGCGGTTGATGATGGTCAGGATCAGTTCATGGCGCATGTCGTTGTCCGCGCTCCGCCGTGCGGAGCCTTCCTTTCTGAGGTCTGTAAGGCCGGTCGTCCCGGCCGGGATGCGGCGCTTTTACGCCGTCAGCCGGAGAAGCCGGAGAGCAGCTCCAGCGTGCGGCGCTCCGCCACGCTCGAGAGCGGGATGCTGAACGCGATGCCGGGGCCGGGCCGGTCCAGGTGCAGCGCGTCGGCGAGCCGGCGCAGGAAGGCGTCCGCCGCGCTCTCGCGCACGCACAGCAGCACCACGTCCTTCTCCGTTTCGCCAAGGCCCAGGTAGTCGAGCACGTCGGAATCGGCCGTGCCGTAGCCGTGCAGCGTCAGGTGGAAGGCGATGCGCTCGTGCAGGCACAGATCCGTGATGCGCTCCGCCTTGCCGCGCTCGATGATGCACACGATGAGCTTGATCGGTTCGATCGCTTCAGCCATCTCAGGCCACCTCCACAGGGAATTCGAAGATCTCGATCTCGGCCGGCTCCGCTGCGGGCGCTTCCGCCTGCGCGGCGCGGCGCAGCTTGACGCTGTACAGCACGCCCAGCAGCTGGATGGTGATCAGCGGCGTCATGGCGACCATCGCCACCAGGCCGAACGCGTCCAGCAGGATATCGCCGCCGAGCGCGTCGCACGCGCCCATGGCAAACGGCAGCATGAACGCCGCGGTCATCGGCCCGGAGGCGACGCCGCCGGAGTCGAACGCCACGGCGGTGAAGATTTTCGGCACGAAGAACGACAGCCCCAGCGCAACGGCATAGCCGCCCAGGAAATACCAGATGGAGACGCCCGTCACCACGCGCAGCATGGCGATGCCGATGGAGACGGCCACGCCGACGGACAGGCTCAGCAGCATGGCCCGCCCGGAGATGGCGCCCACGGTGATCTCCTCCACCTGCTTGTTGAGCACGTGCACCGCCGGCTCGGCCATGACGACGAAAAAGCCCATCACCATCCCGACGGGGATCAGCCAGCCGGCTGCCGCGCCGCCCAGGCGGCTGCCCAGCGCGTAGCCCGCGGGCAGGAAGCCCGTGTTCACCCCCGTGAGGAAGAGCACCAGCCCTGCGAAGGTGTACAGCAGGCCCACGGCGATCTTGAGCAGGCTCCGGCGCGACAGGCGCAGGAACAGGATCTGGAACACCAAAAAGAACAGCACGATCGGCAGCAGCGCCACCGCCACATCGGACAGGTATTCGGGGAAGTTCTCGCCAAAGAGCGCCGCGATCTCGGAAAAGCTGCGCGGGTCGTGCGCCGAGACGGGCGTGTAGGCGTTTTCGCCGGAGGGGTAGATCATGCCCAGCACCAGCATGGAGAGGATCGGCCCGATGCTGCACAGCGAGACGAGGCCGAAGCTGTCGTCCTGCGCGCTGTTGCCGCCGCGCACGGCGGCCACGCCGATGCCCAGCGCCATGATGAACGGCACGGTGATCGGCCCGGTCGTGACGCCGCCGGAATCGAACGACGCGGCGACGAAGCCCTCCGGCGTGAACGCCGCCAGCGCGAACACCGCCAGATAAAAGACGATCAGCAGCGTTTGCAGCGGCCGGCCAAAGACGATGCGCAGCAGCGCCAGCACGAGGAACAGCCCGACGCCCACCGCCACCGTGAGGATCAGCACCGCATCCGGCACGGTCGGCACCTGCGCGGCCAGCACGGTCAGGTCGGGCTCGGCAATGGTGATCAGCACGCCGATGAGGAAGCACACCGGCACGAGGACGGACAGCTTTTTGGATTTGGTCAGGTGCGCGCCCACGCGCTCGCCCATGGGCATCATGGCGATGTCCGCGCCGAGCGTGAACAGCCCCATGCCCAGCACCAGCATCGCCGCGCCGATCAGGAACAGCCAGAACGTGCCGGCCGGCAGCGGGCACAGCAGCAGATGGATCAGCACCACCAGCCCCGTCACCGGCAGCACGGAGGAGAGCGATTCCTTGATTTTTTCGAGCAGCTTTCGGTTCATCCGTCGTATCCGCCGTTTCGCTGGAGATGTGCGCCGGGCGGGCCCGGGCGCGGCGGCAAAGGGCGCGGCCCTTCTTAATGCCATCTTTATATGTATGGTATCTTACCATACCGCCCGGCCGCCGGTCAAGGCGGCGGGGGAGACGTGGAACGGGCCGGAGGGGATGCCTCCGGCCCGTTCCGTCCGTCATGTGGGGGGAAAGCGGCGGTTACTGCGCGGTGGTGGAGACGCCAGCATCGCCCTTGTAGTAGAGCTTGTCGACGAGGAAGTAGATCACGCCCGCCACGACCATGGCGTTGACGGCCGAGATGCCCCAGCTGAACGTGGGGATGATCGTGCCGCCGGTCAGGTTGCCGACGATCGCGCCGGCGACCACGCCCGCGATCGCGCCCCAGTTGATCTTGCGGTGGACCACGGTGTCCGCACCGTAGCTGGCGCGGTGCATGAAGTAGTCCATCATGATGATCATGCCGATGGGCGGCAGCGTCGCGTTGAGGAAGTTCAGCCAGCTGACAAAGTTGTTGTACAGCCACACGGCCAGCGCCGTGCCGAGCACGCCGGAGACGATGACCATCGGGCGCTTGCGCACCTTGGTGATGTTCGACAGGCCGAGGCTGCCGGTGTAGAGCGCGTTGTCGTTCGTGGTCCAGATGTTCGCGCCGAGCACGATGATGGCCGGGATGGCCAGGTTCTGCGCGATCATGACGTAGAAGATGTCGTCCTTGCCCGTGTACGCGCCGCCGACCGCGCCGAAGCAGAACATCAGCATGTTGCCGATGGTGAACGCGATGACCGTCACCACCGTGACGCTGAGCTTCGTGCGGCCAAAGCGCGCGAAGTTCGGCGTGGCCGTGCCGCCGCTGATGAACGAGCCGATGACCGCCGCCACGCCGCCCAGCAGCGTCATGGTGCCGGTGGACTTTTCAAAGATCGTGACGAGGCCGCCGCCGTCGATGACCGCCGTGACCATCGAGTAGATGCCCAGCACGGCGATCAGCGGCACGGAGACCCAGCTGACGATCTCAATGCCCTTCACGCCGAAGTAGGCGGATGTGGTCATACACGCGCCGCAGGCGATGATCAGCACCCACAGCAGGTGGTCGATGCCGAACGTCGTGGCCACCGGGTAGGCGAACATCGCCGCGCCGACGCCGAACCAGCCGATCTGCGTGACGGCGATGAGCACCGAGGGCAGGTAGGAGCCGACCGTGCCGAACGAGCGGTGCGCCAGCAGGTCGAAGGACAGGCCGGTGTCGCCGCCGATCCAGGCGAGCAGGCCCGTGTAGATGCCCAGGAAGATGCTGCCGATGATCAGCGCCCACAGGAACGTCCACAGGTCCATGCCGTTTGCCATCTTGGCGCCGGCGCTCATGCTGGCGGAGAAGAACGTGAAGCCCATCATGATGACGAACATCGCGCCTGCTCCCTTGCGTGCCGATTGCGGAACGACTTCCAGTGAGTAATCCGGGTCTACATGCTGCTGTTTGACTTCTTTGACTTCTTCCATGCTTTGACCTCCCTTTCTGTACTGTTGGCTGTTGGGAAACGCCGCTTACCATTCTATACTATAAGGGCGCAGTGATGGCCGATGCCTGTATGAGAACACTCCGGCGCTCTTTTGGCTGGCGGCTGCGGGCAAAACGCCGCGCTGCGCCGCAGCTGCGTCCGTGCGCGCCGGCGGCGGGGGGACGGGTATGGCCGTGTCGGGGCCGGGATGCAAATCGTCAAGGGCCGTTGGGTTCGGCCGGACGGTACAACGCGTCCGGGTGTCGTATCGGATCCTGCAACGGGCGGTTGCGGGTAGATCAGGTCGTTGGGGTGCGGTTGCGGCGGGTGTCGGTAAGGTCGTTGCGGCCTGTGCGCCGCGCGCTGCATGGTTTGTGATGGTCGATCGTTGTTCGGTGTGGCCGGCGGCGCCGGCCTTTGCTCTCTGCCGCTGCGGCAGCTGGCGATGTAACCAGATACATTTATGTTATTTTTATACTAACGCATGGCGCCGCGCCTGTCAATCCCTTCCGACACATTTTTTTCATAATTCGCGCAGCGCCGGTGCGGGCCGCCCCGCCTTGCCGGGGACGTGCCGTCATGGTATAATCCCTGTACGGGCCGCTCCGGCGGCCGACAGGGGGGAGGGGCACGCTTGAACATCAAGGAGATCGCCAGGGCGGCGGGCGTATCGGTCGCCACCATATCGCGGGTGCTCAACCACCCGGAGCAGGTGCTGCCGGAAACGCGCGAGCATGTGCTCGCGGTCATGAAGGAGCATCATTACACGCCCAACTGGTTCGCCCGCGGGCTGAACCTCGGCCGCACGAACACCATCGCGCTGCTGGTGCCGAACCTGGAGCTCAACCGCTTCCAGCAGCTCATCTGCGGCGTGGAGACCGTCGCGCGCAGCAAGCAGTACGCGGTCATCCTCTGCCATACGGAAAACGACCCGGCGCAGGAGCTGGCCTATCTGGAGATGGTGCGCACGCGCCATATCGACGGCGTGATCTTCGCGCCCTCGTCGCTTTCGCGCCAGCAGCGCGAGCCGCTTCTTTCCGACGGCGTGCCCTGCGTGCACGTGGGGCGCGGCGCCGAGAGCGGCTTTGACGCCATGTGCTATATCGACCAGGAGGAGAGCGCCTTCCGCCTGACGCAGCACCTGCTCTCGCTCGGGCACGAATCGATCGGGCTGCTGCTGGATGACCGGCTGCGCCTTGAGGCAGCGCAGGTCGAGGCCGGGTGCCGGCGCGCGCTCGCGGGCACGCAGGCGCGCTTGATGCTCTGGTCGTGCCGCAGCACGATCCCGGACGGCTTCAACGCGGGCTACCGCATCCTGCGCGCCGGCGGGAAGCCGCCGCGCGCGCTCATCACCTTCAGCGACCGGCAGGCGTTCGGCGTGCTGCGCGCGGCGGAGCGGCTCGACGTCGCCGTGCCGGAGGAGCTGGCGCTGGCCACGCTCGCGGATTCGCCGCTGTGCCCGATCGTCTCCCCGGCGGTCACGGGCATGGAGCAGCCGACGGCGCGGCTCGGCATGCTGGCCGCGCGCATGCTCTTCGACCGGATCGAGAGCGGCGCGCCCGCCGCCGCGCAGGAGATCGTCCTGCAGCCCAAGCTGAAGATCCGCCGCTCCTGCGGCAACCGCAAGCACATTTACGAACTGTTCGATTGAGGAGGACGGCATGGATCTGTCTGTGGATCTGGGCGAACTGAAACTGAAGAACCCCGTCATGGTCGCCGCCGGGCCCTGGGCGCGCGACGCGGCGTCCATCCGCCGCTGCGTCGAGGCCGGCGCGGGCGCCGTCATCACGGAGACGCTCTCGCTCGAGGCCAACGCGAACCTCAGCCCGCGCCTGTATGTGGGCGGCAACGGGCAGCTGTTTAACACGAAGCTGTATTCGAACATCCAGCTCGAGCAGTGGGAGATGGAGCTGGAGACGCTCGAGCGCGGGGACTGCCGGCTCATCGTCAGCATCTGGGGCAGCTCCGCCTCGGAGCTGTCGTACCTGGCGGAGCGGGCGGAGCGCATGGGGGCCGACGCGGTGGAGATCAGCGTTTCCGCGCCCATCGGCACGCGCAACAAGTCGCTCAGCTACCATACGCCGCACCTGCTCGAGTGCGCGCGCGCGGTCGTGAACACCGTGGGCGTGCCGGTGCTCGCCAAGCTCTCCTACGAGGTGGGCAACTCGCCGGAGATCATGGACGCGCTGTATCAGGCTGGCGTGCGCATCGTCAGCGCGATCGACGCGCTCAAGGGCATCTCCGGCGTGGATGTGGAGCGCCGCCGCGCGCTGATGCCGACCTACGGCGGCTACAGCGGGGAGAACATCCGCCCCGCCGCGCTGGCGACGACCGCGGCGCTGCGGCAGTATACGCCGTTTCGCATCTGCGGCTGCGGCGGCATCTTTACCGCGGAGAACGCGCTCGAATACCTCATGCTCGGCGCGGACGCGGTGCAGCTTGCGTCCGTCATCCAGCTGCGCGGGTACGAGGCCATCGCGCAGGTGCTCGAGGGGCTTGCCGCATGGCTGTCCGCCCACGGGCATGAGGATCTCTCCCGCGTGCGCGGCGCGGCGCTGCCCTCGCTCATGCCGTTTGAGGACGTCCGGCCCAAGCCGCTCACCGTCGTGCTGCGCGAGCCGTGCGAGGACGCCGCCTGCGACCTGTGCATCCACGGCTGCCTGTACGGGGCCGTCTCGCGCGACGAAGCCGGCTGCATTCGCATCGACCCCGCCCGCTGCGACGGCTGCGGCCTGTGCAGCGCCCGCTGCCCGCAGCGGCGCATCATGCTCTGCTGGCAGCAGTGACGCGCGCGGCGGCGCCTGCGCCGCGCATCCCCTGCGGGC
>ENA-OZAF01000707-OZAF01000707.1-human-gut-metagenome-genome-assembly--contig:-NODE-707-length-12284-cov-6.806444_pt1 | contig 12284 bp, 12 predicted proteins | sample MGYA00244207_ERZ653498 | MGnify/ENA primary metagenome ERZ653498 (study PRJEB26926, sample SAMN06165156) | human gut metagenome | biome: ENVO:00009003; feature: ENVO:2100002; material: ENVO:00002003... | reverse complement strand
TCGTGGGCTCGGAGATGTGTATAAGAGACAGGGGTTTGATGGTGTTGATTGCTCGCCATTGCTTTGGTTCTCATCGTTTTCTGCTTTAAGTTCTTCATTCTCTGCTTTAAGTTCTTCATTCTCTGCTTTAAGTCTTTCATTTTCATCTACAACATTATTGTATTTGCTTTGTAAATCGCTTACTTGTCCTTGCAAACTAGCTATTGTATCTTTTTGAGTAGCAATTGTTTCTTGCAAATCTTCAATAGTTCCATTTAGTTCAAGAATATTACCATTTAATGTTTCAATTGCTTTAGTTAACTCTTCATTTTCATTAGTAAGTTCTTTAATTTCTAATGCATACCCATCGTTTTGTTCTAATGCATTATCAAGAGCTGTTTGAAGATCATCTAGCTTATCAGCATAAGAATCTAGTTCGTCTGAGATTAAATCAAAAGCCTCTGCTGTTGTTTCGAAATCTGCCAAAGAATATTTTTCGCCAGTTTCATTACCATTTTCATCTCTTTTAGAGATTGTTCCTAAAATGTTATTAAGTTCGCCAGTGATTTTGTTAAGTTCATTAGCATTTTTAACAACATTTTCAACATGCTCTTTTAAGAAAGCATCAACTTTGTCTGCCGTAAAGTTTCCGTTCTCATCTTGAAGGTCTGATAGGTTTAGCCCAAGTGAAACAAAGTTGTTTAAAATATCTTCGTAAACCTTTTGAACATCCCCACCAACTATTATAGTGTCGCCAGTGTTATCAATAATTGTTTGAATTAGGTCATTTAAATCAACATTTTCTGTTTCATAACCATTGTCATTCAAAACGCCTTCAATACCATCAATAACGCCCTGAAGCTCGTAAATTTTTCCAGTTGTTTCTTCATGTTCATAAAATAATTCTTGATATTGATCATTTAAGTTGTTATATTCGCTTGTTATTCTAACAACTTCTGCCTGTGCTTCATTTGCCCTTTTGTTAGCCCAATCTAAAGAAGTTCCTAGCCACGTAGAAACAAAACTAGATGCTGCAAACATAACAGCAGCGGCAACAGTAGCAATTCTAGATGCCTTTTTATATGTTAATTTCTTTTCCCCTGTATCCTTATCTTTTTTACCGAAAACTTTTCTTAAAAATGAGTTTTGAACATAAACATTGCCCTGAAGCTCTTCATTTTGTGCACGCAAACTTGAGTTTTTACTTTCTAGGTTAGCAATTGTTTCGTTTGCATCAGCTAAAGCAATTCCAGCAGCGGCAACCTGATCAGCCTTTTCAGCAATTTCTCTGCTATAATTATTTTTATCTACCGCACGAGCAGCTTCTTTAACATCCAATGCTGATTGAGAAATATTAACATATCTTCTTAAAACATCCACCATTCTATCTGGCTTAGAAACATCGGCAAGTTCAAAACCAGAAACATTTGGTTCAATTTCTTCTGGTTTTTTCTTTAATTTTTTAGCAGCTTCTTCCCTGCCACCTTCATAGCCATATTGAATAAGGTTATAAACCTTTAAAGCATCCTCACTAGTGCTAACAATTTTTAAACCTCTTTCAGTTTGTTCTATTTCAGCAGATTTTAACACATCAAGCACAGCTGAGACAGCTTCTTTATCTCCGCCTCTAAACTCAATAGACCCAAGAATACGAGCAAGAACCCTAAATTTAGCCTGCAAATCATCAGCACCACTAAAAGTGCCTGCTTCAACTGTAGCTTTAACTTTACTACCAGCCATTGTATTTTCCTCCCTTAGTGCCAAATTTTAAACTTGTTTGGCATCACTCATTGAACGTAGCTTTATTCTTTTTGTACCTGTATTTTACCACACCCATAGGTCATTGTCAATACCGATTTTTAAATTATTTTTAAAGTGTATCAAACCATAAAAAACCGCAAAAAAAATTACGAAATTGTTAAATTTCATGATTATATCTAACTTTTATTGTTTTTTAGCTGTTTTACTCTAAACTTGCCGAAGCTATTGCATACTGCCCATCATGTGCTATAGAAACGCAAACCATACTCTTGTTTTTAGTTTTCAACACTTTCTCAAGTTTAGAAGATAATTTAACTATAGGTGCACCCTTTTTGTCGTGAGTAATTAAAACATCTTTAAACCCATAACCCGATTTCATGCCAACGCCTAAAGCTTTAAGCACGGCTTCTTTGCTTGCAAAAAGCCCAGCAACTGTCATGGCAATTGAGTTAAACCCCTCTATTGTAACCAAACTTGATTTAGAGAAGGCATACTGCTTTTCCTCTTCATTTAAAATTCTATCGCAAAATTTTGAATTATTCATTGCTTCAGCAATTCTATTTATTTTAACAATATCTATACCTATCATAAAAAATCTCCCTCAAAATCATCTATTTTATATTCTTTTAGTGCCCTTTTAATGCAATCTACCATAAAGCCTTTTCTATATAAATAGGCATATAGCCCCGCAAGCGATTTACTATTAACCTCCTTATTTCTCATATATTTAGAGGCAATGGCAATGGCTCTTTCACTTTCCTCATTGTCGCTAATAGTTTCAGACACCTCGTCTACAATATTTCTGTCTACCCCCTTGGTGTAAAGCGAATACTTTATTTCCTTTCTACTTTTTAAGCTTTTTGCTTTAACAAGCATTTTTGCGTATTCTTTATCATTTATATAACCATACTCTTCAGCCTTTTTAATTGCCTCATCTATTATACTTTCTTTATAGCCATATTTTAAAAGTTTTTGTTTAATATCTTTTTTAGTGTGTTCGCCTCTAGAGAGAATATTTATCGCCTTATCATACGCCGACCGAGCCTCGCTAGACTTAACAAGTTCTTCAAGCCTAGGTTTTTCTATTTCACTTCCCTTTTTTAAAGCAGATTTAACAAGCGTTTCGGCATCAATTCCGCTATAAAACACCCCGTCTACAAAAAGGTTATACCTTCCTTTCTTTTTTTGACTTTGAATATCTGTTATAACCATCATTATTCCTTAACCATTGTGCGGAAATCTATAGTAGGTGTTGTCTACCTTAATCATTTGCGCCCTATCTTTCATTTTTGCCCTAATTTCATCAATAACCCTATCCGCAGTATCGGCAGGAATGGCGCATTTTATCATTGGCATCGACTCGTCAAAATTCTTTTCGATTATTGGAAAACCTTTTTCTGTTAAAACTTTACCTAAAGCGCCATAGTCACCATAGCTAACTTTCATTTCAAAAATACCACAGTAAACCATCTTGTTTTTCCTAGCGTTATTAAGCGCATTCATTGCGGCACTATAATAAACCCTTGTTAGTTTAGACTTACCAAGTTCAACCCCACCAAAATACCTAACCACAGCTACTAAAACATTGGTTAGTTTTTTTTCTTTAATTGCCTGGTAAATTGGAGCCCCCGCACTTCCTGCTGGCTCCCCATCATCACTATTTCTTGCAACCGAAAAATCTTCGCCAAGAAGATAAGCATATGGAATATGCTTTGCATCTTTGTTACTCTTTTTCAAGCTACCAAGCGCTTCTTTAACTTGGTCGATATTATTAACAGGGAAAGTAACCCCTATAAATCTAGACTTATTCACAGTTGTTTCAACCATAGCGATATCAGAAACAACAATATATGGAAGGTTTGCCATAACTACTCCTTTACTTTTTTTAGTTTAACACAACCATTTTAAAAAACAAAATAATAATTAACAAAAGTTTTACTTTTCTTTCATTAAATGCTAAAATTACATATGCGAAAACTATTAAAGGAGTAAAAAATATGAAATCTTACTATGAAATAACTGATGTTCACGCTAGGCAAATTTTAGATAGCCGTGGCAACCCAACTGTAGAGGTAGAGGTTTTGGTTGAAGATAGCGTTGTAGGCCGTGCATGCGTGCCTTCAGGAGCTTCAACTGGTGCGTTCGAGGCTGTTGAACTTCGCGATGGGGATAAGAAAAATTATCTTGGCAAATCTGTAGAAAAAGCTGTTGAAAATGTTAACACCGAGATTGCAGAGACTGTTATTGGCATGAATGTTTTAAACCAAATAGAAATTGATAGAAACTTAATCAGGCTAGACGGAACTAAAAACAAAGGTAGGCTTGGTGCAAATGCAATTCTAGGCGTTTCGCTTGCCTGCGCCCACGCCGCTGCAAACTGTCTAAATATTCCGCTTTATAATTATATTGGCGGAGTAAATGCATCGGTGCTTCCAGTTCCAATGATGAACATAATAAATGGTGGCAAACACGCAGATAATAGCGTGAATATCCAAGAGTTTATGATTATGCCAGTTGGCGCTAAATCTTTTAAAGAGGCTTTAAAAATGTGTGCAGAAGTGTTCCACAACTTAAAGGCTGTATTAAAAGGCAAGGGTTTTAGCACTGCTGTTGGTGATGAGGGTGGTTTTGCACCAAACTTTAAAAATGACGAAGAGGCTTTCCAAAACATAGTTGAAGCAATAGAAAAAGCTGGCTACACCCCTGGGAAAGACTTTATGCTAGGAGTAGACGCCGCTGCCACTGAAATGTATGACGAAGCAGAGAAAATAGGCAAAAAAGGCTGCTACTATTTCTGGAAAACAAAACAACTCTTTACCCAAAATGAAATGGTTAACTTCTGGGTTAAAATGGCAGAAAAATACCCTATCATCACGCTAGAAGACGCATTGGCTGAAGAAGACTGGGATGGCTGGAAACTTTTAACCGATAAGCTTGGTAAAAAAATTCAGCTTGTTGGGGACGACTTGTTTGTTACAAACACCGAAAGGCTTTCTAAAGGCATTGAAAAGGGCGTTGCAAACTCAATACTTATTAAAGTTAACCAAATAGGCACTTTAACTGAAACTTTAGAAGCTATTGAAATGGCAAACCGCGCAGGCTACACAGCTGTGGTATCTCACAGAAGTGGCGAAACTGAAGACACCACTATTGCCGACCTATCAGTTGCTCTAAACGCAGGTCAAATTAAAACAGGCGCACCTTCTAGAACCGACCGTGTTGCTAAATATAATCAACTTCTAAGAATTGAAGAAGAGCTTGGCAGCGTGGCTAAATATAACGGAATTAAATCTTTCTTCAACTTAAAAAAGTAATAACTTCAAATTGTTAATAAAAATGCAGAGCAAAAAAGCTCTGCATTTTTTATTATAATTTTAAAAATGCAAGAAAATGCTTCCACTTGCGAAAGTTTATGATATAATATGCAAAAATGCAAGAGGCGAAAGTTATGGAAAACCAAGAGCTATCCCCTGCTTTAAAAGCAGAAGAGAGTTTAAGAAAAAGATATCATAAAGACATTTTTTCTAAATTTACAAAAGCAATAAAAGAATATGAGCTTTTAAAAGAGGGCGATAAAGTTGCCGTCTGTATTTCTGGTGGAAAAGATAGTATGCTTCTTGCAAAACTATTTCAAGAGTTGCAAAAACATAATAAATTTCATTTTGATGTTGAATATCTTGTTATGGACCCTGGCTATAATAAAGAAAATCGCGCCCAAATTGAGCACAATGCAAAGCTTTTAAATATACCAATAACAATTTTTGAGTCAGACATTTTTGAAAGCGTTTTCACAATAGAAAAATCTCCCTGCTATATCTGCGCAAGGATGAGAAGAGGCTGTTTGTATGCAAAAGCTAAAGAGCTTGGTTGCAACAAAATAGCTCTTGGCCACCATTATGACGATGTTATAGAAACTATCTTGCTTGGTATGCTTTATGGTGGGCAAATTCAAACCATGATGCCAAAGCTTCACAGCACCAATTTTGAGGGCATGGAGCTAATAAGACCAATGTATTTGGTTCGCGAAAAAAACATTAAAGCTTGGCGCGACTACAACAACTTAAAATTTATAGAATGTGCCTGCAAGTTCACAAGCGAGAACTATAAAGAGGCGCAAACAAGAACAGCCTCAAAGCGCAAACGCGTTAAAGACCTTATTGCCGAGATAAAAAAAGAAGACCCACAAATTGAGCAAAACATATTTAAAAGTGTTGAGAACGTGAACCTGTCAACAATTATTGCCTATAAAGACAAGCAAGGCATCACGCATCACTTCAAGGATGAATATGATAAATAAAAAAATCTAATAAACATAAATTTAAAAATTTCACAAAAACACTTGCAAAAGAAAAAAACATATTATATAATACGTTTACTTGTGTGATTTTTATATCACGCAGTGAACATATATTCCCCGATAGCTCAGCGGTGGAGCACTCGACTGTTAATCGATAGGCCGTAGGTTCGAATCCTACTCGGGGAGCCAAAAAATAACACATCAACACAAAAAACAACCAGCGGTAAAATAAAAAGCTAGAGCCTTAGCTCTAGCTTTTTGCTATTTTATTCACTTATATAACACACCACGAAGTTCATCACTGCCCTTTCAAACTCTATCTCAAACAAATAGTAGTCTAGAGGGTTTGACTTTTTATCTTGCAAAGCTTCAGTAAAAATATTATTTATGCTATTTAAAATGCTTGTATCAAAATAGATATTTACGCCAAACTCATTAAAAGAAGAATTTAAAACAATCAAATTTGCAATACTTTCTTCTAGCGCGATAGTTTTCACAATTTCGCTAGAGCCTTCTATCACCTTAACAGACACATTCACACTGCGAAGATTGCCCGTGTCTAGATAGCTGTTTTCATACGAAGTAGCATACTCGTTGCCAAAGGCATCTGTGTAGCCACTTGTTTCATCATAAAGCGTAGAGGTTGGGTTTATTAAATAAAGATTCTTTGTGTCATAAACTTTTTGATAAACAGTTTCATAAACCGGCTTTTCAACTTCAACCACCTTGTATGGCCTTGGCAAAACTATAGACAAACACACGCAAGCCAAAACCAAAACAGCAATAATTGAGAGATAAATCTTATCTTTTCTTGTTATGTTTATTTTTATAACATCTTCTTCCATGGTAAAGCATTAACTACCTTAAAATAATTGTTGAGCTTGTTGGGCAAATCTCATCGCCCTGAGCAAGAACTATCTCCTGCCCGTGCTTATATTCCTTAACATAAAGCCCAATTCTAATATTAAAAGCGTCTTCATTTTCATAGGCTGAAAGAATGGTGTATTTACCTGGCTTAATTTGACCCTTTTTGTCTACAACAACAACTTTTCTTGGTTGCAAAATAATGTCTTCCTTAACGTAAGAGATGTTTGTTTCTCCCTTTTCGTCAACAATCTCGGTGTCTGGCGTGTATCTAACGCCCCCTTTAACCTCAACTTTTTCAGCCTGCCTCGACTCAGAGTCTTTTTTAGCCCTGCTTTTCTTAACCATTTTAACAATGGTAATAGTTGAAATTAAAACAACAATAACGCCCGCAAGTGCATAAATAACATACTCAAGCCATTTCATAACTTTGTTCTCCTTATATATATAGTTTATCATAAACTAAGGAATATTACAACATTTTGCCGAACACTCTTTCTAAATTTTTTAGCTCTATTTTTCTTGTGCACTTCATTTAAAATTACTGGTAGAGTAAACAAAACCGACAAAATAAGTATAAGTATAGCGTAAGTAAAATAAAAATGAGCAGAGCCAAACAAATTAAATGGCAAGCCATTCTCTCTTAAATACAAAAAGTTTGCTCCATCAACCAAATAATTCCCAAGCCCTGCATATAAAACCAACATAATAAGTAGAATTGGAATTTGCCAAAAGTCTTGAAGTTTTATTTCAAAATATCCAGAAGCAACAACACCTATAACAACAGTTGGCATCAGAAAATGCAAAAGTAGGCTTTCAAGTTGCAAAAATGATAGCGTTGAATAACAATAGTAGTCACCAAATATGAAAGTTAGAATTCCTCCAAACAGGGTAACGCACACTATTGGCAAGAAAAACTTCTTGGTTTTTGTTAAGAAAAATAGTGGAAACACAATTGCCATAATATGGCACAAATGCCAAGGAAGCGCCGCAACCACGCTTTCTTTTCCTGAAATCATTAAAAGCAGCATCCTAAAAATTCTAAAAAATAGCATAACATAGCAAAGAACAGTTGTTAGTTTTAAAGCAAAACTTTTATATTTTCGAAATATAAAAAAGCACAAAACCATCCATGAAAATAAAAGCACCATCAAAGCAATATGAAGGGGGCACCAAAGCCCAAGCCCCTCTCCTAGGTCACCCGTTTCAATAAGCCAATTGTAGAATGTGAAAGAAATAATATTTTTCATTATTCATGTCCTGGGAAAATAGTTTTGCCTTTTAGTAGTGGCTTTAGTTTCTTTAAACTAGCTTCTATCTTTTCTTGGTTTCCATCCAAAAGGTCGGTTCTACCATAAACCCCTTCTTCAAAATATGTATCTCCAGTAAAAGCGTTATCACCATAAAATATTACGCAACTTCCAGAAGTATGCCCTGGAGTAAAAACTATGTCAAATTTCTCCCCCTCAAACTCATTCTCCCCTTCAATTAAAAAGCCATCTGGCAAAACTGGCTTGCAAATTATGTCGCAAATAAAACCCATATTAAGCTCATTGTCTAAAAGTTTAGGAGCATCAACTTCTGTTACATACACTCTAGCCCCCATATTTTTTAACTCTTTAGCCGAGTATATATGGTCAAAATGCCCATGCGTTAGCAAAACCACGGTTGGCTTTAACCTATTTTTGCTTAATATGTCAATTATTTTTTTTGTATCAATACCAGGGTCTATAACAATCGCCTTGTCTTTCCCTGCCAAAATATAACAGTTTTGCATTAGCGGACCATTTGTAACTTTTATTATTCTCATTTGCTTCCTTCCTTTAAAAATCGCTTAATAATTTCAGTGCCTATATTTATACCATCAACAGCCGAGGAAACAATACCCCCAGCCATGCCAGCTCCCTCGCCGATAGCGTAAACATTTTTAATATTTGTTTGCTTATCTTCATTTCTTAAAATCATGTATGGTGCTGACGATCTAGTTTCAACGCCTGTTAAAACCGCATCTCCATCTTTAAAAAAACCCAACTTCTTTGAAAACAATTTTATACCATCTTGAATAGATTTTGCAAGCTCACTTGGCAAAAGTTTAGAAACATCGCCCAAAACAAAATTTGCAACGCTAGGCACAACTTTTCCTAGTTTTGCAGATGGCTCACTATTTAAAAAATCTTTAACTAAAGTGCAAATAAACGCCCCATTTGCTTGAAAATATGCATTTTTTTCTAATTTTTCTTGAAAATCTATACCAGCAAGCGGATGTTCACTTTCATAATCTTTCGGCGAAACGCTAACTAAAATTGCACTATTTGCGTTTTCTTTATCCCTTGCATGATAGCTCATGCCATTGGTAACTAACTCTTCTTTACCACTTCCCGCAGGAACAACCACTCCGCCAGGGCACATACAAAAGGTGTAAACCGTTCTACCGTTTGGCAAGTGTTGAAATATTTTATAATCTGCTGGTGGCAAAATCTTTGCAAACCTTTCTCCATACTGGCAAATGTCCACATCTTTTTGAAGATGCTCAATTCTATAGCCAACCGAAAAGGGCTTTTGTTTAAAGTTGATTTTAGCCTCGTAAAGATACCTTATTGTATCTCTAGCCGAGTAACCGATTGCCAAAACCATAGCGTCTGCAACAATGCTCCCAACATGTTCTCCGCTATAATAAGCAATAATTTTCTCGTTTTGTTGCTGAAACTTTGTAAATTTCGTGTTAAACAGAAATTTGCCGTTTAGCTTAACAATCTCTTCTCGAATGTTTTTAACTATAATTCTAAGTTTGTCCGTTCCAATATGTGGTTTAGCATCATAAAGAACATCTTCCTCTGCCCCATGCTTATAAAATTCCTCTAGCACATTTTTTACAAGCGGACTATTTATGCCAGTGTATAGTTTACCATCTGAAAAAGTTCCTGCGCCACCCTCTCCAAACTGAATATTGCTGTTAAAATTATCAACTTTTCCAGTTTTTAGTATGTTATTTGCAGTTTCTACTCTATTTTCTATCTGCTCGCCCCTTTCAATAACAACAACATAAACCCCTGCCCTTGCAAGCGTTAACGCGCAAAATAGCCCTGCAGGGCCACTTCCAATAACCACCACCGTTTTTTTCGTTGTAATAAAATTTTGCACTTTTACTGGCAAAGGCTGAGTAAAAGTGTATAATTTAGGGTTTATTCTTGCTAATAAAGTTTTATCTATCTCAACATCAAAGTTAAATTTATAGTGAACATCTGTTTTCTTTCTTCCGTCTATCGACCTTCTAACAATTTTAAAATCTAGCACATCACTTTCTTCTATCCCCAAATGTTTTGCAATGTATTTATTAAGATTGTCTTTATTTCTCCCCGCATCTACAGGAACCTTAACTTCGCTTATTCTAATCATAGTCTGGCCCCTTTGCGAACCTTGTTTCGTTTAAAAGCAACTATTTTCCTAACTACTAACAAATATAACGCATAAACAGCCAAAGCAGTTAAAATTCCGCAAACTGCACCTGCCAAAACATCTGTAGGATAATGCACGCACATAAATATCCTAGAAAGCCCTATTAAAGTGGCAAGCGGAATGGTAAAGTATCCCATTTTTTTGTTAAATAGCGTTAAAACTACAGCGCAGTTAAACGAAGAGAATGTGTGCCCAGAGGGGAAGGAAAAGCCTGAAGGCAACTCATAGCCCACGCTTTCTATAAAAACTTTAAAATCTTCATTAACACTAAATGGCCTTGGTCTTGCAAAAATTTCTTTTAAAATAGTATCGTTGATTATTGCGCCAACGGCTAAAGATATCATCATAACTAAGGCGCTAACCCTTGTTTTTTTAAAGCATAGCAAAACAGCCGCAATTATGAGCCAAATATAGCCCCCATCGCCAAGTGAGGTAAAAAAACCAACAAAATTGTTAAACGCAGCATTCCCATGCAAGTTTTCGTTAACCCAAACAAGACCTTCCATAAATTCCTCTCTAGTTAGTTTGTACTATAATTGTAATTTTTTTTACAAAAAACGCAAAGTATTATTACCAAGTTTTAAAAAATAAATAAAATTCAAACAAATTTAACAAAAAAAATAAAAAGAGCACCTTTTTAGATGCCCTTTAATTTTTTAATATTTTTTATCTTACCACCTATTTACAACTCTCTCTGCAAAACCAGGCAGGTTCTCTATTTCAATAGTTTTTCCATCATCTAATATTAACTTACCGCTATACTTTCCAAAAACCTGATGCGGCACAAAAGCTAGAAACAGCAAGTTAAATGGCACATATCTATCCATTTCTGGCACAAACATCAGTTCTAGCCTGCCATCATCTGAATAAAAAGTCCATGTTCCCATATAGTCACGCTTTCTTTTATCGCGCTGAATGTATATCTTAACATCTCCTAGTTTATGAGCTTTCCCATCATAAAAAATCATATTTTCGGTTGCGTGAGAGTTGTTGCCAAGAGCTTTTCCCAAATTTATACCAAGCGTTTTACCATGCTCATCCTTAGCCTGCATGCTAGCCCAATACCAAAGCGTGTTGTATGGCAAAACCCCTCTTCCCCAGTCTAAAGTTGCCATAGTGTGCTCAGGGTCAAAAACATAGGTTTTCCCTTTAAAATTAAATTTCCCTTGCGCCGTCATACAATTTATTTTTTGGTTATAGTAGAAATGATATTTATTTTTAAATGGCGTTACCTTAACCATGCTTTCTTGAGGTTCGTTAAATATTTCTATTTCAAACTCAAGGTTCCTGTTTTGCCCATTATCTTTATAAAAGTTATTATATATACCTGTTAAAAAACGCTTTCCATCTTTAACCTCAAATCTAAACTCAGCGTCTTTAGTTCTTAAAACTGAAAGCCCTTCTTTAGAAGACTCAGGCAAAATAGCCTTGTTTTTTGGGAAAAGAATAAGCGAGGTTTTATTATAGTGCCTTCTATCTCTAAAGTCTATAACTGATGCAGATATTGCCCCAACATAACTTAGGTTTGAAATAGTTAAGCACAAACCAAACCTTGAATCACTAATATAATAGTAATCCCATTCTTTTAATCTTTTTTTCTTTTTCACATTGCCCTTATTATAATTTAAAATAGGCGTTTTGCTATACCCAAAATCACTAAGAGTTCCGTCTTCATTTAAAAGATCTTTCCCGTCTACTATTTGTTTTTGCTCCATACCTATCTCCCACAAAGCCAAAAAAACTATAACAATTAAGTTGATAATAACATAATTTTTGCCAATGTGTAAAACTTTTTTACCTTTTTATCCAAATAAAATAAAAAGCTTAGCGAGTTAATGCTAAGCTTTAAATTGTGTTATTATTTTGTTCTTTCTATAGTCTGTCTCTTATACACATCTCCGAGCCCACGAGACTCGACGTCATCTCG
>ENA-OZAF01000702-OZAF01000702.1-human-gut-metagenome-genome-assembly--contig:-NODE-702-length-12379-cov-6.680380_pt1 | contig 12379 bp, 11 predicted proteins | sample MGYA00244207_ERZ653498 | MGnify/ENA primary metagenome ERZ653498 (study PRJEB26926, sample SAMN06165156) | human gut metagenome | biome: ENVO:00009003; feature: ENVO:2100002; material: ENVO:00002003... | reverse complement strand
GAGATGACGTCGAGTCTCGTGGGCTCGGAGATGTGTATAAGAGACAGATTATGACAACAACCTGCGCTCCACGCTCAACGTGCTCGCCTCCATGCGCCGCCACGGGGTGGAGCGCTTCGTGTTCAGCTCCAGCGCCACCGTCTACGGCGACCCCAAGAGCGTGCCCATCCGCGAGGATTTCCCGCTCACGGCGACCAACCCCTACGGCTGGACGAAGTACATGATCGAGCAGATCCTGCGCGACGCGGCCCATGCCGACGCGGCGATGGGCGTGTCGCTGCTGCGCTATTTCAACCCCATCGGCGCGCACGAGAGCGGCCGCATCGGCGAGGACCCCAACGGCATCCCGAACAACCTCGTGCCCTACATCGCGCAGGTGGCCGCGGGCAAGCTCCCCTACCTGCGCGTGTACGGGAACGACTATCCCACGCACGACGGCACGGGCGTGCGCGACTACATCCACGTGTGCGACCTGGCCGCGGGGCACGTGGCGGCGCTGGCGGAGCTGGAGAAGAACGGCCCCGGCGTGCGCGCGATCAACCTGGGCACCGGCACGGGCTATTCCGTGCTGGACGTGCTGCACGCCTACGAGAAGGCGTGCGGCAGGGCGCTGCCCTTCCGCGTGGAGGGCCGCCGCAGCGGCGACGTGGCCGCCTGCTATGCCGACCCGACCTACGCGCGCGAGCTGCTGGGCTGGTCGGCAAAGTACGGGCTGGACCGCATGTGCGCCGATTCCTGGCGCTGGCAGCGGCAAAACCCCAACGGCTACGACGGCTGACCCCCTTCGCCCCGGCGGCGCGTCCGCCGGGCGTTCCCCCCTGCGGGGAACCGGCCATACCCCCTATACAAAACGAAACGAGGAGGCGCACCACCATGCAAAAACCGGTCCTGGTCGTCATGGCGGCGGGCATGGGCTCGCGCTATGGCGGGCTCAAGCAGATCGACCCGGTCGGCCCGCACGGCGAGATCATCATCGACTATTCCCTCTTTGACGCGCTGCACGCGGGCTTTTCGCGCGTCGTGTTCATCATCAGCCGCCGCATCGAGGCGGATTTCCGCGAGGTCGTGGGCGAGCGCGTGGCGCGGCACATGGACGTGGACTATGTGTTCCAGGAGCTCGACGCGCGCCTGCCCGCTGGCTTTGCCGTGCCCGAGGGGCGCAGAAAGCCCTGGGGCACCGCGCACGCCATCCTCTGCTGCGCGGAGAAGGTCGGCGGCCCGTTCGCCGTGATCAACGCGGACGATTATTACGGCAGCCACGCCTTTTCGCTGCTGTACGACCGGCTGTGCCGCAGCCGCGACGTGGACGGGCGGTACGATTTCAGCATGGTCGGCTTCCGCCTGATGAACACGCTGACCGAGCACGGCTCCGTGGCGCGCGGCGTGTGCGAGACGGACGAAAAGGGGCGGCTGGTCAACGTGGTGGAGCGCACGCGCGTGGAGATCCGCTCCGGCGCGCCCGCCTTCACCGAGGACGGCGAGACGTGGACGCCCCTGCCGGCGGACAACCTCGTCTCCATGAACATGTGGGGCTTCACGCCCGCGATCTTCCCGGTGCTCGAGGCGCGCTTCCCGCAGTTCCTCGCGCAGGAGCTGCCCCACAACCCGGAGAAGGCCGAGATGTACATCCCCATGGAGGTCGGCGCGCTGCTGCGCGCGGGCCGCTGCACGGTGGACGTGCTCTCCTCGCCGGACCGCTGGTACGGCGTGACGTACCGGGAGGATAAGCCCGCCGTGGCCGCGGCCATGCGCGCGCTCACCGCGCAGGGCCTCTATCCCGACCGGCCGCTGTTCTGACGCAGAAAACGGGCGGCGCAGAGGCGTGTGCTGATAAGACAGTAATTTGAGAAAAGTACGAAATCGGCAACTGCGAAACAGGATTGGACAAAACAGGCGACATTCAACATTGGTTGGATGCCGCCTGTTTTTACATCTAAGGGTTGAGAATCACCTGTTTTTTGCGCTGAAAAGCAAGGATAGCGAAAAGGGTGAAATAGTTATCGCCTCTGTGCGGTTCTTTTGTGAAATAGCGAATCGCTGCATAGCGGATACCGTTCGCTGGGGAGTGCGTATATTTGCGGTCAAGCAAAATACCCCTCAAAACCGTAAAGTCGATAGATAGGTATTTCGATGCAGAGTATGATTGACACTGTTAGAATCGAAAAATCAGATTTTAGCACAAAATAATATTGCTAAATGGCGATAACTTCCGTCGCGCCTATTGAAAATAGAATGATCGCTGTGTTATACTGTGTGTACACACGAACGAGTGGGCACGTTTGACGATCTGATCTACAATGACCTGCTACGTATGCCGTCATCGTTTTGAATGGCGATTCAAAGGCGCATCTCGAAGTGGTCACGGAATATCAGCCTTTAGATCAGGCTCAATTATTATCATGAAGCAGACGATTGGAGAGATACCATATGACGATCAACTGTGTATGGGAGCATAACGGCAGAGACACCTTGCTTTATGCGGTGGATTTTGTAGGTGCATACACCCGCGGAGAAACATTGGAAGCCGCTGTCCGGAAAATGCAAGCAGAAATATGCTCTTATCTCAAATGGTGCGGCAAAAAAGCAGTAACAAGCATGGATATCGCCATCATCGAAGAAAAGGTTTCCGAGCTTGCGATCTGCGACGCGGACTCTGATGTGCTTTTTGAAAGTGAAAAAGCACCGCTGACAGCAGAAGAATATAAAAAGTTAAAGGCACTTGCGCTGAAATCAGCGCAGGATTTTCTTGCCTTGTATGATTCTGTTCCCGATAAGAATGCAACGGCTGCTCCCGAACGCAAGACCTTTTACGGACAAGTTCCCCGCACGGCAAATGAAATGTACGAGCATACAAAGAATGTGAATACATATTATTTTGCGGAGATTCATGTTGATGCCGACAATGACGGAAGCATCTATGCGTGCCGCAAACGCGGATTTGAGGCGCTGGAAGCAAAGGGAGATTTTCTTGAAAATGTAGTCGTCGCAGGTAGCTATGGAGAAGATTGGTCTCTCCGTAAGGTGCTTCGTCGTTTTATCTGGCATGACCGCATTCACGCCAAGGCAATGTATCGAATGGCTACAAAAGTTTTTGGTGTGGAGAGTATTGTAAATCCGTTTTACTTTTTTGATGAAGGAGTTTTAACATAATGGCAAGAACCGAAACGGTTGAATTTACAAATATGTGCATGATCTGTGATGGCAGCCGAGTTGTCGTGATCGACCGGAAAAAGCGGGACTGGCCGGGCATCACCTTCCCCGGAGGTCATATAGAGCCGGGAGAATCCTTTACGGATGCCGTGATTCGTGAGGTGCAGGAGGAAACTGGACTGCATATCCGTTCTCCCCAGCTCTGCGGTATCAAAGACTGGTGTGAAAATCAGTGCAGGTTTGTTGTGCTGCTTTATAAGACAACTTGTTTTGATGGCGAATTACATTCCAGCTCCGAAGGTCGGGTTTGGTGGGAAGATATTGCCAATCTGCCTAATCTCAAGTTGTCTTTGGATATGCGTGATATGCTTCGGGTTTTCAAAGAAGAAAATCTGAGCGAGTTCTTCTACTATCAAGAAAGCAGTGCATGGAAGTATGTCTTAAAATAGCAAAACGGTGAGGATATGAAATACGATCATGATTTTTGGAGTGCGATCGATACGCTTGTATCTTCTGGGAAAATTGTAATTGACAGGCCGAAAGGCAGCACGCATCCCCGGTTTCCGCATATCCGGTATGACGTGGATTACGGCTATATTGAAAATACCACATCTATGGATGGCGATGGCATAGACGTTTGGAAAGGCTCTCTATCTTCTGTCAATGTCAATGCTATCATTTGCACTATTGATCTGCTAAAAAGGGATTCCGAGATCAAGCTGCTGATCGGCTGTACGGAAGATGAAATGAAAACCGTCTGCGATTTCCATAATGATTCGGAGCTTATGAAAGGAATACTGATACGCAGAGAGGTAGAATAATGCCAGACAACAGGAATCGTAAGCGACCGATACAGGTCAAATTCTTCGTAGATGAAAAAGAACTCAGCTTGATAAAGGTGAGGATGGCGCAGCTTGGGATAGAGAATATGAGCGCTTACCTTCGCCAAGTGGCGATTGACGGATATGAGGAAAAACCGGATTTGCCTGAACGCCGTGAACCCCCAAATCCCTGACTCACTTTCCGAAGATAGATTGATGTTCAGCTCCGTAGGAGCGCAGCCGATTTCTCTGAAATCGTTCAGGGGTTTGGGGCATTCCCCCAACAAGATTGCACGGGTGTATAAACGCGAGCATTGCTTGCTAAGTGCGTTTCGCAGTTGGCAGGTAATGAGAAGTGGGTACCGCCGTGCATTGCTTGCCAGAATGGCAAGCTCCGGTGTGGGTACTCACCGGATTTGCTTGCTATTCTGCAAGAAAATCCCGGTCGTACCACGCCGGTTTTCGCAAGTGTAGCTACACTTGCTGTGCTTGCTGATACACTAACTACAAGGGAAAAGATACTTTCTTTCCTTCAAAACAGCGGGGTTGCACCTGTGGAAAACCAGTTGTAGCATGGTAAAAAAGCGGGAATGAAAATGGCAAATGTGCTTGCTGGGTTTCCCATAAGGAATTACTCATTGTGTAGACCGTCCGTTCATCCTGTGAGAATATCAATGTTTTGGCTGGTAGGGTGCAGCTCCGCTGCTTACCTGTGTCATGTGTGCGCCTGTTGGTTCTTGCAAGGGATGATCTCCCGCAGAAAAGGAGCTGTTTTTATGAATGTATTTCCTGTCGCTGGCGTAGATGTCAGCAAAAGATTCAGCGACATGTGCATCCTCACGCCTGGAAATGAGGTCTTTGACCGGGTGAAAATCTATCATGACACAACGAGCATGGACCGGGCTTTGAGCCTTTTGCAATGTGCAGAACAGCAATTTGCCGCAAAACCTGTCATCGTCATGGAATCCACTTCGCACTACCATTTGATCCTGTTTCAATTCTTTTCTGACGCAGGGTATGAGGTCATCGTTGTCAATCCCCTGCAAAGCAACGCGCTCAAAAACATCAATGTCCGCAAAATCAAAACGGATAAAGTTGACGCCTATCGGCTTGCCCTGCTGTACCGAATGAATGTTCTCCGCCGGTCCCAGGTCCCGACAGAAATGCTCCGCAGCCTGCGAATGCTGTGCAGACAGCACTACGAGTTGAAGGGCGACATCACCCGGTATAAAAACCGTCTGACAGCGCTTCTTGACCAGATCTTTCCTGGGTTTAACAAAGTATTCAGCGATCCGGCCGCAGCGGGCGCTTTGGCTGTATTGGAGCAGTGCCCCACTCCTGGCCATATCCTTGCTGTAACACCTTCGGAGCTGGCACGAATCGTACAAAAAGCGAGCCATAAAAGCAGTGAGTATGGCAACCGTAAAGCGGCTCTATTGCTCGACATCGCTGAACAGGCCGCGCGGATCGGCATCCACGCCCCAGGGGACCCGGTTCTGATGCGGGCTGTCATAACTATCTTGAGGCAGTTAATAGAAAGTGTGAATTTAATCGACCGGAAAATAAAGTCTCTTGCCGCACAAGACGCTTATATCCAAAAGAATGTGACCCTGCTGCAAACGATCCCCGGAGTGGGCCCGTTTTCCGCCGCAGTTCTTCTGTCCGAGATAGGAGACTTTTCTCTATTCCGCAAGCCGAAACAACTGGCCGCGTATTTTGGCCTTGACCCATCTGAGCGGCAATCCGGCACGATACAAAGTACTCGGAATAAGATTTCCAAGCGCGGTTCACCTTATGTCCGGGCTGTGTTGTACATGGTTGCCCATAACACAGTCCACACAAATTGTTTCGGCTCTGTTGGCAACCCTGTTTTGGCAGAGTTCTATCAAAAGAAATGCCGAAGCAAGCCTTCCAATGTGGCAATCTGCGCTGTCATGCACAAGCTTTCCAACATCATTTATGCCGTTTTGCGAGACCAGGCGCCGTTTGAACTGAGGTCCCCGGAAACCCATGCAAAAATGATCTGCGGAAAAGCGGCCTGAATTCTTTTCCTATATCAGGCGCATTTGAACCGAATGCGCCTATTTGCCATGCTCATTTTTGCAAACCATCTTTATAAATTTTCCTTGACTTTGCTTAACTGGTCTATTCTCCGTTTCCCATAATAGCAAGCGCCATTTTCCGAATGGAAATCAGCGGCAACCGCCGCCTTGTCTGCCAAAAAGCGAAACGGACGGACGCTGTCAATGGCGGCGCAGCCGCCCGTTTTTGCGGATCGCGCGCGCCCGCCGCTCCGTTTTGCCGTCCGCCGCGCCTTTTGTCTGGCCGCGCGGCAAAAGCCCCGGCGCAGGGTTTTTTCGGCCCGCGCGCCGCGCCGCCCGCCGCGCCTTCTGCGCGGCTGCCCCGTTCCCGCCGCGCGTTCACAGTTCGTTTCAATTTGAACCCGCTGTAAAATTTGCGCCATCTCATTCTTTTCCACTATCAATGGCCGCAAAAGTATGGTATGATGGGTTGACAGGGCGGGACGGCCGCATGGCGCGCCCCGCCGGTGAGAGAGCATGACACATTCGTGGACCAAAGAGGGGGATGTCATCCTATGCGCAGACGTGTTCGCCTGACCCCGCTGGGGTACCTGGTCGCCGCCGTACTGGTGCTGATCATACTGGTAGGGCTGTATTTCATCCTGCGCGGCCTGGGCGGCGGCGAACAGCCCGCCGCGTCGCCAAGCCCGCCGCTTGCCGGCACGGCCGCGCCCGGCGCGAGCGAAGCGCCCGGCGCGAGCGGCTCGGCCGCGCCCGTCGGCCCCGTCTCCGGCACGCCCGCGCCCGGGACCGTGCCCGGCGTGACCACGCAGGCGCCCGGCACGCCCGTGCCGACCATCGCGCCCACGCAGGCCGCCACCGAGGCCCCCACCGAGGCGCCGGATACCGTGCGCACGCCCACGCCCGACGAGGAGCGCAGCGCGCTCGACGGCAAGCTCAACGCCGCCGGCGTGGCCATGCGCGCCGCGCCGAGCACGGAGGGCCGCCTCATCGACAAGTACGTCAAGGGCACCAACCTCAAGGTCTACGGCGAGAGCGGCGACTATTACTATGTGCAGGTGGTCAAGCTCAAGCTGTACGGCTACATCGCCAAGCAGTTTGTGGACGTGGATACCTCCACGCCGGAACCCATCACCACGTCCGTGCCCAGCGGCGCGGTGGGCGGCGAGGTGCGCGCCTCGCTCGTGGCGCTGCGCAGCGCGCCCGACCTCTCCGACGACGGCAACAAGGTCGGCCAGGTCGAGCAGGGCGAGCCGGTGTACATCTACTTCCAGTACACCAACAGCGCCGGCGACAGCTTCTATTATATCGAGGTCGCCCGCACCGGCAAGAAGGCGTACGCCTTTGCCGAATACATCACCGCCGAGGCGAGCGTGCCCACCGGCACCCCCGCGCCCTGAGCGAAGCGGAAGCAATAAAACGGAAAGCCCTGCAAACGCAGGGCTTTCTGCTGCCGCAAAGGCCCGGCGCGCCGCGGTGAGCGCCGCCGGCCCGCGGCTGACCGGTACGGGCCGCAGGGCCCTGCACATGGGCAGGGCCCCGTATTATCGCTTGATGATCCCGGCTTCGTCAGCAAAGCGGGGATTTTTTTGCAGCAGGCCGATCGTCCTGCGCGCGGCGCCGTCCGGCTTGCTGCGCCCGCCCTCCCAGGCTTCCACGGCCTTTGGCGTGACGCCGATGCAGGCGGCAAAGACGACCTGCGTCATGTTTGCGCTGCGCCGGACGGCCCGGATCTCCTCGGGCGAAAACGTCCGCACCTCGTCCACGGATACGCGGTGGACGGCCGCGCCCCGGAGCGCGCCCTTTTCATGGGCGATGGCTTCCTCAAGCCCCTGTACAATGTCGTCAAAAAGCGCCACGGTGCCAACCCCTTTCCAAAATGTGTTCCAGCTCATCGATCAGGCCCCTGACCCGGCGCCGCTCCGCCTCCGTCAGGTTTTCCTTTTCGGCCTTCTGGTATACGGCGACGAAATACAGCTTTTCATAGCGTTCAAAATCGACGTAGATCACCCGGACCGAACCGCTCTTTCCCCTGTGCGCAAAGGCAAAGCGCACCTTGCGCGCCCTGCCCGTCCCCACCATCACCGGGCCCGCCTTCGGGTCGTCGAGCAGCTCCAGCTCAAGGCGGCGCAGGTCCGGCTCGTCAAGTCCGAGCGCCTTCCATCCGGACAGGAAGGAGGGCAGGGCGACGAATTCCCGCGTCATGGAACGCCATGCCTCCTCCCTTTCCCCGCCGGGGGTCCGTTTTCAGTATACCCTATTATTTAGGGTATGTCAAACGGGGAAATCCGCTTCGTTTCCGCGGCGGTCACGGGGCGAGGCGCAGCGCGGCGAAGGCGGGCGGCAGGCTTTCAAGCCCCTGCTCGCGCGCCAGGGCCGCGACGGCGAGGTTGAGCCGGTGGCGCGCCTGGCGGATGGCGGCGGCGGAGGCGCCCGCATCGACGACGCCGCGCAGGCGCTGCGCCTCAAAATACACGTCCGCTACGAGCTCGTGCGCCGCGGAGTCGTACACGCCCGCGGGCAGCACGGCGAGGGAGGCGACGCCGTCGGCCGCGTCGGCGGCTTTTTTCGCCTCGGCGGCGGCCTTGTCGCGCTTGACGGTGGACACGTCGTACCTGTCGTCGCGCGTGATGGTCACGCCGAACTCGTCCTGCACCAGGTCGACGAGCTTGTCGTTGTACAGGACGTAATAGGAGGCGTTGTAGACGTTGGAGATGTACTCGCCCGCAAGCGTGGTGCGGCGGATGTCGGTCAGGTCCAGCCGCGTGAGGAACACGGCCAGCGCCGCCAGCTGCGAGAAGGTGAGGTTCGTCTCAATATCGCCGCGCACGGCCAGGTAGATGCCGGGCAGGTCGGCCAGGCGCTTTTCGCGGCGCAGCTGGTCGAAGATGGCCAGCAGGATGCGCTGCTGCCGGTCGTTGCGGCCCGCGTCGGTGCTGATGCCCTTGCGCGCGCGGCAGTAGTCGAGCACCTGCTGCCCGTCGAGGTGCTGCAGCCCGGGCTCGAGCGTGCGGCCGTTGAGGCGGATCTCCACGTCCACGTCGTAATCGACCCCGCCCATGGCGTCCACCAGGCGCTTGAGCCCCTCCATGTTCACGCCGGCGTAATAGTCCACCGGCACGCCCAGGAGCATCTCCACGGTGCGCTGCGCGTAGAGGAAGCCCTCGCCCTCGGCCGCGCCGCCCTTGGCAAAGGCGGCGTTGATCTTGTAGCGGCCCTTGACGTTGTAGATGGCGGCGTAGGTGTCGCGCGGGATGGAGATGAGGTGGACGCTGCCGGCGTTGAAATTCACGGCGGCGAGCATCATCACGTCGGAGCGGTAGTTGTTCTGCTCGTCGCGGTGGAGGGGGCTGTCCTCGTCCTCGCGCTCGGGGCTCTGGTCGTAGCCCAGCAGCAGGAGGTTCACGCGGCCGTCCATGAAGGAGCGGTCCGCCTGCTCGAGCAGCGCCTCCTCCGGCGAGGGCGTGCGCGTGGGCGCGGGGCCCGTCGCGCGCGGCGCGGCCGTCGGCTCCGCCGCGACGCGCGGGGTTTCAAACGCGCTCTGCGGCTGCCGCCACACGCCGTAGAGCGTGACGAGCAGGCCGATCAGCGCCAGCGCGGCGAGCGCGCCCGCCACGGCGAGAATCCTGCGCAGCACCGGGACCGCCTCCTTCTGCATCGTCGTTTGGCCATAGTGTGCGCCGCCTGCGCCGCGCGCCATACGGAAAAATGCGATTGCCTGTTTTTTCCGTTTTCTGCGCGCGCTCGAGGCGGCGCGCGGCAGGACGCGGGTTGTGCGCGGCGGCGTTTTCTGGTAGGATAGAAATGGTACCCTGAATCTTCCGGGCGCATGCCCGGGCAAGGAGGGAAACGCATGGAACTCATCATCGATGGACGCAGGGTCGAGGCGCAGCCGGGCGAGACGCTGCTTGCGCTCGTGCGCCGGCTGGGGCTGGACACCGGCGAGCTGCCCACGCGGCCGCTGGCGGCCCGCATGGCGGGGGAGACGTTCACGCTCAACTATGTGCCGCTGCGCGAGGCGCCCGGCGGCGGAAGTTTTCAGGCGCGGCGGGCGGTGCGCCTCTCGCGCGGGGAGGTCTCGCTGGTGCGCTACGATTCGCGCCGGGGCAGGCGCGTGTACGAGCGCTCGCTGCTGTTCGTGTTCCTGCTCGCGGTGCGCACGCTGTTCCCCGGCGCGCGCGTGCACATCGACTATACGGTCGGCCCGGGCATCTTCGCCACGGTGCAGAAGGAGCCGGCGCTCTCGCAGGCGGACGTGGACGCGCTCAGGGCGGAGTGCCGCCGCATCGTGGCGGCGGACTATCCGCTCGTGCGCCAGCGCATGGACATCGACGACGCGATGGACTTCTTCGCCGCGGACGGGCAGATGGATAAGGTCCGCCTGCTCGAGTGGCGGCGCTTCACGTATTTCGACGTGTACGGCGTGGGCGATTTCAAGGATTATTTCTACGGCGAGATGGCGCCCTCCACGGGCTTTGTGTCCGTGTTCGACCTGCGGCTTGAGGACGGCGGCGTGATGCTGCTGCGGCCGGACGCGCAGGACCCGGCCCGGCCCTCCGCCTTCCGGCCCATGCCCAAGCTCATGGCGGCCTTCCGCGAGAGCGACGAGTGGGGGCGGCTGCTGCACTGCGGCGTGGTGGCCGAGCTCAACGACATGGTGCGCTCCGGCCGCGTGCGCGAGCTCATCCGCGTCAACGAGGCGCTGCACGAGAAGCGTTACGCGCAGATCGCCGACGAGATCATGGCCCGCGGCGCGCGCGCGGTGCTCATCGCCGGGCCGTCGAGCTCCGGCAAGACGACCAGCGCCAACCGCCTGTGCACGCAGCTGCGCGTGCACGGCAAGTCGCCCGTGCTCATGTCGCTCGACGATTACTACATCGACCGCGACAAGATCCTGCCCGACGAGAACGGCGAGATCGACCTCGAGCACATCAACACCATCGACACCGAGCTGTTCCGGCAGGACCTGTCCCGCCTGCTCAGGGGCGAACAGGTGGCGCTGCCGCGCTTCGACTTCAAGACGGGCCGGCGCGTGATGGACGGCCGCACGCTCCACCTCGACGCGGATACGCCGCTGGTGATCGAGGGGCTGCACGGGCTCAACCCGGCGCTGCTGCCGGAGGGCATCGACCATGCGCTGATCTACCGGCTCTACGTCTCGGCGCTGACCACGCTCAACCTCGACGACCACAACCGCATCTCCACGGCGGAGATCCGGCTGCTCAGGCGCATCGTGCGCGACCATGAGACGCGCGGCGCGAGCATCGAGCATACGCTGTCGATGTGGGACAGCGTGCGCCGCGGCGAGGAGCGCTGGATCTTCCCCTACCAGGAGCAGGCGGACGCCATCTTCAACTCCGCGCTGGTGTACGAGGCAGCGGTGCTCAAAAAGCACATCTTCCCGCTGCTGCAGGCCGTGCGGCCGGACAGCCCGTATTTTGACGACGTGCGCGGCATCGTCAAGTTCCTCAACTACATCCTGGAGGCGAACGTGGAGGACGAGATCCCGCCCACGTCCGTGCTGCGCGAGTTCATCGGCGGCAACGCCTTCTACCGGTAAGCGCGCCGGGAACGGACCGCCGAAGCGCCGGCGCGCGGCGGCGCGCCGCCCGCCGGCAGAGAGAGAAGGGAAACCCATGCGCAAACGCTTTGCCATCATGCTCAGCACGCTCGCGTCGATCGTGCTGATCCTGTGCATCCTGTTCACGGCGCTGCAACTGACCATCAACAACCGCACGTTCCTCGAGTACGAGTACGGGCGGCTCTCGCTCGCGCGCGAGATGGGCATGAGCAACAACGACCTCATCGCGTCGTGCCAGCGGCTGATCGACTACATGGAGGGCCGCGTGGACAGCATCGACATCACCGTGACCGTGGACGGCGAACAGACGCTCATGTTCGAGCAGCAGCAGGAGGTCAGCCACATGCGCGACGTGCGCACGATCTACCAGGCGTGCCGCACCATGCGCGATTTCGGCGTGCTGCTCGCGCTGGTGCTCTACCTGCTCGGCGCGCTGCTGCACATGCGCACGGCGCTGCACACGCTCGCCTCCGGCTATTGCTGCGGCGCGTTCGTCGTGGCGCTGTTCGCGGCGTTCCTGGGCACATGGGCCGCGCTGGACTTTTCGAATTTCTGGACGTTCTTCCACCAGATGCTCTTTTGGAACGACGACTGGCTCTTCGACGCGGCGACCAGCCGCATGATCAACATGCTGCCGGAGCGGTTCTTTGCGGACGTGATCGTGCGCATGGCGGCGCTCTTTGGCGCGGCGTTGCTCGCGCTGGCGGCCGCCTCGGCCGCGGCGCTCTACAACATCCGCAAGAAGCGGCGCGCGGCGCGCGCGCGCGCGGGCCTTGCCGGCAGCT
>ENA-OZAF01000698-OZAF01000698.1-human-gut-metagenome-genome-assembly--contig:-NODE-698-length-12469-cov-5.857419_pt1 | contig 12469 bp, 10 predicted proteins | sample MGYA00244207_ERZ653498 | MGnify/ENA primary metagenome ERZ653498 (study PRJEB26926, sample SAMN06165156) | human gut metagenome | biome: ENVO:00009003; feature: ENVO:2100002; material: ENVO:00002003... | reverse complement strand
CGTAAGATCGTCGGCAGCGTCAGATGTGTATAAGAGACAGGTCATCGCCTATTTTAAGGGCACGGGCGAGCACAAAAAGCGCATAGAGCTTGCCGCCCACACCGATGAGATCGGCTTTCAGGTCATTAAAATTGAGGAAGACGGCCGCATTATGTTTAAGGAGCTCGGCTGCTGCTGGACGTTTACAACGTACCAGAGCCGCGTCCGCTTCCGCAACGGCGTGGTTGGCGTGGTCGCAAGCCGCATCCCGCCGGAAAAGCTGAGCGCCGGCGGCTATAAGCGTTATACCGATTGCTACATCGACATTGGTCTGCACAGCAAGGAAGAAGTTTTAAAATACGTTGATGTCGGCGACGTTGCATGCTATGAGGGCCCGTACACGGAGCTTGCGCCGGGCTACATCACCGCAAAGGCCATCGACGACCGCGTCGGCTGCTATATGCTGCTGAAGGCGATGATGAACGTGAAAAAGCCGAAGAACGACATCTACCTCGCGTTCACCGTGCAGGAGGAGGTCGGCACGCGCGGCGGGCAGGTCACGGCGCAGCGTATTCAGCCGGACATCGGCGTCGCGGTGGACGTCACCCCGTGCCACGACCGCCCGGGCGATTTGGAGGGCAGCAACGCGCTCGACCACGGCGTCGCCATCAAAATCTCCGACACCGGTTCCATCAGCGACGAAGGCCTTGTGAATAAATCCATTGCGCTGTGCAAAGAACACAACGTCCCGTACCAGAAAGACGTCATCTATGTCGGCGGCACGGACGCAGGCGCCATGACGCTCGTCGGCGGCGGCATCAAAACGATTGGCTTCTCGGTCGTCACCCGCTACACCCACGGTCCGAACGCCATCGTGAGCCAAAAGGACATCGAAGCGACGGTCAAAATGCTCGAGCTCTTCATGAACGCTGATTTCGAGTAAATTTAAAAGCACATAAAATCAGCGGCGCACAGCGTTTTCACACCCTGTGCGCCGCTTGTTTTGTCTTAATATCCTGCTTCCAGCTTCGGCACCATAACAGGCTTACCGGGGTCGCTGAAATCCCAGTGCATTTCGTGGCGCTCGAAGCAGCCGATGACCTTACCCTTGTCGTCGCGCACGGGCACGAAAAGCCACCTCATACGGATGCGTTCAAAATCGATTTTAAAACCTCCATATTCAGTTCTTTGAATTCCATCATTCTTTCTCCTCATACTCCACGTCCGGGCGAGTGATGGCGATCGGCACGCCGTTCACCTGCACGCCCGCGCCGGCGGGAATGAGGATGTACGGTGCACCGTCAATGTAGCGCGTCTCGATCCACTCGCTGTACTCGGGGTCGACGCGAATTTGCACCTCCGGCGTTTCGATCTCGAATTTCTTCGTCTCCACAAGGTTGCGCGGGCTGAGTGCCGCGTCCGCGCCGAACTGCGCCGCGCAGGCTTTCTCAAACTTTTCGGCTTTCTCGCCCGGCACGCCGCAAGCGGTCAGCATCGTTTTCATCGTGCGTCCCGTAATGGTCAGCGGCTCCGGGTCCTTGCTCGCCTTGTGCTCCTCAATCATCCCGCAAAGGCGGCTGTGCACGGTCTGTACGACGTCTAAACTGCACGCGTCATTTAAGGCATCGCCCAAAATCGTGCCAAACGTCGTTTTCTGCTCCTCCGCGGGCATGGGCGCTTCGCGGTTGAACACCGCGTCTATAAATTCATCGTAGCTTTCCGAAGCGCTGCGGCAGTAGTACATGGCGCTGTAAATATCGGCGCTGCGGTCGGTGAACGACGGGAACAAAAAGCCCAGCTGCGGCGCGGAAACAAGCCAATCGATGTCGCGGTTATGGAACGTATTTTCCGGCACGTCGTACCCCAAAACGGGCTTTGTCTGCTTCACGGGGCAGACGGTACACAGAACGTAATTATAGATATTCTCCGAGGCATCCTCCAGCGTTTCGCCGTCCTTTGCGCGGTACGGCACGTCGTATGTATCGTTCGCGAGCAAAATGAGATACGTGCCCTCGGGTCTGTATGATGCGATGACCTTCTCAAAAAACATCCGTACGGCTTCTTCATCGGTAAGCTTTGAGTCGCGCAGCGCCATCAGCAGCCGGTGCTCATCGCTGTCAATGACCTGCGCAGTCGTAAACGGCATTTCGATGAGATTTTTGCCGAGCGTGCCGGAAAGCGTACGGCGCAGCACGGAAAGCAAATTTTCGCATTCCTCCTGCGGCAGCAGGGAGAGCGGCTGGTCAAATTGCGAGACGATTTCCTGCTTTTCGTTGACGTAGCACCCGCGCACATGGGTGATATTGCTTTTATCCGCCCTGAATCGGCGGCGAATTTCCGAGATTTCTTTTTCGTTCATTTTGATATCCTCTTATTCTAAAGTCTAAAGAGTTTCGAGCTCTGCGGAGCTCGACCAAGGGCGCTGCCCTTGGATTCCGCCGCCTTTGAAAAGGCGGGCGAAACTTTTAACCGCCGTTGCCGCGGACTGTGCAAAACTTTGCTATATCATTTTACCCGTTTGGTGCACACCTGTCAATTCACTTCTCCGTCCCAAAACCGTTGCGCGCGCCCAAAATCTGCGGTAAAATGATTTTATAATTTCAAATTTTCTCCGAAAGGATTTTTAGTATGTCCACCTCACAACCTACCCCTATCCGCGGGCGGTTCGCGCCCAGCCCCTCGGGGCGCATGCACCTTGGCAACCTCTGCTGCGCGCTTCTTGCGTGGCTTTCCGTGCGCAGCCAAAACGGCGAGATGCTCCTGCGCATCGAAGACCTCGACCCCGACCGCTGCACACGCGAAAAAGCCGAGCTTTTAATGGACGATCTAACATGGCTCGGCCTCACTTGGGACGAAGGCCCCGGCCACGAGCGCACCCACGCCCCCTACTACCAAAGCGCGCGCCGCGAGCTATACGAATCAGCGTTAAGTGAACTCCGCGCCAAAAACGATGTTTACCCATGCTTTTGCACCCGTGCGGAGCTGCACGCGGTCTCCGCGCCTCATGCGGGCGATGGCACGTTCCGCTACCCCGGTTTATGCCGAAATTTGACGCCCGCCGAAGCCGAAGAAAAAAGCCGCACGCGCCGCCCAAGCTTGCGTTTTCGCGCACCGGAGGACACCGTCACGTTTGAAGATCTATACTGCGGCCCGCAAAATATAAATGTTCAGTCCACGTTCGGCGATTTCATTGTGCGCCGCAGCGACGGCGTGCACGCGTACCAGCTCGCCGTCACCGTAGACGATGCTTTAATGGGCGTGACGGAAGTCGTCCGCGGGCGTGACTTGCTCCCTTCCACCGGCTGCCAAATTCAGCTCTTTCACGCACTCGGCCACACACCGCCGCACTACGGACACATTCCGCTGCTCGTCAATCGCGACGGCCGCCGTTTAAGTAAGCGCGAGCGCGACCTCGACATCGGCGTTCTGCGCACGCGTTTCACGCCCGAAGAACTCCTTGGCCGCATGGCAAATTTACTTGGTTTCCTCGACCGCCCGGAAAAAATCACCCTAACAGAGCTCATCCCGGTCTACAAAGCGTGGTATGAAACCGCCGACACGCCGAAATTTCCGAAAAATTGCGTTGTCCCCGACAATTTCGCCATAAAATAGCCTGCAAATTTTCCATCGCTCCCCATAATTTCGGTTGACGCTTATTTGTGTATATAGTATGATTTTACTTGATATGTGAATTTATTTTTTATAAATTTGTTACGATTGGGGAAGTTTACATGAAAGTCAATATCGGTACATATTCTTTCGGCGGCATCGCGAGCCATCTCGGCCTCGGACCCACGCTGCTTGACAACAGCGCAAAGTGCTACTCGCAGCTCGACTGCGGCTGGGCACAGAACGGCGGCTGCTACCCGCCTTCGTTCATCCGCCGCTATAAAAACCGCTTTGTCGCCATCCATGTAAAGGAAAACAGCAAGGTGCAGGGCCCCGGCCCGAGACCGGCTTCCCGCCATGCGGCAGAAGAGGCAGGCCACGCCAATCCGTTTGCCAACGTCAAGGAAATGCCGCTTGAAGAGCGCCAGAAGATTTTGGACGGCTTCAACGCGCACATGAACAGCCCCGAGGGCAAGAAGCAGTTTGAGGTACAGTGCCCCATGGGCGCGCCGGAGTCCAACATGAACTGGCAGGACATCAAAGACGCACTCGACGAGCAGGACTTTGAAGCGTTCTGGGTCGTAGAGCGCGAAGGCTTCTACGACGAGCACGACAAGTGCATCGCCGACGACGCAAGGTGGATCAAAGAGAACATCCACTAAATTTCATACACACGAAAAAAGGACTTCTTTTCGGAAGTCCTTTTTTCTGTCTTTAAGTTGTTTACGCCGCCTTCTTATGACGTCCATGCTTTTCCATAAACGCCGGCAACGCTTCCATGCCCTGCGGCGTAACGGGGCGCACCCATTTGCCGGAGTACATGTGCCGCTGCATCAAAATGAGACGGATCGGCTCGTCGATATAACAGCACGCAAACACGATAAGGAACGGCGCTTTCCACACAAGGCCTGTCAGGCACACCAGCGGCAGCACCATCGCGTACATAAATGCAATTTCGCGGATTGTGCCGAACGCCGCGTCGCCCGCGGCTCTATACGTATCGTTCTGCACCCAGTTGCACATGCGAATAACCGCCGCCACGCAGTAAATCATCAGCATGTGCGAACCGATCTCCATTGATTCGCCGGAAAGACTCATCGCGGAAAGCAGCGGCTTGTGGATACCGAGCAGCACCAGACATACGCATAAAATCGTGCTGCCGCACAGGAACACAAGGCGTTTTGCGCGCTCGTAGGCTGCGTCCAACTCGCCGGAGCCCACGCATGTGCCGACCAAAACGGAAGCCGCATTTGAGAAACCGGCAAAGAAGCTGATGACCATGCCCTCCAGCGTGCGGAACACCGCGATGGCCGCAATGGCCTGTTCGGACTGTCTGCCCAAAACAACGTTGATAACCATGTTGCCCACGCCGATGAGCACTTCGTTGCAGATGATGGGGAAGCACTTGACGAAGTAGATTTTCACCTGCTTCTTATTCCAGCGGAAATGCTTTTTAAAGTGGAACAGATACGGGTACTTCTGCGCACGCGCCAAAATCAAAATGACCAAAACGTTGATAACCGCCGCCAAGGATGTTGCCAGCGCCGCGCCGCGCACGCCCATCTCCGGCAAGCCGAACTTTCCGTAAATGAACACCCAGTTAAGAAAAATATTCGATGCTACCGAGGCGATTGACGCAAACAGCGGGATGCGCACGCGCTCCGTAGAACGCAGCAGAGCGCTCATCGCCATGGAAAACACCTGCACGGGGTAACCGAAGCCGATGATGCGCAGATATTCCGCGCCAATCACCTGAATGCTCTCCTTATCCGTATAGAGCTTCATCACAGTTTCCGGCGCAAAAATCGCAAAGACGCCGAATGTAAGCCCGACGATCATCATGCAGGTCAGCGTCAGGCCGTAGGAACGGTCGATGCCGTCGTCATCCTGCGCGCCCCAATACTGCGAGAAAAACAGCATGCCGCCGCCGAAAAAGCCCCAGTAGCCCGCAAACATCAGCGAGGAAAACTGTGCGCAAAGGCCCACCGCGCCCACGGTCGTTTCGCCCAGCGGCGCGATCATCATGGTGTCGATCATGCTGCCGGTTGTCGTCAGCATGTTCTGCAAAGCCACCGGGATCGCGATGATCGCAAGATTTTTCAGAAATTGTTTCCACGCAAATCGCGTCTTCGTTTTCATTGTACTTTCTCCCCAAAACTCTAAAATTCGGCCCGCAAACCCCGCAGTGCCGCTTGTGAATCAGTATACCGTATTTCGCGACAAACTTCAATCCTTATTCCGCCGAATTTCCCTGCTTTTTATAACAATCCCGACATGTTTTCAACCGTTTTAAAGCACGCCAACAAAGCAAAAATTGACCCCCTGATGCCCATAAAGCAATGACGGAAGAAATGTCGGCTTCATGGGCCTTCAGGGGGTCGGCAAGTGTAGCTTGTTTATTTTGTTGTGCGCAGAGGCTTTACTTCTTCGGCTGAATCAGCGGGTGGAAGCACATGACCTTTCTGACATCGTTCAGATAGGTTTCGCCCGGGCGCGACTTTCTGCATTCGTCCGTCGCATAGGGGCAGCGCGGTGCGAACTTGCAGTAGGTAATGGAATATTCCTTAGACTCCATATCCGGCAACGCCATGTCGTCATCCGCCCACTTGTCGCCGATACGCGGCACAGCGCTCATCAAAAGCTCCGTGTACGGGTGTGCAGGCTCGTCCATGATCTCCTTGGCCGGGCCGTACTCAATGAGGCAGCCGCGGTACAGCGTTGCAATGTAATCGGATACATAGTACGCCGTGGAAAGGTCATGGGTGATGTAGATAAAGGAGACCTTGTACTTATCCTTCAGCTCCTTGAACAGGTTGACGATGTTCATTTTCATGGAAGCATCGATAGCCGCAACCGGTTCGTCGGCAATGATCAACTTCGGACGGGTGATAAGCGCACGTGCAATGGAAACACGCTGCAGCTCGCCGCCGGAGAACTGGGTGGGGTATTTGCCCTTTACGACCGCCAGAGAGAGGCCGACGCTCTTCAGGGCGTCATCTACAAGGTTTGTAGCTTCTGCTTTGTTTTTCGCAATGCCAAGGCGCAGCGCCGTGTTGAACAGGTAAGAGTCTACCGGCTTACGTGCGGAGAAAGACTCATACGGGTTCTGGAAAATCGGCTGCACTTCCAGCTTGAACTGCTTTGCGTCGTAGCTTTTCTTATCGCGGTAAGATTGGCCGTCCAGCACGATGTCGCCCATATCCGGGTTGTGCAGACGCAGAACCATCTTACACAGTGTGGACTTGCCGCAACCGGATTCGCCAACGACGGAGAGGATGACCGGCTTATCGTTGTCGATGGAAAGCGTAACGTCGTCAACCGCAACAAGCTTTTTGCCACGAATCATACCGCCTACGCGGAAGATTTTGCTGACGCCCTTGATTTCAAGCAATTTATCAGCCATTCTTCTCTCCCTCCTTCTTCAGCAAATGGCAGGCTGCAAAGCGGCCCGGCTTAACTTCAATGAACTCCGGAATCTCCTGACGGCAATGATCCGTAGCATGCGGGCAGCGTGCTGCGAAACGGCATCCCGGAGGCGGGTTCTTCAGTGCCGGCGGACGACCCGGAATACCGACCTTCTGGCTCTTATCGCCAACGCGCGGCAGGGAGTCAACCAGCATCTTCGTGTACGGATGGATCGGGTCATTAAAGATCGCATCGGTCGGGCCAAGCTCGATGATGTTGCCGGAATACATGATCGCCATGCGGTCCGTAATCTGATAATGTACGCCCATATCGTGGCTGACGATGACCATGGTGTTCTTGAGTTGCTTCTGCAAGCGCATCAGCATCTTCAAAATACCCTTCTGCACAACAACGTCCAGAGCGGTGGTCGGTTCGTCGGCAAGCACGACATTTGGGGACATAAAGGTCGCAAGCGCGATGATAACACGCTGGCGCATACCGCCGGAAAGCTGGAACGGATAAGATTCCAAAATATCCGGGGAAAGATTCAGCTCCTCGAGGTATTTTGCAACACGTGCGAGGGTCTGCTCTTTCGTTTCATTCTTGCGGTCTTCCTGCGGAATAGAATCCAAAAACTGCTTTTTCAGGCGAACGATCGGGTTCAGAACGCTCTGCGCGGCCTGCGGAACGTAAGAAATGTTGTTCCACCAGGTCTTCTGAATGTTTCCGGATTCATAAGAAAAGGATTGTCCATTCTTTTCGCCGCTGAGGATAACCTTACCTTTGTCGATCTCCAGCGGGAACTCGATAATATCGTAGAGGGTCTTCAGCAGTGTGGTCTTGCCGCAGCCGGATTCACCGGCGATGCCGAATATCTCGTTATCGTGGATCTCAAAGTTCAGGTCGTTAAGGACGTGAACGTCACCGTCGATGAGCTTGTAAGAAGTGGACAGATTTTCGACTTTTAACATATTCGTTACCTGCCTCTCTTCATGGATAAGTAATCGTTATAGCCCGTAATGAGTAAGAACAGGCCGACAAACAGAATAACCGTTGCAACGATCGGTGCGCCGATCCAGAGATACTGCTTGTTGAAAATTGCGTTGTAGCTTCTTGCCCACTGAATCATGTTGCCGAGGGAGACAAGGTTGCCGGGGGAAAGACCCAGAACAGCAAGGCTCGACTCGGAACCGATAGCGGAAAGCGTAGCGTTCATAAAGTTGGAGAGCGACCAGGTCAGCGCATACGGCAGAATCTCGGTCACGACGATCTGCACCGTGCTTTCACCGGAGAACTTCGCCGTGTGGATAAAGTCGCGCTCTTTAATGCTCAGCGCCATGGAACGAATCTGGCGGCTCGGCCAAGCCCATGCGAACATGGCAAGCACAAGAGCCATCACGATCGTGGTGGAGCTGCCCTTCATCAGGGAGGTCATCATGATGAGGATCGGCAGAGACGGAATAACAACGAACGTATCCGTAACAATCATCAGCACGCGGTCTAAAAGGCCACCGGCAAAACCGGAAAGCAGACCGACAAAAACACCGACAACCGTGCCGAGGAATGCCACGATGAGACCGATGACGAGCGAGTTGTGGATAGCTTCAATCAGCAGCCACACAACATCCTGACCCATACTGGTAGTGCCCAGCCAGTGTTCTGCGGAAGCACCCAGCTTATTCGGGTAGGTATTGAACGTGAACGGGTTCACGTGCGGTACATAGTAAACAACGAAACCGATGATAAAGAATATCAGGGTCACGATAAGACCGAACTTCAGGCGGAAGTTGGCTGCTTTCCAAAATTTTGCAAATTTTTTCATTACAACTTCCCTCCTTATCAACCGTAACGAATTCTCGGGTCGATGAACGGATATATAAGGTCAACAACCAACGTCGCCGTGGAAATCGCCACGATGGAAATCGTGATACATCCGAGGATCATGTTGTAATCGGACTGCAAAATCGCATTTTGGATCAGCGTACCGACACCCGGGTAACCGAAGATGATTTCTGTCATGATGGAACCGCCGAAGACGCCGCCAAGGCTCATGGCCAAAGCCGTAATCTGGGTCAGGATGGAGTTACGGAAAACGTAGCTCGCACCGATCTTCGCTTCGGAAATGCCGCGGTAACGTGCATATAAAACGAAGTCTTCTTCTGCAGTCGTGCCGGCAAGGGACTTCATAGAGATAATCCACCAGCCTGTGCCGAGCAGAAGCATGGAGATGCCCGGCAGAACAGACGCTTTCAGAAGCGAACCGAGCCACTGTGCGAACGTGCCGCGGGTAAGCAGCGTTGTCTGGATTGGGAACCAGCCGAGGACGAACGCGAAGACAATCTGCAGAACAAGAGCGACCAGGAAGTACGGGATCGGGTAAATGCAGATCGCGATGCCTTCGAGGATTTTAGAGGATGTCTTGTTCTTACGGAAACCTGCAAGCAAACCGATGAAGTTGCCGATGATCCATGCAAGCAGCGTGGTGGTCAGGGACAAACCGAGGGTGTACGGCAGGTTACGACCGATAATAGAGGTAACCGGCTCCGGATAGCTCATCAAAGACGGGCCAAAGTCAAACTGTAAAAGGCCATGCAGCAGGAAGTAGCCATACTGCTCAAGAAGAGTGCCATCGAGACCGAATTGAATTCTAAGTTGTTGACGTAGCGCTTCCATTTCTGCCGGATCCATGTTGCCGGAACGGGATTGCATCTGGGCGATCATGTTCTCAACAGGATCGGAAGGGAACATACGCGGGATGAAGAAGATGAACGTAACGCCGATCAAGATCGTCAACGCCCACGCAAGGATACGCTGTAAAAAGAATGTTTTGAATTTCACAGCCACACTTCCTTATCTTATAGACAAATTACAACAGGATATTCTGGGAAATGAGAAAGAGGATGACGGACGTGGTCATGGGTATTCGGCACACGCCCTCATCCTCTTCAGATCATTTCAGATTAGTGCTATTGGATTCTCTCCAAGTATTCAAGCTATCAAATTAGCCCTGAACCGGCTGAATGAACGGCAGGTCATACTTGAAGCGGCTCCACCACCACCACGGACCGTCATATGCGTTCTCGGCGTTCGGGTAGCCTTCCCAATATGTGCTGTTGGTCGGAACGAACTTTGTACCGCTGAGGAAGTTGATTGCCGGCATTTCCTTAACAGCTTCCTTCAGGAATTCCTGATGCAGCTCATAGGATTTGTCGCTGGTCGGATCAACGCCTGCGAGTTCGGTAAGGATCTCGTCAACCTTCTCATTCTTCCAACGTGCGCCCTGACCGGAACCGGTCTCGCCGAGCGGCTTCATCAGACGGCTGTCCCAACCGCTGATAGCGGAGTAGAAGTCCTTCAGAATACCAGCGGACGGCCAGTAAGTGCCGATCTGGTAGTTGCCCTGACCACCGTCAACGTCCCAAGTAGCAGTACTCTTGGAAGTAATGGTGCAATCGAGGCCGAACGCCTGCAGCTGGTTGTAAGCAGCCTGAGCGCCGCGAGCGGACTGAGCTTCTGTATCAGCAAGGTAGCTGATTTCAGTTGTGAACTTGGAACCATTGAAGTACCAGCCGTCGTCCTTCTTCTCAAAGCCAGCTTTGATGAGGAGCTTTTCAGCTGCTTCCGGATCGTGCTTCCACCAGCCTGCGCCGAACATATCGATGAGCTCTTCGTCGGTGCCGGTTACGCCGGTCTTCTCCGCCATGCGCTTTGCATAGCCGGTGTCGTACGGCTTAATGGTGGTGCCATCGCCAAGGTCAAGCTCAAAGTTCTCAAGCCAATCCTGCATCGGGATGGTGTAGGTGTCCTGCAGATACTTCGTGTTGTTCATCAGCGGGATCGGGGCCGCACGGCCTGCGCCGGAGAAGATGTTCATGGAGATCTGGTCGATATCCAGTGCCAGAACGATAGCCCAGCGGAAGTCAGGGTTGTCGTACGGAGCGCCCTGACCCTGAGAAAACACCAGGCCCTTTGCGCCCGGGTCGTCCATGTTTGCATACGGGAACTCGTTGTACCATGCGGAAATCTTATCGTTCTGACCCTGCATAGCTTCAAGCTCTTCCATCGTAACTTCGCAGAGGATATCAACTTCGTTGCTGACCATCTGCATCTGTCTGGAAGCGGAGTCGCCAAGGTAGCGGAACCATACGTACTTAGCCGGAACCTGATCTGCGGTGTAGCCGTAGTGGTCTGCGCCTACAACACCAAGGGTGCTGTCCTGCCAGTCGTCACGGAGCTTGTAGAGGATCCAGTCGCCGTTGGAGTCATAGTCTTCTACGGTGTACGGGCCTGCTACAACCGGCTGCTCGTCCTTATAGGTCGTAACGTCAGCCTGCTGGGAGTAAATGTGCTCAGGAACGATGCGGTAATCGGTGCCCCATACGGTGATGCCGTAACGCTGTGTAAAGCGCGGGAAGGATTCCTTCATCGTGAACTTAACGGTGTAATCGTCAACCTTCTCAACCTTATCGATGTAGAGGTTGGTCGCTGCGGAAGCACCGATCTTGTCGTTTTCTTTGATCATGTTGAACGTGAAGACAACGTCGTCAGCGTTCAGGTCTTCACCGTCGGACCACTTGATGCCTTCGCGGATCTTAACGGTCCATTCGGTAAAGTCTTCGTTCGGGGTGCCCATATCGGCTGCAATTTCAGGGAACTGCTCACCGGAAACGGTGTCCATTTCCCAAAGGTGTGCGCTCATCAGCTGATGAATACCGAAGTTCATGTTCGTACCGGACATGTAGCTGTTGAACTGGCCCGGAGTGTCGGTCGGAGACGCAGTCTCAACGATCAGAGTTTCGTCACGGTTCGTGCCAACCGCCGTAACCTGACCTGCGGCGGCATTCGTGCCGGAGCCGGTAGATTCGGAAGCAGAAGACTCACCCGCGGCGCTGCTGGTGCTGTCGGTGGAGCCGGAGGATGCTGCACTGCTTGTGTTGCCGCCGCCACCGCAGCCGCTCAGGATGCCGGTGACGAGCATGGCCGCCGACAGAAGAACAGCTAAGGTCTTTTTCTTCATAATACAATACCTCTCTTGTTTTGTGAACCTGCGGTTCATAATGTGTTGAGGTCACAAAGCATACCCCACTTTGTGATCCCCGGTGTTTTGAATTCCTGCAAATCGCAAAATTTATAGGAATCCCGCCATGAACTTTGCTTCGCAAAATTCATGACCCCCTATTTATCTTACAGCGCTTGTCCGTTCACTGATGTACCTTTCCCCACACGCTCGCCTTTTAGCATCCGGTACGGCGATGTGTGCATTCCGCTGAAAGCGGCGGTATTTAGAACATTCAAACGCTGCGATAGCATCGGTCTATTGCTCCATAGCCGAAGACCAACGCTAATAAATAGCTTTAAACTGTAGAACCAAGTGAAAAATAACCAAATTTTAATTTCGTTCTCGGTTTTTCTGTACATAGTATAGCACCTGTCTCTTATACACATCTCCGAGCCCACGAGACTCGACGTCATCTCG
>ENA-OZAF01000693-OZAF01000693.1-human-gut-metagenome-genome-assembly--contig:-NODE-693-length-12534-cov-4.660870_pt1 | contig 12534 bp, 11 predicted proteins | sample MGYA00244207_ERZ653498 | MGnify/ENA primary metagenome ERZ653498 (study PRJEB26926, sample SAMN06165156) | human gut metagenome | biome: ENVO:00009003; feature: ENVO:2100002; material: ENVO:00002003... | reverse complement strand
CCTCGGAGATCACGCTGCCGTCCGGCACGATGAACGTGTCGTCCGCGCCGTCGTCGCCGTCAAACCGCCGGGTGAGCTGCTGCCACCACACGCGTTCCTCCGGCGTCCAGGTATCCTCGGCGCCCATCACGGCGTAGGTGATGATGTCCACGCTGATCTCCTCCACCGCCGTCTGACCGGTGAGCGCGAGCAGCAGCGCGTCCGCGATGGCGTGGCGCTCGGCCTCCGGCGTGCCCTCGTCAAAGAGGCGCTCCGTCTCCCCGCCTTGCATAAGGTGCCCCGAATCCACCAGCGCCCGCACCAGCGCCGCCTTGTCCTCGATGGACCAGCCCGCGTAGTCGCCCCCGCTCTGCTCGATCTGCTTCATGGACGCCGCCTGATCCCGCCACAGAAGCGACGCCGCCAGCGCGCCCACGCCCGCCAGCGCCAGCACCGCGGCCACGATCAGGGCCACGGCCCTTTTTTTTCTGCGCTTTGGAAACTGCTCCTGCGCCCGCGCCACCACGCGCCGCGCCATCCACGGGTCGCCCGTCAGGCCGGACAGGCGCGCGTCCACGGCCCTGACAATCCGCTCCGATACGTTTCTCTCATCCATGCTCGCGCCCTCCCTCCAGAATGCCGCGCAGGCTTCGCAGGGCGCGGCCCAGCTGCCTGGACACCGTGGAAACCGTCACGCCCATCGCCTGGGCGGCCTGCGCAAGGCTCATGCGCTGATAGTAGCGCAGCAGCACCGCCTCCCGCTGCTTTGGCGGCAGGCGCATCACAGCCAGCGTCAGCTCCTCGTCCCGCTCCTCAAACGGCGCCGACGCCTCGGGCAGCATCTCCGGCGTCACACGCCGGTCCACGTGCCTTGTCCAGCGGGAGCGCCGCATGTCCCGGCAGGTATTGATGGCGATGCGCATCAGCCAGGTCTTTTCGTCGCACTCCCCCCGAAAGCCGTCCAGCGCCCGATAGGCCTTGAGAAACGTCTCCTGCGCCGCGTCCTCGGCCAGCGAGGCGTCGCCCAGGCACAGGCAGCACATGCGCACCAGCGCGGTCTGATGCTCCGCCACCAGCCGTTCCAGCGCCGCCTCCCGCCCGATGGGATTCGTATCCGCCGCCATGCGCCGCTCACCTCCTTACACCTATTGGACGAAAAAAGCGCGCCGTTTGACGACAGCGGCGCGCCGGATTTTTTGGATCGCCCGGCCCGAACCGGGCGCGGCGGTTCCTATTGGATGGCCGAGGTGAAGCGGCCATAGAAGGAATAGACGTAGGACGCGGCCTGCTCCATGAAGGCGAGGGCATAGGCTCCGAAGCTGTCCTCGTCCACGAGGTAGACTTCCTGGGTATAGTACACATAGCCGCCTTCCTCATTGTACAGCCAGCGGCCCTTGGTGAGGTTGAAATTGAATTCGTTGATCTGCTCGTAGACCTTCAGCGGGTCGGCATCCTCCGGCACATCGCACAGGCGGCAGATCACGCGGCCTGCGCCGTCGAGGCACTGGCAGTAGACGTCGATGGTGTCCGAATCGGTCTGGCCGTTGGCGTTGTAGGAAATCATGATCTCATCGTCAAAGCCGTCGCCGTCGGTGTCGGTAGCCGTATAGTCATCCCAGCCGGCGGTGGGCAGGTAGGCCTTGAGGGACGTGGCGGTGGAAAGCTCCCCGGCCAGGGCGCAGGTCATGGCCGGAAGCAGCAGCATCGTGCAGCACAGCACGCAAAAGAATCGTTTCATGGCGTCGTTTCCTCCTTCGCAGGCCGCTTACTTTTTCAGGGCGGCCAGCTCTTCGTAATGCTCGTCGATCACCAGGGCGGTGATGTAGGCATAGCGCTCCACCATCCTGCCGAAGTCCGCGTCCTCCAGATAGGGGACGTCCGCCCGGGAATAGATGCGGTTGTTCGCCGCATCATAGAGAAAGCGGACAAAGGACACGGAATCGTTGATGCCTTCAAGGGTCTCATAGAGGGCGAGCATGTCCGAATTGTCGATGTCGGTGATGACGGAGCTTAAAACGCCGGCGCTGCCTTCATAGATCACGAGGGTGACGGGAATCTTCGAAAGCTGCGTCGCAGCGGAGGGCGCATAGTTGATGCTGAAGGCGTCGTAGGTGGCGGAGCTGCCCGACTGCGAGTAGGTCACCCCGGCCTCGTCGAGCGCGGCGGCGACCTCTCGGCTGCTGGCGAATTGCAGGTCGTCCGCGAAAGCGCCTGTCAAGGAGAGGAATAGAAAAACAAGCGCCAGAAACAAACCGGTTTTGGGTTTCAAAAGGATGCACTTCCCTTCTTTAAATTACAGACATTATATCAAAGACAACCAGAATATTTCAAGAAAGAAAAGACGTGGATTTGAATAGAGAACTTGTATTCCATTGCAAAAAAAGATTTCGCCTGGGGCGCAAACACGCCGCCCGGCCAAGCCGGGCGATACGAACGGGCATTTTGACAATCCGGCGCGCCGCCTGAAAACAACGGCGCGCCGGATTCGCTTTTGTGGGGGAGGGGGACGCCGGAGGCTTAGGAGGCTTGCAGGGCGCCCAGAATCACGCCCAGCGCCTCCACGCCGGGAGAGAGCCGTTCTTCGGAGGAGCAGGTCAGAGTGGCCACCGCCAGCTTTGTGCCTACGGGCATATAGGCCTGCACGATGGAAAAATCAAAGCCCGCCATGGTGTAGGCGTACTGCATCAGCAGCGTCTCCGTACCGTTGACCTCGACGACTTCGGGATCGTAGAAGCTGACGCCGCTCAGCGAATCCGAAATGCTCGACTGAAGCGTGGGCGCCATGGCCAGCATGATATCCCCCGTCAGCGACATTCCGACGCTCTGAATTTGCAGGTTGATGTTGTTCAGACCGGTTTCGTCGATCAGGACGATGATGCCGGTCTGCTCGATCTGCGCGCGGGCCGTTTCCACCAGGCCGGCCATGCCTTCGAGCTCGGAGGCGATATCCAGAACGCTGTCGATGTTCTCCCTGCTCAAAAGCAGCCAGCCTTCGGGATAGAAGAAAGAAAGGCTTCCGTCTCCGGCGGCATAGGACTGGTAGTCTTCGGCCAGCGCCAGGCAGGGCATGAGCAGCAGGGCCAGGGCGATCGTCAGGCTCAACAGTTTTCGGATCATGAGCGGTTTCCTCCTGTCAATGACATTTATGGAATTTCCTAGCTGCTTCATTATACAGGATTTTTTTGCGCCTGCCAAGTCCTTACACCCAGTCCGCCGGACGGATGGCCAAAGTGGAGGGATCGTCGCCCTCCAGATCCATCACCATGAGCGCGCGCTCGCCCTGAATCAGCTTGCTGGCGGGATGCGCCTTGGCCATGACGAACGCCGTGCCCACCACCTCCACGCTGAACTCGCCCATGAGGTCGATCATGCCGCGGGCGGTGCCGCCGGCCTTGAGAAAATCGTCCACAATCAGGGCGCGCTGCCCCTCGCGCACGGCGCGGCGGCTGAGGCTCATGGTTTCGATATGGGCCGAGGAGCCGCTGACATAGTTGATGTTCACGGCGGAGCCTTCATATACCTTGCTGGACCGCCGGGCGATCACCAGCGGCACGCCCAGCGCCTGCGCCGCCATGAGCGCGGCGGGAATGCCCTTGGTTTCCATGGTGAGCACGAAGTCGGGCGCGGCCTCGTAAAACTCGCCCGCGATGATCACGCCCATCTTGCGCACGATCTCCGGCATGCTCAGAATGTCGCCCAGGTAGAGAAAGCCGCCGGGCAGCAGGCGCGAGGGCGTGCACAGCTCGCTGCACAGCTCGCCAAGGAACGCGCGCGCGTCCTGGCTCTTCATCACGGGGCGGTAGCGCACGCCGCCGGCCGCGCCGGTCACGGTGTCCAGCCGGCCCAGGCCAAAGGTGTCGAATACGCCGCGCAATAGGTCGATATCCTCGCTCAGGGTGGACTTGGCCGCTCCGAACATTTCGCAGAAATAGGACAGGGTGAAAATGCGGTTGGGCGACGCGGTGAGCAGCTTGGTCAGCGCCGCCATTCTTTCGTTGCGCTTGATGCGTTCCACGGGCTTCCTCCTTGTATCCGGGGTGGAAATATCCAGCACAGTATAGCACACGATGCTGAATATTTCCAGCATTTTTTACCACGAACGTTCGGAAATTTTCAGTTTCGTTTGCGAATGGGGTGGGTTGGTGGTATAATCGTTTTGGATATCCCATTTTTTGCAGACGTAGGAGGGCGCCCCATGTCCGATCATTCCCGGTATATCAGCCCCTTTTCCACCCGGTACGCAAGCCCGGAGATGCAGTTCGTCTTTTCCGAGGACAACAAATTCCGCACCTGGCGGCGGCTCTGGATCGCCCTGGCGCGGGCCGAGCAGAAGCAGGGCCTGCCCATCACCGACGGGCAGATCGCCGAGCTGGAGGCCCACAAGGACGATATCAACTACGACGATGCCCAGCGCCGCGAGCGCGAGTGCCGCCACGATGTGATGAGCCATGTCTACGCCTACGGCCTGCAATGCCCCGCCGCGCGCGGCATCATCCACCTGGGCGCCACCAGCTGCTACGTGGGCGACAACACCGACGTCATCATCATGAAGCAGGGCCTGGAGATCGTGCGGCGCAAGGTGCTCAACGTCATGGACCTGCTTGCGCGCTTCGCGGACAGATACAAGGCCCTGCCGGCCCTGGCCTACACGCACCTGCAGCCCGCCCAGCTGACCACCGTGGGCAAGCGCGCCACCCTGTGGCTCAACGAGCTCTACATGGACTTTGAGGAAATCGAGCACCGCATCGCCACGCTCGCGCTGCTTGGCAGCAAGGGAACCACCGGCACGCAGGCCAGCTTCGTGGAGCTGCTGGGCGGCGACAGCGAAAAAATCCGCCGGATCGAGCAGGACATCGCCTCCGAGATGGGCTTTTCGCGCGTGGTGCCCGTCAGCGGCCAGACCTACAGCCGCAAGATGGACTACATGGTCGTCAGCACCCTTTCGGGCGTTGCGCAGTCGGCCAGCAAGTTCAGCTACGACATGCGCCTTCTGCAAAACTTCAAGGAGATGGAGGAGCCCTTCGAGGCCAGCCAGATCGGGTCCTCCGCCATGCCCTACAAGCGAAACCCCATGCGCTGCGAGCGCATCACCTCGCTTAGCCGCTACGTGATGGTCGATACCCTCAACGCCGCCATCACCGCCGCCACCCAGTGGTTCGAGCGCACGCTGGACGACAGCGCCAACCGCCGCATCGCCGTGAGCGAGGCGTTTTTGGGCGTGGACGCCATCCTCAACATCATGATGAACGTCTGCGACGGGCTGGTGGTGTACGAAAAGGTCATCCGCGCCCGCGTGATGAACGAGCTGCCCTTCATGGCCACCGAGAACATCATGATGGACGCCGTCAAGCGCGGCGGCGACCGCCAGCAGCTGCACGAGAAGCTGCGCGTGCACAGCCAGGCCGCGGCGCGCGTGGTCAAGGAGGAGGGCGGCAGGAACGACCTCATCGACCGCATCGCCGCAGACCCCGCCTTCATGGTCACGCGCGAGGAGATCGAGGCCATCCTTGATCCCGCCAACTTCACCGGCCGAAGCCAGGAGCAGGTGGAGGAATTCCTCCGGGACGTCATCCGCCCCGTGCTGGAGGCAAACCGCGCCTTGCTTGGCGAAAAGCAGGAATTGAGCGTGTGAACCCCAAAGACTGCGAAAACGGAAAGCGAGGCGAAGCACCATGTCCCCAACCTCCGCCCAGAAGCAGGCCACGGATCGCTACCGCGCCAAAAACGGCCGCGCGCAGGTCAATATCGAGCTGACGCCGGAGGACCGGCAGCGCTGGCAGGCCTATGCGCAGGCGCGCGACATGAGCCTGACGGCCGTGGTCCGCGAATGCGTCGCACGCTGCATGGCGGAGGATTCCTTTGCGCCAGGGGACCACGCCGGAATGAGGCATTCCGACACAGGCGCAGTTTCCGCCCCTGCTCCGGCTGCCGGGGGGGCGCTGCACCCTGCGCGGCCCGTGCGCGCGCAGCGGGGCATCGAAGGCATGGAGGGCATGGATTAAGCCGCTTGCCAAACGACAAAACCCGTGCTATAATGCCCTTGCGATGACGAAGAACAACGCCCGCTTCATCGCCCTGACCCAGAGAGGGCGGCACGCGCCGAGGCGCGGGCTGCAAGCCGCCTGCCGGGGCCGCGGGACATTCGCTTCCGAGCCTTTCCTTTGAACGCGTTATCAAGTAGAGGGAAACGTTTAGGCCGCGTTACTGGTCAAGAGCGCATCGGCGCGCCCGTGGGGCCGCCCGTGCGAAAGTTGGGTGGTACAACGCGGCGTCAGCCTTCGTCCCATGCGCGCATGGGGCGGAGGCTTTTCTGTTGTGAATGAAGATTGGAGAAGGAGGAACCTGTCATGTCTGTTGTGGATACGCTAAGCGACATCAAAAGGCGGGTCGGGGAGGAGCTCAAGGAGCTGGATGGCTCCGCCGCCCTGGAAAACCTGCGCGTGCGGGTGCTGGGCAAAAAGGGCGAGCTGACCGCGCTGCTAAAGGGCATGGGCCAGCTTTCGCCCGAGGAGCGCCCGAAGGTGGGCGCGCAGATCAACGAGGTGCGCCAGTGGCTGGCCGAGCGCATGGACGAGGCCCAGGCCCGTATCCGCGCCGCCGAGCGCGCCGCCGCCCTCAAGGCCGAGACCATCGATGTCACCGAGCCGCGCCCCCTGCCCCGGGTGGGCAGCGAGCATCCCATCACGCTGGTGATGAACGAGATGATCGAATGCTTCACTGGCATGGGCTTTGAGGTGATGGAGGGCCCGGAGGTGGAGCTGGACCACTACAACTTCGAGCTGATGAACCTGCCCAAGAACCACCCGGCCCGCGACGCGCAGGATACCTTCTATATGGATGAGAACATCGTGCTGCGCACGCATACCAGCCCCATGCAGGCGCGCGCCATGCTCACCCGCAAGCCGCCCATCCGCATCATCTGCCCGGGCCGCGTCTACCGCTCCGACGAGGTGGACGCCACCCACAGCCCGGTGTTCCATCAGATGGAGGGCCTGGTGGTGGACGAGCACGTGCGCATGAGCGACCTGCGCGGCACGCTGGAGGCGTTTGCCAAGAAGCTCTACGGGCCGGACATCACCACCCGCTTCCGCCCCAGCTTCTTCCCCTTCACCGAGCCCAGCGCCGAGGTGGACCTCACCTGCGTGAACTGCCACGGCAAGGGCTGCCGCATCTGCAAGGGCACCGGCTGGATCGAGGTCCTGGGCTCCGGCATGGTCAACCCCAAGGTGCTGGAAATGTGCGGCATCGACCCGGCGAAGTACAGCGGATTTGCCTTTGGCATCGGCCTTGAGCGCATCGCCATGCAGCGATACGGCATCCGCGACATGCGCCTGCTCTACGAGGGCGACGCAAGGCTTCTGGGTCAGCTGAGGTAAGCGTGGGAGAAGGAGGCATTTCACAGTGAAACTGGCGATGAACATGATCCGGCAGTATGCGGATATCCCCGTGACGCCGGAAGAGTATACCCAGCGGATGATTATGACAGGCACCGCCGTGGAGGGCGCCGAGGACATCAGCGGCGGCATGGAGAAGGTCGTGGTGGGCCGCGTGCTCACCTGTGAGGACGTGGAGGGCACGCACCTGCACGAGTGCACCGTGGACGTGGGCGGCCCGGAGACGCTGCACATCGTCTGCGGCGCGCCCAACGTGGCGGCGGGGCAGCTGGTGCCCGTGGCGCTGGACGGCGCGCACCTGCCCGGCGGCGTGAAGATCAAGAAGGGCAAGCTGCGCGGCCTGATCTCCGAGGGCATGATCTGCTCCGGCGAGGAGCTCCACGTGCCCACGGAGCTCTACCCAAACATCGAGGAAAAGGGCATTCTGGTATTCCATGAGGACTATCCCCTCGGTGCGGACGTGAAGCCCATTCTGGGCATCGACGACACGGCGGTGGATTTCGAGATTCTGGCCAACCGCCCGGACTGCCTGTGCGCCATCGGCATCGCGCGCGAGACGGCGGCGGCGCTGGATACCGAGTTCCATGCCCCCGAAATCACCGTGACCGAAGCGGGCGGGGATATCCATGACGAGGTGAAGGTGCGCGTGGAGGCCCCGGACCTGTGCCCGCGCTACGCCGCGCGCGTCATCAAGAATGTGCGCATCGCGCCCTCTCCCCTGTGGCTGCGCAAGTACCTGCACGGCGCGGGCCTTCGCGCCATCAACAACATCGTGGACATCACCAACTACATCATGATCGAATACGGCCACCCCATGCACGCCTTCGACCTGAGCAAGGTGCGCGGCCGACAGATCGTGGTGCGCCGCGCGCATCCGGGCGAGACGCTGACCACCCTGGACGGAAACGAGCGCGCCCTGCGCACCGACGACCTGGTCATCTGCGATGAGGAGCGCGCCACGGGCCTGGCCGGCATCATGGGCGGCGAGGAGAGCGAGATCACCGAGGGCACCACGGAGGTGATGTTCGAGTGTGCGGCGTTTGACCGCACGGCCATCCGCCTGACCAGCCGCGCGCTGGGCATGCGCACCGAGAGCAGCGGCCGCTTTGAGCGCGGCGTGGCCCCCGGCACCGTGATGGAGGCGCTGGAGCGCGCCTGCATGCTGGTCAACCTTTTGGATGCGGGCGACGTGGTGTCCGGCGTGATCGACCTCTATCCCAACCCGCGCCCCGCGCAGGTGATCACCGCCAGCGTGGCGCACATTCAGGAGCGCGCGGGCGTGGACATTCCCGCCGACGACATGGTGCGCATCCTGCGCAAGCTGCACTTCGGCTGCGAACGCGACGGCGATACCCTCACCGTGACCGTGCCCGCCTTCCGCGAGGACCTCGACGGCGAGGCCGACATCTGCGAGGAATGCCTGCGCATCTACGGCTACCAGCACATTCCCGCCACGCCGCTCCGCGGCCAGACCACCCAGGGCGGCGTCAGCCCCATGAAGGCCCTCAAGGACCGCGCCGCGCGCCTGCTCACCGGCATGGGCTACCTGGAGGTCATGAACTTCAGCTTCACCGGCGTGAAGGAGATCCAGAAGCTGGGCCTGCCGGAGGGCGACCTGCGCAACGACCCCATGCCCATCCTCAACCCCCTGGGCGAGGACGCGGCCGTGATGCGCCCCACGCTGGCCTGCGGCATGCTGCGCACCCTAGCCTTCAACATGAACCATTCCACCCCGGCTGCGCGTCTGTATGAGGCGGCGGCGGTGTTCGATCATCATCACCGCACGGACGAGGGCCTGCCCACCGAGACGCAGACCCTCTGCCTGGGCGCCTATGGCCCGGACGAGGACTTCTTCACCGTGCGCGGCGCGGTGGAGGCCATTTTGCGCGCGGGCGGCATCGCCTGCGAGGTCGAGGCCGGCGGCGATGCGTACTACCACCCGGGCCGCTGCGCGCGCCTTACGCGCGGCGGCGTGACCTTCGCCACCGTGGGCGAGGTTCACCCCGACGTGCGCGAGCGCTTCGACATGCCCAAGCGTGCCGTGATGGCCGAAATCAACCTGCAAACGCTGCTGACCTACTTCAGGCCCATGGGCGAAATGAAGCCCCTGCCGCGCTTCCCGGCGGTGCAGCGCGACCTGGCGCTGGTCATGGAGGAGGGCGTGGCCGTGGGCCCGCTGATGGCCGATATGCGCAGGGCCGCCGGCAAGCTGCTGGAGAGCATGGAGCTGTTCGACGTCTACCGCGGCGCCCAGGTGGCCGCGGGCCACAAGAGCGTGGCCTTCTCGCTCACCTTCCGCGCCTCCGACCGCACCCTCACCGACGAGGAGGTGCAGGCCGCCATGGACAAGGTGACGCGCGTCTGCGCCGAGAAGCACGGCGCGACGGTGAGGGCGTAAGCGGCGCAGAAGATCCGGCGGAAAAGTGAATCAGGCAAAGAAGCGCCCGGCGGAAGGCCGGGCGCTTCTTTGCCTGTCTGACGCTCCCTCCCAAACAGCCCTGCGTCAAAAGGGCGGAGAGGCCATGTATCAAACAGGGGCGGGATGCGCATGACGCGCGTCCCGCCCCGTGGGGATTCCGTTGTGAACCTTCGCTTACAGGCCGTTGGCCGCGGTTTCGGCGGCGAAGCGGCCGCTGTTGGCGGCAAAGGAGACGCCGATGCCCACGCCGGGGTACTGGCGGGTGAAGGCGTTGCCCGCGATCAGCTCGCCGGAGGCGTACAGGCCCTCGACCACCTGGCCCTCGCCGTCGAGCACCTGGCAGTTGTCGTTGACCTCGATGCCGGGAATGGTGCCGAAGGTGCGCAGCGTGACCTTTTCAATGTAGAAGGGCGCGGTTTCCACCTTGGTGGCCTTGGCGGCGGCCAGCTCATACTCCAGGGCGGGAATCGCCTCGCCCGCGTCGGCCGCCTGATTGTAGGCGTCGATGGTCTTTTGCAGCTGCTCGGCGTCGATGCCGTTGTCCCCGGCCAGGGCCTCGATGGTGTCGTACTGCTTCACATAGCCCTTTTCGATCTTCTGGTTGATGGTGTCCATATCGGCATAGTTGGCGTCCGCGATGAGGAAGGCGGCCTTCTCCGGCTGCTGGGACACCGCGCGCTGCAATACGTACTTGGGTTCGCCCTCGCCCACGAAGCGCTCGCCGTTGAGGTTGACCAGGAAGTTGGCGGCGATCAGGTCGGAGCCGTCCGGCGCGACGATGGAGCCCATGCTGCCGTCGCCCACGATCCTGGTGCCGAACGGACGGGTCATCACAATGCCGTCGCCCGTGGCGCCCGCATTGGTGGAGAGCACGCCGTCGGCAAACAGGGGCAGGTATTCCTCCATCAGTTCGGGGTTGCTGCCGAAGCCGCCGGTGGCCAGGATGACCGCCTTGGCGTGGATGTCGTAGCGCTGCTCACGGTCCTCGGCCACCACGCCGGTCACCTTGCCGTCCTCCACGATCAGCTCGGTGGCGGTGGTGCCCATGCGCAGGTCAAAGGTGTTTTCCTTCACATAGCTGTTGAGGAAATCGCCGAAGCTCTGGCCGCGGTTCTCGGTACGGATGGCGTACACCTTGTCCGAATAGGTGCTGGTGGCCTCGGTTTCCCCGGTGAAGGGGGTGCCGTAGGCGATCAGGCGGTTGAGAAGCACATCGCTCTTGGCGTAGACGTTTTCCACCAGCCCGGTGCGCACCTGGGTGCCGGAGGTGTAGGTGAACAGCACGTCAAAATCCTCCGTGGTGCACTCCACGCCGTCGCGCACATGGTATTCCGAGCTGATGCCGGCGATGGCGCCGCCGGAGGCCGGCAGCGAGCCGCTGACCATGTCCAGCTTCTCCAGCACGATGAAGCTGACGTCCGGGTAGTCCTCCTTGAGCTCATAGGCCGCCATCAGGCCGGAGATGCCCGCGCCCACGATGACGATGTCGGTTTCCACCGCTTCGCCCTGCGCAAGCTCGGCGGCTTCCTTCTCCTGCTTGAAGGGCGTCACGTCCACACCGCCGGCCGTGAGAGCAGCATCCACCGCCGCCAGGATGGCTTCGCTGGTGATGGTGGCGCCGGCCACGGCGTCCACCGTCAGGCTCTGCTCCTCCACGATGCGGGCGGGAATGGCTTCCACCGCCTTGTCGCCGATGCCAGGGGTTTCATTGTTCTCACCCACGGTGACGGCCGTGATGCGGCCGTCCTCATAGCTGACGGTCACCGGTACGTCGCCGCCCATGCCGGGCGCAGAGGCGGTATAATCCTCCGCAAACGCGCCGACGCAGGACGTCAGCAGAATACAAGCACACAGGATACCAAGGGCTTTCTTCCACAGATGCATTTGTGATTCCTCCCGATCCATTGAAGATGTTGCTTGGAAAGCAGCCTATTATAGCAATCCTGTCCGCCGTGTGTCAATGGATAGGGACGGAAACCCGAAGGGCCGGCGGCGGCCTAGAGAAATTCCGCGAAGCGCATCAACGCGGCTCTATCCCCGCGGACGCGGATCTTGCCGCGCAAAAGCGCCGCCAGGGGCGCAAGCTCGCGGCGAAAGACGGCGAGCAGGTCCTTTTCGCACCCGGAGACGGCCACATCCACGGGCGCATCGGGCGCGAGGGATGAAAAAGCGCCGTCCTCCAGCGCAAAGGCGCGGGCATAGCCGCTGTCCGCCGCCAGGACGGCATAGCGGCCGCTGACGCCCGCAAGCGCGTCCGGGTGCCGGGCCAGCGCGGCGCACACGCCGTCCATCAGGCCCGGCAGGTCCAGACCGCCGTCAGCGTCCCGGTACAGAGCGCGGATTTCCTGTTTAAGATCCGCCTTGCTCACGGGCGGGGCCTCCCTTCGCCTTCGGCGGCCAGACGATCCGCGAGGGCGCGGCAGCCGCGTGAAACGTCCCGCCAGGTCTGTTCAAAATCGCCGGTGAACCAGGGGTCGGCCACGTCGCCGCCCTCGCCGCAGAAGGACAGCAGCTTGCAGAGCTTATGCTCCGGGTCGCCTCCGAAGAGGGTTTGCATGTTGCGCAGGTTATATGCGTCCATGCCCACGATCAGGTCATATTCGGCGTAGTCGGCGCGGGTGAGACGGCGGGCGGTCTTGCTGTCGCAGCGGATGCCGTGCTCGGCCAGCTTGCGGCGCGCGCCGGGATGCACGGGATGGCCCAGCTCCTCGGCGCTGGTGGCGGCGGAGGCGGTCGCAATGC
>ENA-OZAF01000688-OZAF01000688.1-human-gut-metagenome-genome-assembly--contig:-NODE-688-length-12625-cov-4.426969_pt1 | contig 12625 bp, 14 predicted proteins | sample MGYA00244207_ERZ653498 | MGnify/ENA primary metagenome ERZ653498 (study PRJEB26926, sample SAMN06165156) | human gut metagenome | biome: ENVO:00009003; feature: ENVO:2100002; material: ENVO:00002003... | reverse complement strand
CGTCGGCAGCGTCAGATGTGTATAAGAGACAGCCTTGAGCAGCGCGCACTCGCAGCCGCAGGCCCGCGCGATCTTCTCCGCCTCCTGCGCGCCGCGCCAAAACGCCTCCGTCACATCCCGTCCGTCGCGCGATACCACCTGTCCGTCCCGGATCTCGGAAGGCTCGCGCGGGGTGGGCAGGCCGCCCATCACCTCGGGGCACACGGGAATCAGGACGTGGCGTTTCCGCAGATCGTCCAGGCAGTCCAGGCGCTGCGTCCCGCCGTCATACCGGCATCGAAAGCCCATCAGGCAGGCGCTGACCAATACGTTCATGGCTCGTTCCCCCTGCGCGGGCTCACATCGAGCGGGTGGAGTTGCAGCTGACCATGCCGCGCTCGGCGTCCAGCGTCACCACCGCGCCGCTCTTGAGGATGCGGGTGGCGTTTTCCGCGCCGATGATCACGGGGATGTTCAGGCTCATACCGGCGATGGCACCGTGGCCGTTGGGGTTGGAATCCTCCAGGATCAGGCCGCTGGCCTTGCGCACCAGGGGCAGGAGCGTGTTGCTCGTCTGGGGGATGACCAGAATGTCGCCGTCCTGGAAGGTGCGCAGGGCCTCTTCGCCGTTCTGACACACGCACAGGCTGCCGCAGCAGCTCTGCTCCGTCACGCCGTGGCCGGTGACCAGAATGTGGCCCACCACATGCACCTTCATCAGGTTGGTGGTGCCGCTGATGCCCAGCGGGACGCCGGCGGTCATCACCACCAGCTCGCCATCGTGCAGAAGCCCGGCTTCTTCGCCCGCCTGCACCGCGCGCTCAAACAGATCGTCTGTGTTGGTAGCCTCCTCGATCATGAGCGGGATCACGCCCCAGCTCAAATTGAGCTGGCGGCAGACCGTTTCATCGGTGGTGCAGCAGATGATGGGACAGCTCGGGCGGTACTTGGAAATCATGCGCGCGGTGCGCCCGCCCTTGGTGACGGTGAGGATGGCCGCCGCACCCAGATCGTGCGCCGAGGTGCAGGTGGCATGGGAGATGGCGTTGGTCACGTCGGGCGTGAGATCGGTGTCGCGCTCCTTAAAGCGCTTGCGGTAGTTGATATCCGCCTCGGCAGACATGGCGATGCGAGCCATGGTCTGCACGGCCTCCACCGGATACTGGCCCGCCGCCGTCTCGCCGGAAAGCATGATGGCGCTGGTGCCGTCGTAGATGGCGTTGGCCACGTCGGCGGCCTCGGCGCGGGTGGGGCGCGGGTTCTTCATCATGCTGTCGAGCATCTGGGTGGCGGTGATGACCTGCTTGCCGGAGGAGTACGCCTTGTGGATGAGCATCTTCTGGATGACCGGCACCTTCTCCAGCGGGATCTCCACGCCCAGGTCGCCGCGGGCCACCATGATGCCGTCGCTCACGCGCAGGATCTCGTCGATGTTCTGCACGCCCTGCATGTTTTCGATCTTGGCGATGATGGACACGTTGGTGCGGCCCAGGGCGCTGAAGAGCTTGCGCACGTCCAGAATGTCCTCCGCACTGCGGGTGAAGGAGGCGGCGACGAAGTCCACGCCGTTCTTGACGCCGAAGGCGATGTCCTCGCGGTCCTTGGGGCTGAGGTAGGGCATGCTGAGGTCCACGTCGGGGACGTTGACGCTCTTGCGGTCGGAGATGACGCCGTCGTTGTTGACGATGCAGACGATCTCGCTGGCGGTGAGGCTGCGCACGGTCATGCCCACCAGGCCGTCATCGATGAGGATGGTGGTGCCTTCCTGGATATCGCGCGGCAGGTCGGGGTAGGTGATGGAGGCGCGCTCGGCGTTGCCCACCACGCTCTGGGTAAGCAAAGTAAAGGTCTGGCCCTTCTTGAGCTGGACCTTGCCGTTTTCAAACGTTTCCAAACGGATTTCCGGACCCTTGGTGTCCAGCATGATGGCGATGGGCAGGTTCAGCTCTCGCCGGAACGCCTCGATGCGGCGGATGTTGTTCAGATGCGTTTCGTGCGTTCCATGCGAAAAGTTGAGCCGGGCGACGTTCATGCCCGACAGAATCAGTTCGCGGAGGACGGCGTCGTCCTCGGTGGAGGGGCCGAGCGTACATACGATCTTGGTCTTGCGGTGGATCATTGCGATCATCCTTTCCGGGATTGTTCGATTTCAAGCAGCTTTCTTTTGATCTCAAGCCCTCCCGCGTAACCGGTCAGGCTTCCGTCCGCCCCCACCACGCGGTGGCAGGGAATCAAGACGGGCAAAGGGTTGCGGTGATTGGCCATGCCCACGGCCCGATATGCGCGCGGGCTGCCCACGGCCTGCGCCTGCTGGGCGTAGGTGCGCGTCTGCCCGTAGGGAATCTCCAGCAGCGCCTGCCAGCAGCGCCGCTGAAACGGCGTGCCCCGCGCATCCAGCGGCAGGTCAAAAACCGTCCGCTCGCCGCAAAAGTATTCCTCCAGCTGTGCAAACGCACGCCGGATGAGCGACGTTTCCGCAATCAGCGCGCCCCGGGGCGCGTGCGGACCGAACAGCACCCCCGTCAGCACGCCCGCCTCCTCTGTCAATGTCAGGGCCCCAATGGGCGTTTCCCGCGTCCATGCACTGGTCATGCGCGGGCCTCCCCGGATGTGCGGCACGCTCTCGCGCCGCCGCACACCGCGCGCATCAGCAAGGCGGGAACGGCGAACATCCCCGCGCACAGCACGGCCATCAGCGCGTAGTCCCGTCCCATGGACGGTTCTCCCCAGGACAGGCGCCCATCCAGCGAAAACTCCAGCAGCACCACGCCCGCCATACACAGGAACATCACGGCCCAGCCAAGCCACAGCCGCGCGCTTCCCCGGCCGAGACGCGCATAGCGCACGCTGAAGGCAGCGCAGGCGAACACCGTCATCAGCGCGGCGGCCAGCTGGCCCACGCGCAGGAAGATCACCAGCATATGCCCGTCGTCGCGCAGGCTTTCCAGGAAAATCTGGGAAGCGCCCAGCAGCGCCATGAAAAACAGCGCCGTATCCCCCTGCCGGGAGCACTCGCGGCGGACCAGCCACCGCGAAACCGCCAGCGTGGCCACAAAGATCAGCACGCCCGCCGCAGTCTCATAGGCCCACACGTTGAGCCGGTACACCACCGCCACACCCATGCGGCTTTGCAAAAACAGCCAGGGCGTCGCGGCGGTCAGCGCGCCCTCCTCAACGGCCTTGCCCACGCCCAGATCGGTGAACTGCTCGCCAAGGCGCAAAAGCGCAATGGACAGGCCCAGCGGGATGCACATCATATCCAGCACGGCGGCAGGGCGCGCCTTCAGCAGCCGCGCGCTGATCGCCGCCGCCAGCGCAAGCCCCGCCAGCAGCCCCGGCATGGACAGTCCCCCGTCAAAGAAGCGCAGCATCAGCCAGGGGTTTTCGTAGGTTTCCCAGAAATCGGACAGATGGAACACGCAGTACAGCGCGCGTGCACACACAATGCCCAGCGGAATGCCCAGCAGGCCGAACACGGCCGTGAGCCCCGCGGGCATGCGCCGCCTGCGGGCCAGCAAAGCCATGCCGCCCAGCAGCACGAGCGCCGCGGCGCTGGCGCACAGCCCGTAGGCATGCGCGGTCAGCCCCAGAACGGAAAAGGTGCTGTCCATCGGCCTCATTCCCCCGCAGTGGCGCTGGCAAAGTAAATGATATCGGTCACGGAGCGCTCGGCCTGGGGCTTGTCGTTGTAGACCTCGCCGTTGAAGGCCAGCGTGGCGCTGTTACCGCCGTCCAGGTTATAGGCCTGCTCGGCCCCGAGCTGGCCCATGATATCGGCAAACTCCGCCAGCGTCACGCCCGCGGACTGGTCGGTGCGGCCGTTGACCGCCACCAGCGCGTAGGTCAGCGTGCCCAGCTGCGCAATGCCCGCGCGCGGGTTCTTCTGATGGGGATCAAACTGATAGTTTTCAGGGATTTCCTGCACCTCGCCGTCCACCACCAGCGCGGGGCCGAAGAAGAAGCCGTTGACGATCTCGTGCTCGGACAGGAAGGACGCCACGCCGTTTTCCTGCACGTCATGCCCGTGGAGGTAAATGTGAAAATCACCCAGCTCGTCGATGAGCAGAAGGTCCATGTTCTGGCTGGTCTTTTCGCGGTACGTCTCACCCATGCGCACGATGTAGCCGGCCTTGGTCTTGGTGAAATAATCGCCGTTGATGGCTACGATGCCGTTGTAGTTCTGGCAGATGGTGCTGGTGTGGTTGGTGCTGGAGGAACCGATCTTCTGCCCCGCAACCGCCGTGCGCAGCTGAGAAGGCGTTGCGATCTTGACATAGGCGATGAACACGTCGCTGTCATACATGCGCTTTTGTTCCAGCTCCACGATGATGGTATCGTCACGATAGCCATTTTCGGTGTAGTTGGCCGCGATCGGCGTGTTGCCGGGCGCAAAGAGGTCGATGGGCAGCGCTTCCACCGTGGCGGCGGGCAAAATGTCGCTGAATACGGCGCTGGCCAGCACGGCGTCCGGCTTGGGCAAAGAAGCTTCGTCCCAGCTCTCCTCCGCTTCATAGGCTGCGTCCAGGTAGCGCTGCTGCGCCTCCTCTGTGACCGCGCCGGAGGGGATCAAAAACGTCAGGGATACCGCCATCAGCACCGCGAACACGCCCGCGGCAGAAACAAAAGCCTTGCGCATCATCATCGTTCCTTCCTAACATTTTATATCAGATTTATCAAATACGCTTGCCGCGCGGCGCGCGATGCACGCAGAACGACACTTTATTATACAACAGCCAGACCCCGCGCACAAGCCGCGATTTGCGGCCCTGCGCCGCTAAGAGCACGCTAAGGTTGCGGGTCGGCGCGCGGGGTTCCGCATGGAAAAATAGCCGGGAACGTTCATTTTGATTTGCGTTTCCATCCTCTATGAAGTATAATACTTGCGCTTTCCATTTCTTCTTTTTCAGGAAAGGAGCGACGCCATGCCCATTCCCTCTGCCCTGCCCCGCGGCACGGCCCTGTTTACCTTTCACGGACGCGTGGTGCGCGGCAAGCGGCTGGGCAGCCGGCTGGGCTTTCCCACGGCCAACATCGCCTACGACCCCCAAAGCCGCGCCTGGCCGCGCGAGGGCGTATATGTGGGCGTTGCGCGGCTGGACGGCGAAAGCCGCGGCTATGTGTGCATCATCAACCAGGGCCGACACCCCACGGTGCCCGAAGGCATGGCCACGGTGGAGGCCCATCTGCTGGGCCACGAGCACCGTGATCTCTACGGCATGGGTCTGACGCTGGCCTACTGCCTCTATCTTCGGCCGGAGCAGACGTTTCCCTCGCTGGAAGCGCTCCGGGACCAGCTGAACAGCGACCGTCTGAGCGCGGTGCGCTGGGCCGGGGAACACGCCCCCGAGCTGCTTTCCGGGCTGGACGACAGCCTGTTTCCCCACCATGCGTAAAGGAGCCGGAACATGCCAAACGAAAGCTATCCCTACCCCATGCAGACCGAGGACGTCTGCTACCAATATGACGAGGATGACGCGGCCGCCGTGGACCACGTGAGCCTGAACGTGGAAAAGGGCTCGTTTGTGGCGGTGCTGGGGCACAACGGCAGCGGCAAGAGCACGCTGGCCAAGCTGATGAACGCGCTCTACCTGCCCACGGAGGGGCGCGTGCTGGTCTGCGGGCTGGACACCGCGCAGGACGAGGAGGTTTGGCACGTCAGGCGGCATGCGGGCATGGTGTTTCAGAACCCGGACAACCAGATCGTGGCCAACGTGGTGCGCGAGGACGTGGCCTTCGGCCTGGAAAACCTGGGTGTGCCGCACGAGGACATGATTCCCCGCATCGACGCGGCGCTGGCCGCCGTGCGCATGACCGAGCGCGCCTCCTTTGCGCCGCATATGCTCAGCGGCGGGCAGAAGCAGCGCGTGGCCGTGGCCGGCGTGCTGGCCATGCAGCCGGAGGTCATGATCCTGGACGAGGCCACCGCCATGCTGGACCCGTCCGGCCGCGCCGACGTGCTGGCGACCGTGCGCAAGCTCAACCGCGAGCAGGGCATGACGGTGATCTGGATTACGCACTTCATGGAAGAAGCCGCCGTGGCCGACCGCGTGGTGGTGCTGGACAAGGGAAAGATCGCGCTGGACGGCACGCCTGCCGAGGTATTTTCGCAGGTTCAGAAAGTCAAGGCTCTGGGCCTGGACGTGCCCCCCATGGCCGAGCTGGCCATGCGCCTCAACGCGGGCGGCCTTCGCCTGCCCGACGGCATTCTCACCGTGGCCGATATGGTAAAGGAGCTGAAGAAAGCGCTATGCCCATCCAAGTAGAGCATCTCACGCATACCTACATGCCCGGCAGCCCCTTTTCCGCCGTGGCGCTCAACGACGTGAGCCTGACCATCGAGGATGGCGAGCTCATCGGCCTTCTGGGCCATACGGGCAGCGGCAAGACCACGCTGGTGCAGCATTTGAACGGCCTGATCAAGCCCACCTCCGGCCGCGTGGTAGTGGACGGGCTGGACCTGACCCAGAAGGGCGTGAGCCTGCTGGAGGTGCGCAAAAAGGTGGGGCTGGTGTTCCAGTATCCGGAATACCAGCTGTTTGAGGAAACCGTGGCCAAGGACATCGCTTTCGGTCCCCGCAACATGGGGTTGGATGCGGAGGAGATCGACCGGCGCGTGCGCGGGGCGATGGAGCAGGTGGGCCTGAACTATGACGAGGTGGCCGAGCGCTCGCCCTTTGAGCTCAGCGGCGGCCAGATGCGCCGCGTGGCCATCGCGGGCGTGCTGGCCATGCGTCCGCGCGTGTTGATTCTGGACGAGCCCACCGCCGGGCTGGACCCCGCGGGGCGAAACAGCATCCTCCAGATGATCCGCGACCTGCACGCCGCAGGCGGACTGACGGTGATCATGGTCAGCCACAGCATGGACGATATCTCCACGCTGGCCACGCGCCTGGTGGTGATGAGCCGCGGCGAGCTGGTGATGACCGGCACGCCGCGCGAGGTATTCACCCAACAGGAAAAGCTGCGCTCCATCGGCCTGGGCGTGCCCCAGGCGGCGGAGCTCACTCACGCGCTGATCGCCGAGGGCTTCGCCCTGCCGGAGGATCTTTACACGCTCGACGAGGTGTGCCGCGCCATTCTGGCGCTGAAAAAGGAGGGCCGCGCATGCTGAGGGACATCACTCTGGGTCAGTATATTCCCGGCGACACGGTCATTCACCGCCTGGACCCGCGGTGCAAGATCATCCTGACCATCCTCTACATCGCCGTCATCTTCTGCGTCACAAGCCCCGTATGGTATGTGATTCCGCTGGCCTATCTGCTGTTGGCCTCGCGCCTGTCGGGCCTGTCGGCCAAACGGCTGCTCAAGTCGGTGAAGCCGCTCCGGTTTCTGCTGATTCTGACCTTCGTGCTCAACCTGTTCTTCTCCGCCGGCACCACGGTGTGGGTGGACTGGGGCTTTCTGCGCATCACGCAGGAGGGCTTCCTGACCGCCGTGCATTTCAGCATGCGCCTGGTGTTCCTCGTGGCGGGCACCTCGCTGCTCACCCTCACCACCTCGCCCGTGGCTTTGAGCGATGGGCTTGAAAAGCTGCTCAGCCCCCTCAAGGTCATCCGTTTTCCCGCGCATGAGCTGGCCATGATGATGACCATCGCGCTTCGTTTCATTCCCACGCTGATCGAGGAAGCGGACAAGATCATGAAAGCCCAGATGGCCCGCGGCGCGGACTTTGAAAGCGGCAACCTGCTCAAGCGCGCCAAAGCCATGATCCCCCTGCTGGTACCGCTGTTCGTCAGCGCCTTCCGCCGCGCGGGCGATCTGGCCATGGCCATGGAGGCGCGCTGCTACCACGGCGGCGAGGGCCGCACCCGCCTGCGCGTGCTTCGCTATACGCAAAGCGACCTGTGGGCCCTGCTGGCCACCGTGGGGACGCTGCTGGTGACCATCTTCGCCGGGATGTGGCTGAAATGAGCGATCTGCTCCCCATCGTCAAGGAGCGCCCGCCGGAGGGGACCCACCGCGTGCTGCTCACCGTCAGCTATGACGGGACGGCCTATGCGGGCTGGCAGTGGCAGGACAATGCCCTGAGCGTGCAGCAGGTGCTGGAGGAGGCGCTGGCCCGCCTGACCGGCGAAAAGACGCGCGTGACAGGCGCCAGCCGTACCGACGCAGGGGTGCATGCCCTGGGCCAGCGCGCCCATTTCGACACCGCGAGCCGCATTCCGCCGGACAAGTATCCCTTTGCGCTCAACACGCTGCTTCCGCCCGATATCCGCGTGCTGGAGGGCTTCGCAGTCCCGTCCGACTTCCACGCGCGATTTGACGCGCGCGGCAAGCGCTACACCTACCGAATCCACAACGCGCCACACGCCAGCGCGCTCATGCGCAGCCTCACCGCGCACGTGCCGCGCCCGCTGGATCTGGACCGCATGCGGGAAAGCCTGCCCGCCCTGCTGGGCACGCATGACTTTGCGGCCTTTCAGGCGGCCGGCGGCACAGCCAGGACCACCGTGCGCACGCTGACGGAAGCCAGCCTGCGGCAAGAGGGCCCGCTCGTCATCCTCACCGTGCGGGGCAATGCCTTTTTATACAACATGGTGCGCATCATCGCCGGCACGCTGGTGGACATCGGCACGGGGAGACTTTCGCCGGACGCCTTTGCGCGCGCGCTGAATGGCGGCGATCGGCTGGTTCTGGGCGCGACCGCGCCCGCCTGCGGGCTGGAACTGACCCGCGTGGCATACGATAATGACCCTGCGCAAGCAGGAATTTTGTCCCATTGAAACGAAATGAAAGAAGCAAGAGGCTCCTGCGCCTCCCGACGCAACAGCGCGTCCCTGACATCAGCCGCAAAATAGAGAAAGTGAGTGACCCTGCCATGGCAAATTACATCCTGAGCTGCTGCTCCACCGCCGACTTGAGCGAACAGCATTTCCGCGAACGCGATATTCATTATATCTGCTTCCACTATATGCTGGGTGGCAAGTCCTATAGCGACGATCTGGGCAAGACCATGTCCTTTGACGCCTTCTACCAGGCGATGGCCGACGGCGCGGAAACCCGCACCTCCCAGGTCAACGTAGACGAATATGTCGCATATTTTACCCCCTTCCTGGAGCAGGGGCTGGACATTCTGCACGTGACGCTGTCCAGCGGCATCTCCGGCACCTACAACTCCGCCTGCCTGGCCCGCGACGAGCTGGCTGCGAAGTATCCGGACCGTAAGGTTTATGTGGTGGACTCCCTGGGCGCATCCTCCGGATACGGCCTGCTGATGGACAAGCTGGCCGACCTGCGGGACGGAGGTATGACGTTGGAAGATCTGCGCGACTGGACCGAGCGCAACCGCCTCAAGCTGCACCACTGGTTCTTCTCCACCGACCTGACCTTCTACGTGCGCGGCGGGCGCATTTCCAAGGCCAGCGGCTGGTTCGGCACGGTGCTGCACATCTGCCCCCTGCTGAACATGGACGACTTAGGCCGGCTGATTCCCCGCTTCAAGATCCGCGGCAAGAACAAGGTCATCCGTGAGATCGTGGCCCGGATGGTCGAGCATGCGCAAAACGGCACGGACTACAGCGGGAAGTGCTATATCTCCAACTCCGCCTGCATGGAGGATGCGCAGGCCGTGGCGCGCCTAGTGGAGGAACGCTTCCTCAAGCTCAACGGCAAGGTGGAGATCAACAGCATCGGCACCACCATCGGCAGCCATACCGGTCCGGGCACCGTGGCCCTGTTCTTCTGGGGCGACGAGCGCGTGCGGTAACGCCGTCCTGTTTGTTCCGCCTTTCGGGTTCCGGAAGGCGGATTTTTATTGTACAGAAAGGCGCCTGCGCCCCCAGGGGGCGTTGCCGGCACGCAAAAGGGGCGGCGATTCCGCCGCCCCTCAGACTGTCAAAAAACCCTTCTGGGAGGTTCGGAGGGCCTTAGCCCTCCGAGCTGCATTCCGAATCCAGCGACATGTGCGGTGGATTCGGAAGCCTTGCTACGCAAGGTTTCCCTGCGCGTTTCCCCGGCCGCGCTGAAAGCGCAGGGGAAACGTGTCCTGTCGGAAAAGATCGCCGTAGGCGAGCTTTTTCGACACGCTGAGGGGCGGCCATCCGCCGCCCCTGTCATTCGTTGGGGATGTTCTCCAGCGCCTCGCGCACGCCTTCATCCTCGCCGCCATACACCAGCACAAAGCGCAGGCCGAAACGGGTTGCCAATCCGTAGCGCTCCGCGTCCACGCGGCCGCTCAGGTAGTCGGCGCGGTTGCTCTCGTCAAAGTAGACCAGCACTTCCTCCCGGCCGTCCAGCAGCAGGCTGTCCCACGCGTCAGGCCCCGCGATGGGCACGTCTCGCCCGCTGTCTGCAAGCGGCGACAATTCGCAGACATAGCCCAGGCCTTCAAAGTAGCCCAGCAGCTTTTGGTACAGCTCTTCTCGCGGCGGATTGGCCGCGCAGGCGCTTATCAGCGCCAGGCAGGCCGCCAGCAGGCAGGCCAACATCCGCCTCCGGTTTGTTTTCACAGGCTTGTCCCCCCTCGCACGCTTTGCGTTTCATGCCGTTTTATGCTACAATGGCTTAACTCTCTTCTGCACTCATCAAGGAGGCGACGCGTCATGCGCTGCGGCTGCCCACATTGCGAGGCGTACATGATTCAATCCGAAACCGACGGCATGGCCTGCGTATGCCCCTCATGCGGCTACCGCTGCAACGCCTGTCTGGGCACCGGCACCGTGCTCTCCCGCGAGCGTCTGGAGGCGCTCAAGAACACGGACTGGTTCACGCCCCAGTTCGACAGCCCCGTCAGCGACGAGGACGACGCGCCCTGACCGCGCTACAGCAGGCCCAGGTGCTCCAGCAGAATTTTCAGGCCGATGAGCGCCAGCACCACGCCGCCCGCGATCTCCGCCTTTTTCTGAAACCGCGTGCCGAAGCGATTGCCCACCACCACCCCTGCAAAGGACAGCGCAAAGGTGATCAGGCCGATGGTCGCCACCGCGGGCAGGATGCTCACCTGCAAAAAGGCAAACGTGATGCCCACGGCCAGGGCGTCGATGCTGGTGGCCACCGCCAGCATCAGCAATTCCTTCAGGTCCAGCCTGCCCTCGCCCGCGCAGGGCGCAGTCTCCGGCGCTTCATGCAGCGCGTCCCAGATCATCTTGCCGCCGATATAGCCGAGTAAGGCAAAGGCGATCCAGTGATCGACCGACGTGATGTAGCGCGCGAACTGCGTGCCCAGCACCCAGCCGATCAGGGGCATCACGGCCTGAAACACGCCGAAGAACAGCGCAATGACCGCCGCATGCGCATAGTTGACGCGGCGCATGCTCAATCCCTTGCAAAGCGCCACCGCAAAAGCGTCCATCGACAATCCAACGCCGATGAGGACCAGCTCCATATGCAAGCAACTCCTCCGGTTCCCTTCCGCGCCGGAAGGGCATATAAGAGTCCCTATTTTATCTTATTGCGGTGTGGTTGTCAACATAACGCATTGTGTTTTCGCTGCGGATATGATAGGATAGCGCAAAGGAGGTTTCCAGTATGAATATTCATGAATCCGCCGAGGATTATCTCGAAACCATATTGATGTTTTGCGAGGAGCGGGGCTCCGCGCGGTCGGTGGACATCGCCGCGCACCTTGGGGTCACCAAGCCGTCGGTCAGCTTTGCCATGAAGCGCCTGCGCGAAAACGGATACATCCTCATGGGCGAGGACAGCCGCATCACCCTCACCGAGCAGGGCGAAGCCATCGCGCGCCGGATCTGGGAAAGGCACAATCTGCTCACCAGCTTTCTCGTCCGCCTGGGCGTGAGCGAATCCGTGGCCCGCGCCGATGCCTGCAAGATCGAGCACGACTTGAGCGATGAAACCTTCGACGCCATCCGCCGCCATGCGCAGCGCGCCTAGCGGACCGGCCCGCCCCATGAGAGCGCTTACGCCGCTGAGCCTGCTGGCGCGCTTCGCGGTGATGGCGGCGCTGGGCCTGATGATTCTGTTTGCGCCGGGCTTTACGCAGCGTTGGCTGCACGCGCTGCTCACCGCCGCGCTCGTGATCAACGGCGCGGCGGCCCTGTCCGTGTCCCTGCTCCAGCGCCGCGAAGCGCACCCGCACGCGCTGCTGTCAGGCGTGGTGTCGCTGGGCGCCGGGCTGGTGGTGGCGTTTTTTCCCGGTTTGCTGATGAAGAGCGTGACGCTGGCGGTCGGCCTGTGGTCGCTGCTGGTGTGCGCGGCGCAGCTGGGCTATGTGGCGCAGCTGGCCGTGATGGGCGAACGGGGCAAAATCAAATTCGCCCTGCTGGCGGTCCTTTCGCTGGCCGCGGGCGTGAGCCTGCTGTGGGGCTATTCCGCCGGACGCGCGCTGCAATGGCTGGCGGGCGTCTATCTCCTGCTCTACGCCCTGTGGCAGCTAATGGACCTCGTGGGCGTTCTGATCAACCGCAACGTGGAAAGCAGCCGTCTGCTCAGCCGCCTGCGCGTGCATCCGCCCGTGCTGCTCACGGCGCTTCTGCCCTCCGTGGTGCTCAAGCGGCTAAGCGTCCAGTACGCGACGCTTACGCAGGACGTGGTCACGCCCAAGCCCTCGCCCGCGCGTGAAAGCTGGCCCGAAACGCTGGAGGTGGTTTTCCATCTGGGCAAAAACGTGGCCTTCGGCTTCGGGCACGTGGTGGTCAGCCTGCGGGGCGTCACCTATTCCTACGGATGCTATGACGAAAGCAGCAAC
>ENA-OZAF01000687-OZAF01000687.1-human-gut-metagenome-genome-assembly--contig:-NODE-687-length-12654-cov-4.482499_pt1 | contig 12654 bp, 10 predicted proteins | sample MGYA00244207_ERZ653498 | MGnify/ENA primary metagenome ERZ653498 (study PRJEB26926, sample SAMN06165156) | human gut metagenome | biome: ENVO:00009003; feature: ENVO:2100002; material: ENVO:00002003... | reverse complement strand
GAGATGACGTCGAGTCTCGTGGGCTCGGAGATGTGTATAAGAGACAGGTCGATGGATATGGAATTATCGGGGCTGAACGTGACCTTGACACCCTTGCCCATTGCCTCCTTGCGCAGCAGATGGACCAGCCCGTCCGTCATGGATCGCACGGCCATGCCCTTGACGCCAAAGCAGTTGGTCGCCGCAAAGCCCGCGATGTTGGTATAGACAGCGCTGTCGACCGTGATCTGGCCGGCGTCTGTGTTCATACGGATCATCAAGATTCCTCCTTCTGGGATATTCAATTCATTCTAACCGATTTGCCGGGAAAGTACAAGTAAAAAAACGGGTTTCAGCCTTTTTCATAACCGGTCACGCCGTTATTCTGCATCCATTGGAGCTTTTCACCCATCAGATACGTCAGCGTCTCAAGCTCCGGCCGCTCTGAGCTGCTCAGATACTTGCGCAGATCATACAGATCGTTGTACGTCAGGTACGGATAATCGCCCTCGACATACGTGCCGTCGGGCTTGATGCTGTAATAGAGATTGTGGTTCGGCATGACCCAGCCGGAGCCGGTGTCCACAATGGCCAGCAGCATCCGGTCGGCCAGCGCGCGCAGATCCTTCCGGTTCAGCAGATCTGCCGCGTGGTACAGCGCCAGACATTCCGACGCCTGATGGTTGAGCGAGGTATGCGGGGCGGTAATTTCGTCCGGGTGCCAGTAGTCGGGGATCAGCCAGCCGCCGGTTTCCGTGGGGATGTGGCTCGTGTCCGCAACCTGGCTGAAAAAGGCAAGATAGCGGTTCATCGTCTCCTCGAACATCCCTTTGCCGAGCCTGCGGGTGGCTGAGATGTAAAGCTCAAGCAGGTCGGTATTGAACCGGGTGTCATAAAAGCCCGGCCCGATGCCGTAATCGCCCTGGAGCCATTCGCTGCCGGGCGTGGTGGGCACATAGCCGTACTGGTTCTGCCGCTGCGACATGGTATCGAGCGAGAGGATGACGAGCGCGGGCGCTGCCTTGCAGCGCGGCATCAGGCCAAGATAGCCGCGGATGCAGTAGGACGCGGCGCAGCAGTAATAATAATTCGTGCCGGACGGGATATAATTGGAGGGCGATTTGCGGAAATAGCCGTCGAAGCACCAGTGCGAATCGCCGTTTTTCACATAGTTGACCCACGCTGTTGCGCAGTTGTCCGCGCACCAGTCCAGCCCGAACGGCGCAGTCAGGATCAGTGCGTCCGTTACGCAGTCGGGCGCAAGGCCGTAGCCGTCCATCGTGATGCGGACGCCGCCGTCACGCAGCTTCGTGGTGCGCAGAATGCCGTCCTGCTCCGGAAAATACTCCCGTGAGCCGTTTTCGCGCAGGGCAAACGTGCGCGGCAGCGCAAGAAAATACGTCTGCCCGGAGGCCAGCTCCACGACGACGACCGGCGAGGCATACAGCCCGTCCCCCAGCGCCTGCGAGCGCCAGTCTCCGGCGCGCTTGTCATAATACCAGACCGTGCCTGCCTCCGTGACAGTCTGGTCAAAAAAGCGGATATAGCTGCCCCTGCCCGCGGCGCGAAGACCGGCCGCGCTGACGCCGTCGGAGACGACGTATTCCCGGCTCTCGATCTGATACTGCCCGTACTGGGTGGTTTCAATATAGACCTCGGCGGTATACTTTGTGGAGGTCAGCACCCGATCCGGCGTGCGGCCCGCTGGCTCGTCCGGTTCGTCCGGAGCCTCTTCCTCCGGAAGCTCTGCCGGAGCTGCTGCTTCGGATTCTGCTGCCGGCGAGGGTTCTGCCTGCGGCTTGCCGCAGGCGCACAGCTGCGCCAGCACCAGAATCAAAATCAGGATCAGCGTGAGTTTCTTTTGCATGGATACCTCCGAGGAAGGGTTTGGGCAGAACAATGGCAGCCATTTTTACAAAGCAGTCCGGGATACGCGCAGTCTCTGTAGGGGTCGATGCCCACATCGGCCCGCTGGGAAGTTACGAATTCGCCGAAGATTCCCGTAAAATCGGTACATCCTGCGGGTGGACAAGAGGCGCCCGCCCCTACAGGGGGAGAGCGAGGGTCGTTGTAGGGGCCGACGACTCTGTCGGCCCGCTGGGCAGCTGCGAATTTGCCGAAGATTTCCGAAAAAACAGTCCATCCTGCCGGGGCGATGTGGGCGTCGCCCCCTACAACCGGTGCGTGCAAATTTGCTTTGCATATCCATAAAAATATACTCCCGTCCCGGCGTTTTGGGACGAGAGCATACCTGCTTCGTGGTGCCACCCAAATTCGGAAGCGGTTGGACACTTCCCTCTTGCGCAAGGGATGCGGGCTGCGCGGGCCCGGCGATTTCGGCGCGGTGCGCCTTATACGCTTGCTCGGCGGATGTCCTTCCCGGTGCTGCTGCAAGGGCCTTTCAGCGTCATGGCCCTCTCTCTGGGCAGGCAGAAAGCCGGTACTGCTTCCGCGTCGTCGCAAAAATCAAAATTATCGGATCGTTTTCTTGTTCTTCATCATCATGCGCCAATCCAGATCGCCGCGCTGCAATCCGAGGATCAGCATTTCTGCCGAGGCCAGATTTGTCGCGCACGGGACGTTGGACGAATCGCACAGGCGAAGCGTGCGCATGATGCGCTGATCCTCCCAGGGATCGGTGTCGTTGGGGTCGGAAAACATGATGACAAGGTCGATCTCGTTATACGCGATGCGCGCGTCGATCTGCTGGTGGCCGCCCTGACTCTTGGACAGGAAGAGCGTCACGGGCAGGCCCGTTGCCTCGGACACCAGGCGTCCCGTCGCAGCCGTAGCCGACAGCGAGTGCTTGGACAGGATGCTTTTATACGCGGTGCAGAACTGCACCATGAGTTCCTTCTTTTTATCGTGTGCCATAAGGGTGATGTTCATACGCTCAGCTCCTTTATGTACGCATTATCGGGTAATTTTCATCAACGGAACGCGCTGTCCGCACAGCCGCTTTGCGATATGCAGGCAGGCCAGCGCCGCGCCGTGGTAGGTATATTGTACGAGCGGCTTTCCCTCTGCCGCAGCCAGCGTGACAGATGCATCGTCCGGTACCACGCCGAGCAGCGGCAGTCCCACGCCGTCCATCACATCGTCGACCGTCGAGCGCATACAGGCAAACAGCTTCGGGACAGTCCTGTTGACCACAAGCCGCGCCGGGATCTGCCGCTCCTGCAGCAGAAGCTCCGCTGTGTGCGCGGCGTCCCGCTGCGACGCAGGGCCGGGCAGCGTGACGAGCATTGCCTCGTCCGCACAGCGCACCGCCATCCGGAACAGCCGTCCGACGCCCGCCGGCGCATCCAGCAGGATCCAGTCGAAGCCGTCCCGTGCCTGCGTGATGAGTCGTTCGAACGCTTCTGTGTCGACCGCCTCAGCGCTCTCGGTCACAGGGGCCGTGAGCATGGAGAGATTTCCGATCGTGGGGTGCTGTGACGCCTGCTGAAGGGAGTATTCCCCACGCATGACGGACGTAAACGGCAGAACCGCCATATCGGCCATGCCGAGCGCGATATCGAGGTTGCGCAGGCCGACGTCGAGATCGACGCACAGCACCCGCTGTCCCTCCATCGCCAGACACGACGCGACGCCCGCGCAGAGCGAGGTCTTGCCCGTGCCGCCCTTGCCGGAGATGACTGCCAAAACCTGTGCCAAGCCGTGTCCCTCCTGCGTGCTGATACTTATTGCATATTATAAACGACGCTGACCGGAAATTCAATGGGAAAAGTGCAGCCACACGGTTTTTTCTTTCTGTTTGGCATGGAAACTGCCGGTTCTGCCTGCCGGTCTGCGTGCATATACTGTAATGGGGGCGAAGCATATGAAATACCGCAGTATGGAAAACCGGTTCTGCATGAGTCTGGTGGCGTTTGCCGTGATCGTGCGGCTGCTTCTGGCGACGGGCGTATCGGCGGCGCTTGATTCGGCAGTCGGGCTTGCGCCGAAGCTCGAAGCGCCGGACGAGCCGGATGTATTTCTTCTGGAAATTCTCGAGCCGGAGACTGCACCGTCTGAGCCGCCTGTGCAGCCGGAGATCGCCGCTGCATCGGAAGCGCCCGCAGAGAAGGAGACGGAAGCGGAGCCAGTCGACCCGCCGCTTGTGTTTTCTGCGGACGAGGCGGACGCGATCGGCATCGTCGGTGCCTGCAGCTATCAGCCGGACAAGCAGGCGCTGCTGACCCGTCCGTCCGCACTGTCGCTTTCGGATGACGGCCCGGCAGTCCTGATCGTACATACGCACTCCAGCGAGGCGTATACCATGGAGGCGGGCTTTGAATATCAGGAATCAGATGCGCTGCGGACGCTGGATGAGCGGTATTCCGTGATCCGCGTGGGCGATGAAATTGCGGATATTCTGACGGAGGCGGGCATTTCTGTCCTGCACGACACGCAGCCGAACGATTATCCGAATTACAACGGCGCCTACGAGCGTATGCGGCAGACCATCGAGGGCTATCTGGCAGAATATCCGTCCATTCAGATGGTGCTGGATATCCATCGCGACGCGGCTGAGGACGCAGACGGGAACCCGGTCGCGCTGACGGCGGAGGCAGACGGCGAAGCCTGTGCAGAGCTGATGCTCGTAGTCGGCACGGACGAGGGCGGCTTATCGCACCCGGACTGGCAGGAAAATCTCGCAAATGCGCTGAAAATCCAGACACTTCTGAACCGCTCGGCACCCGGCCTGTGCCGGAACCTCAATCTGCGCACCGAGCGCTTCAACCAGCACGAAACGCCGGGTTCCCTTCTTGTCGAGGTCGGCGCAAGTGGCAATACGCTGGCCGAAGCGCTGCGCTCCGCCCGCATTCTGGGGCAGGCACTCGCGGTCTTTCTTCGCGGGCAGATGCACGATGACACGGACTGACGGACACCCCGGTATGGGCGTGCATTGCAAATACCCCCGGTATGCCAGACGCATACCAGGGGTATTGTACATATTGGGATCAACTCAATGGAAGAAGAGGAAGTAGCAGCCAAACGCAATGACGAACAGGATCAGGATCGCGACCGGCAGGATCACCAGCATGGCGGACAGGATCATCGCAAAAAGATCCTTTTTGCTGACGGCGTCCTTATCCTCCTCTGTCGGCTTTTTCAGCTCCGCCGCTTCGTTCCGCTCCTTCTGGTAGCGCATCGCGCGGTCTATTCTCTTCTGGAACAGCATCGGCTTACTCCTTCGCCTCAAGCTTGTGGTGGCAGGCGACGAAGTGGTTCGGGCGAACCTCTTCCCACTCCGGAACGACCTGCGTGCAGATCTCCGTGCAGTATTTGCAGCGCGTATGGAACTTGCAGCCCTTCGGCGGGTTCACCGGGCTGGGGATGTCGCCCTCAAGGATCGACAGCTCCTTCGCGCCGACGGTATCCGTGGTCGGGATGGCGTTCAGCAGCGCCTCAGTGTACGGATGGATGGGGTGATGGAAGATCTCGTCAGCCGCTGCCAGCTCGACCATCGTGCCGAGGTACATGACGCCGACGCGGTCGGAGATGTACTTGACGACGGACAGGTCGTGCGTGATGAACATATAGGTCAGATTCTGCTGTTCCTTCAGATCGAGCAGCAGGTTGATGATCTGCGCCTGAATGGACACGTCCAGCGCGGAGACAGCCTCGTCGCAGACGACGAACTTCGGCTTCGTGGCGAGCGCGCGGGCGATGCCGATACGCTGCCGCTGGCCGCCGGAGAACTGGTGCGGGAAGCGGTGCAGGAAGTAGGGCGCAAGGCCGCAGTCGTCCATGATCTTGAGGACCATTTCCTGCATACGGGCGTCCTTTTTCTTGATCATGTTGTGCGCCTGCATACCCTCGCTGATGATCTGGCCGACGCTCATGCGCGGGTTCAGCGAGGAATACGGGTCCTGGAAGATCAGCTGCATATCGCGGCGCAGGCGGCGCATTTCGTTGTACTCCAGTCGGGCAAGGTCGATGCCGTCGTCGCGGTAGGCCTCGTACTTCTGGAACTCGGGGTCGTTTGCATACGGGGCGCGCAGCGCCTCGATCTCCTTGCGGCCCGCGTCAAGCTGCGCACGCAGAGCGGCGATCTGGTCGTCGCACTGCTTCAGCTTTTCCTGCGCTTTCTGCAGCTGGCCGTCCTTGCCGGACTTGCCCGCTTCTTCGGCAGTCTTCTTCGCGTATTCCGCGTCGTCCACGTCGACCTGCAGCTCCTGCCGCTTTTCCTCCATGGAGGACAGTTTGCGCGCAATGGCGTAATCCTTGGAATAGGCCGCGATGACGGGATCGAGATCATCGACCACGAGGAAGCCGCCGACGATCTTTGTGATATCCAGCAGCGCGTCCTCCGCCAGCTTGCGGGCGGTATCGAGCTCGCCGTGCTTGGCGTACTGCTCCTTCTCGGAAAGCTTGGCGTAATCGGCCTCGAGCTTGTCGCGCTTCTGCTCCAGCTCGCGGAGCTTGGTGCGGCGGGCTTTGAGGTTTTTAACGGTATCGATGACATACTTCGGCGCCAGATCGTCAAGGGACCGGCCGTAGTACATGGTGCGGCCATAGGTCTGGTGATACAGCTGGAGGATGGTGCGGCCAAGCGTAGACTTGCCGCAGCCGGACTCGCCGACGAGGCCGAACGTCTCGCCCTCGTAGATATCCAGCGTGATGCCGTCGTTGGCCTTGACAAAGCGGCCGCCCTTCAGGGGGAAATACTGCTTCAGGTTGCTGATGCGAAGCAGAACCTTCTTGTCATTATTTTGCATATCTGTCCTCCTTCTTCGCGTAGAAGCAGCGAACCTGCTGGGTGTCGGAGACGTGGATCAGCTCCGGCTCCTCCTCCAGACAGCGCTCGGTCGCGTACTTGCAGCGCGGGGCGAACTTGCAGCCCTTGGGCAGATCCAGCGGGTGCGGGACCGCGCCGGGGATCGCTTCAAGCCGTTCGTCGCTGGGGGTATCCAGACGCGGGATGGAGAGCATCAGGCCCTCGGTATAGGGATGGGAATACTCGTTCTTGTGGAAGATCGTCCCGGCGGGTGCGTATTCGACGACCTGGCCGCAGTACATGACCGCGACGTTGTCGGCCATCTGGTTGATGACGCCGAGATCGTGCGTGATGAACAGAACGGCGGTGCCGTTTTTCTCACGCAGCTCGTTCATGAGCTTCAGGATCTGCGCCTGAATGGTCACGTCGAGCGCCGTGGTCGGCTCGTCCGCGATCAGCAGCTTCGGACGGCAGGCCAGCGCCATGGCGATCATGACACGCTGCCGCATACCGCCGGAGAGCTGGTGCGGATACTGCTTGGCGACGACTTCGGGGTTCGGGATCTTGACGTCGGACAGCAGCTCGACCGCTTTCGCGGCAGCCTGCTTTTTGTTCATGCCCTGATGGATCATGAGCGGCTCGGAGATCTGACGGCTGACGGTGAAGACCGGGTTCAGGCTCGTCATCGGCTCCTGGAAGATCACGGAGATCTCGTTGCCGCGGATCTTGTACATTTCGTTCATGGACAGCTTGGTCAGATCCTGACCGTTGAAGAGGATCTCGCCGGAGTCAATATAGCCGTTGCCGTCGAGCAGACGGAGAATGCTCATGGCCGAGACGCTCTTACCGGAACCGGATTCGCCGACGACGCCGAGCACCTTGCCCGCATCCAGCGAATAGCTGACGCCGTTGACCGCCTTGACCGTGCCGCGTTTGGTCGCGAAGAAAGTCTTCAGGTTTTTTAATTCTAGTAATGCCACAACAACCCCTCCTTATCGCTCAGCGGACTTGGGATCGACTGCATCGCGCAGCGCATCACCGACAAGGTTGATGCAGATCGTGCAGATGCCGAAGATCGCAGCCGGGAATACCCAGCGCCACCAGTACTGCTGGATGACGATGGAGTTGTTTGCGCCGGTGAGCATGTTGCCCCAGGTCGGCGTGGGCGGCGCAATGCCGAAGCCCATGTAGGACAGCGAGGACTCGGTGAGCATGCAGGTTGCGAAACTCAGCGTCGCGTTGACCAGAATCAGGCTCATGACATTGGGGATGATGTGATGGAAGATGATCGACTTCTCGCGCACGCCGAGGGCCTGCGCAGCCGTGACATACTCCTGCTCGCGCTGTGAGAGGATCTGCGCGCGGATCAGATGGCAGATGCCCGGCCAGGACAGAACGCCAAGCACGACCATGATGAGGTACATACGCTGTTCGACCGAGATGCGCGTACCGATGATGGCGGAAAGAATCATCGCAAACGGAAGGAACGGCAGACCGCCGACGATCTCGGAGATACGCATGATGATGTTGTCGACCCAGCCGCCGAAATAACCGGCCAGACCGCCGAGGATGATGCCGATGATAAGCTGGATAATAACCGAGATGGCGCCGACGGTCATGGTGACCTTGCCGCCGTTGATGAGGCGGTTAAACACGTCGCGGCCCAGATCGTCCGTACCGCAGAGATAGCCCTTCAGGCCCCACGTCTCGACGTCGCCGTCGACCGTGACGGCATAGTTCTGATAGAAGCCCGCGAAGACCGTCACGATCTCCTTATCGTTGAAGGATGCCGGGACGGATGCCTGACCATGGGTGTTGTCGCCCCAGGAGATGACCTCGCCGTCGTCCATCAGCGCCGTGAAGTGGTAGCGGCCGCCGTAGAGCTCGACAGGCTTGCTCTCGAATTCGGGGACGATGTTTTCGCCGTTGGTGCAGGTGCCCCAGACGACGACGGTGCCGTCTTCCTTGACCGCCGCAACCGCGTTGCTGGACGCCGCGATATCAACGACGCCGGAATCCAGCCCGTCGGGGATGCGGACAAGGGCGTTGTCCTTCTGGAAACCCGCGTAGACAGCTGCGCCGTCTTTGGTCAGGGCGATATACCCGCGAGCGGTCAGAGCGACTTTTTCGATGTTGCCCTGATATTCCTTTTTGACCTTGATATCGGCCTGATTGCCGTTGCCCCAGAGGAACAGCTCGCCAGATTCAGTGACAGCCGCGGAGAACTGGTTGCTGGCCTCGATCTGCTTGAAGCCGAGATTCTTGCCGTAGGCGGCAGCCATCTGGATCTTGTCGGGAAGCATATCCTGGCCGAGACGGCGGTTGCCCCAGACATAGATCGCGCCGTTTTCGTCAAGTGCGACGATATGGTCATAGCCTGCCGCAACGTTGACGATCTTTGCGTTCTGAACCTCCTCAGGGATGTTCTTCAGATCGATCGTTTCAGTGCTTCTGGTATAGCCCCACGTATAGACCTTGCCGTCGGTGTCGACACCGACGCCATAGGTCGTGCCGGGAGAGATATCTGCGACCTTATGCTTCATACCGTCGGGAATGGACATCATGTTCATTCCGGGCGCGACGTTCAGCTGGGTGTTGTCCTGATAGGACAGGTCGAGCGTATAGAAATTCGGGCCGATCATGACCAGCAGGAAAATCAGAAGGAACACGATCAGACCGATCATGCCGAGCCGGTTATGCAGGAAATTCTTGAGGATCAGACGGCCGGGGCTTTGCAGCTGTTCTTCCGTCATGAAGTCGGTGACCTTGTTGCGGTTGCCGAACAGACGGGTAAAGAGGGTCGATTTTTTCTTTTTTTCCATGTTTCTCCTCCCCCTTTACTTATTGACACGCACGCGCGGGTCAACGATGCCGTAGCTGAGGTCGGTGATCAGCTGGCCGACGAGCGCGATGAGCACATAGAACATCTGAATCGCCAGTGCAAGTTCAAAGTCGTTGTTCATCAGGCCCTGATAGTACAGCTGACCCATACCGTTGAGCGCGAACATCTGCTCAATGATCAGAGAACCGGAGAAGATGCTGATGAACCAGCCGATGAGGACGGTAATGACCGGCAGCAGGGCGTTGCGCCATGCGTGGGAATAGACGACGACCTTTTCGCGCAGGCCCTTGGCACGGGCGGTGCGGATATAGTCCATGCTGAGCGCTTCGATCATGGCGGCGCGGACGTAGCGGGTCATGCCGCCGAGCGAACCGACCGTCATGACGAGCACCGGCAGCGTCATATAGTAGACCTTGTCGAGGAACGCACGGAAGCCGGTGAAGTTATTGCCCGGCGTCTGCATGCCGAAGACCGGCAGCAGCTTGAGCGTGACCGCGAACAGCCAGATAAACAGCAGCGCAATGATGTAGACTGGAATCGAGTAGCCCACAATGGACAGCACCTGCACGGCGTTGTCTGATTTGCTGCGCTTATGCACGGCACAGTAGATGCCAAGCGGAATCGTGATCGCCAGCGCGACAAGCGTTGAGAAAATGTTGATGTAGATCGTGTTGAGCATTCGGGCCGGCAGAACATTGGAAACATTTGTCTTGTAGATCTGGGAATAGCCGAAGTTGCCCTGCAGCATGCCGTTGAGTTCGCCGTCAACATCCGGCCAGAAGCCGAACCAGCGCAGATAGCGTACGATCAGCGGATCGTCCAGCCCCATTTCGGTGCGAAGCGCCTGGTAACGCGTTTCATACTCTGTCGGGGTCAGCGTTGTCTTGAGCGGTTCAAGCTGTGCCCGGGCTGGGTCAGTTGGGATCAGGTTGTAGATGGAATACATCAGAAGCGAAACAAGCAGAAATACAATTACCATATATACCAGTCGCTTGAGTACATATTTCGTCATCCGCATACCCTCCTTTTCTCTTGTATTTGCTCAAAAAGAGCGCAGGAATCTGTATATAAAACCAAAACGGTCTTTTTTCGTAGATATATGATACACTAAAGAAAAAAAGATTCGCCAAAGATACCGGAAGCGACGGGGCGGTTTGTGCCGCCCCGTCGCCGGGAAGCAAGGGGAAGGATCGCTGTTATTCGGCGCCCTCGATGGAAGCGTAGACAATCGCCTTCTGGAAATCCCACAGGCTGGACTCGTTGTAGTTCTTCAGCCAGGACGGGAAGAAGGTGTGATAGTCGTTGCAGTACAGAGGAATCTCAGGCAGCAGCGCATTCCAGCGGACGATGAACTTCTGGAAGTAATCCAGGTAGGTCGCGTCGTCGCCAGGAGCAGGCTTGTAAACCATATCCATGGACAGGTCGTCGAGTTCCTTGTCGAAGATGTAGTTCTGGTTCCAGCCCTGCTTGACATAATCGGACTCGGGATCGGAAGCGAAGTTGTAGGCATAGTCATAGACATCGGCAAAACCGGTGGCCAGGTTGTACATACCGTAGGTCTTCACGCCATACTGATCGCCGACGGAGGTATCGCGGTACATCCAGTTCAGCAGTTCGGAGAAGGTCATGGTGACCTGCTCGATCTGCATACCGGCATCAGCAGTCTGCTTGCCGTTGGCAAGCATGGTGGCCAGCAGCGCGGAGACGGAGTTACCCTCGGAGGAAGACCACATGATGTGCAGAGGCATCAGGATGCGGCCGTCAGCCAGAGTAACGTTCAGAGCGTAGTCGCCGGCTTCTTCAGCAGTGACTTCCTTGTACCGCAGGCCGGTGCCGGAATACTCGTTGCCTTCGGCGTCCAGCGTCCAGCCGTCAGCCTCGAGGACTTCAACAGCCTTAGCCGGGTCATAGGAGTAGGTGTTGAGGTTGTCGTTGAAGAATTCTTCGGAATCCTGATACATCCACTGTGCGGTGGAGTACGGGCCATGAACGACAGAGCCGTAGCCGCCGCAGAATGTGTTTGCAAACTCTTCGCGGTCAAGCAGGTAAGCGATTGCCTGACGGACAGCAGCAAACTGCGTGGGGCCAAAGTCGCACTGGAACATCAGCTTGCCGTAGCCGTTACGGGTGTAATGGCAGTAGTTGAAGCCACCCGCGTCAACCAGATCGAGCGCAGCGTTGATCTTGTCGCCTTCGCCCAGCTGGGACAGGAAGTTGATTTCGCCCGTCTTGAAGGCGTCCATCATGGTGTCGTCTTCAGCCTTGACGATGACAACGGTCTGGATGGAAGGCTTCTGGCCCTCAAAGTTGCCGTTGTAGTTGGGGTTGATCTCAAGGGTAGCGGTCAGAGCGCCGGTGTCGAGGCTCTTGATCATGTACGGGCCAGCGACAACGCGGCCTTCGTAGACGTAGCGGGAAGCGTTGACGCCGTCGACAGTCAGTTCGCCGCCGTCGAGATACGCGCCGTTGCCGTCGTCCTTGACAGTGAGGCCCTCACCGCCGTACAGCGGCAGATACAGAGGCGCCAGAGATGCGTAGGTCATTGCGAAGTAGTAGTTGGCCTTCTCCGGGGTGATCTGGATGGAGTAGGTATAGGGATCGAGCAGGCGGACGCCGGCCAGCTCCTTGGTTTCGCCTGCCTGATATGCGGCAGCGCCAACAACGGATTCCGCAGAGATCTTGCCGCCCGCTTCTGTAGTGACAGGCGAGTAGGCAACCAGTGCATACGCAACATAGTCAGCTGCGGTGATGGGCTCGCCGTTGTTGTAGGTCAGGCCTTCGTTGATCTTGACAGTGAAGGTGATGGAGCCATCATCGTTGTGAACCTGGTCGATGGAAGCGGCGGTGGTAGCGTTCATGACCATCTGACCGAACTGATCGAAAATGACGGTGTCATAGTCGTTGATCAGGTCGCGGATCATCTTGTCGCTGGCGTTGTTGGTCCACCATGCGTTGCCGAGGTCACCGGAGATCTCGGTGGAGCTGCCGTAGATGACCTTGTTCTCACGGGTCTCAACGGGAGTCGCATCTTCAGCCGGGGTGGTGTCTTCGGCGGGAGTGTTAGTGTCTTCAGCGGGGGTGTTGGTGTCTTCGCTGGGAGCTGTCTCTTATACACATCTCCGAGCCC
>ENA-OZAF01000685-OZAF01000685.1-human-gut-metagenome-genome-assembly--contig:-NODE-685-length-12659-cov-5.924151_pt1 | contig 12659 bp, 9 predicted proteins | sample MGYA00244207_ERZ653498 | MGnify/ENA primary metagenome ERZ653498 (study PRJEB26926, sample SAMN06165156) | human gut metagenome | biome: ENVO:00009003; feature: ENVO:2100002; material: ENVO:00002003... | reverse complement strand
AACGAAGCCCGCCGTACCCGCGGGGATCTCCGCCGCAAGACCGCTCGGAAATACGCAGCGCTCGCCCGGCTCGATCGTCTGCGGGGCGTCCATACACGCGCACAGGTCATAGCCCGCGCTGCCCGCCGTCGCCTGCTTCGGGATGATCGCACCTTCGCGTACACGCATCAGTTTTAAAACCATATTTTGTTCCATTTTTTGCTCCTTGTCTATATACAGTATCCCAAAAATTCCCGTTTTTCACACTTTTTCCCGGTTTTCCCTCATTGTGGATAACTGTTTCCACAGCGCTGTGGAAAATGAAAAACGGCTTATTTCTGCGGTTTTTTTGAGTTCACAGTCTGTTCAAAAAGAAAGTTCTAAACACTTTCCACCGAGTTTTCCACAATCAAAGCACGCCGCGGAGGAAAAGTCCTCGGGTGCAGTCGGAATGCGGCTTTTCATGACGAACGGCAGCGTCTAAAATCGCCTGCGTTTCCACGGCGTTTTCCACAGAGAAGCGTAAAACACCGAAATCGACATTTGAAACGGGGCGGTCAAAGAGCACGAGCGGCACGCTGTTAAAGACCTCGGAATACACGGTTTTGCCCTCAAAACGCGTGCAATGCACGGGAAATTCCACGCCCTTGCGGTCACGGATTTTGCCCGCATGCTTGCAATTTAAGCAGCCCTTCGGCGAATTTGCAAGCGGACAGTTGCGCGTGAGCATCAGGGGCTGACGGCCGTAGAGCAAAATGCCGCGCGGCAGCTCGCCGCCGAGACCGCGAATTTCGTCGCCGGTCAGTTCAAAGGAAAGCTCGGTATCGTCTAAGCCGAATTCTTCAAAAAAGCGCAGGCATTCCGTATTGAATACATTGAGCGAAAATCCGCCGTGCGCGGACACACCAAGTTCCTTGCACAGGGCGAGCGCACCGAGATTGCCGCAGTAAAAGTGCGTATCGCCCATGGCTTTGCACGCTTCCATGCGTGCGCGCACCGCGTTTTCGATGCCCCACAGCGCGCGCGGCAGGGCAAGAATTACCTCAACACCCGCGTTTTTGCAGCGCGTGCGCGTCGTTTCGTCGGCGTCGAGCGGCAGAATGACCGCTTCCAGCATGGAAATATTTTCCGGCACCTGCGCGCAGTCTTTGAAGAACGCGCGGAGTTTAGGCCGGCCGCTTTCACCATGTGTACGCGTATCGAGCGGAATATCTTTAAACGATACGGCGGGCTTTTCGCGGCGCTGTTCGCCGAGCTTTTCCAGCGCTTCACGGCGCAGACCGTTCAAAACGGAAATGGGCAATGCGGTTTTTTCATCGGTATCAATTTGCACCGCTGCGCACAAATACGGCGTGCCGCCGGTTTTTCTTAACTGCTGCTCCCAGCGTTCGGTGTTGACGGGCAGCTTCTGCGCCGTTTCGCATATGCAGTCTTCTGCCGTGACGACCGCTTCGTTTTCGCCGTCCGAGACTGTGACGCGCGGATTTTCGCCCGCAAAGGCGCTTAATGTGAATGTCACCGGCACACGCTGCGCTTCGTTTTTATATAAAGTATGCAGCTGCGCGAACACGGCGGAATTTGCGCTCTCCACATCTTCCTTTGTGCGGGTGCCGAACATAATGCGTCCTCTGTGAGCGGACAGATAGCCGTCCGTAAAGCCGGAGCGCGAGAACACCGCGTTTAAATGTTCGAGCAGGTTTTCCGGCACAGACTCGCCGTCTGCCGCTTTTCGGCACGCCGCGACTGCCGCCGCCACGTATTCCGGCCGCTTCATGCGACCCTCGATCTTTGCGGAACATACGCCGGCATTGTGCAGCGTTTCGATATGGTCGATGAACGACATGTCCTTTAAACTGAGGTCGTGCCCCGTGCCACCGGGCGCGGCAAACGGCAGACGGCAGGTTTGAGCACAGCGCCCACGGTTGCCGCTGCGGCCGCCGAGCATGGCGCTGAAATAGCACTGGCCGGAAAGCGACATGCACAGCGCGCCGTGCACGAAAGCTTCAAGCTCCACATCGGTCTTTTTTGAGACTTCTTCGATTTCTTTCAAAGACATCTCACGCGCCAAAACGACGCGGGACGCACCGAGTTCCTTTAATAAGGCCGCGCCGCCGGGCGTGTGCAGGCTCATCTGGGTAGAGGCGTGCAAAGGCATCTCGGGGCAGGCTTCGCGCAGAATATTAAACAGACCCATGTCCTGGATCAAAATGCCGTCTACGGGAACAGAACACAGGAACTTGCAGAAATCGAGCGCTTCGGGAAGTTCGTCATCTTTTAAAAGCGTGTTAACCGTGACGTACACGCGCACATTGCGCTCGCGGGCAAAAAGCACCGCTTCCCGCATTTCTTCACGCGAAAAATTCACCGCCGATGCCCTGGCGGAAAACAGCGAGCCGCCCATGTACACGGCATCCGCACCGGCAAACACCGCCGCTTTCAGGGCCGCGGGATTACCGGCGGGCGCGAGCACCTCAATCTTCTTCGTCTTCACGCGCGGTCTCCTTTACGTCTGCCTTTTCGAAAAAGCTCACAAGCCCCGTTTCGTCGCCGTAATCGGGCAGCATGGGGTTGCGCAGGTCGATGGGCGGCAGGTCGAGCGGTTCTGCAGCTGCCGTGTGCGCTGCGTTTTGGGCAGCGGCTTTCGCTTTTTCCGCTTCCTTTTCCGCAGCTTCGGCGCGGTTTTCGGCAAGGCGCAGCTTTTCCTGCAAAACGCCGAGCTTCATTTCCGCTTCGGAAAGGCGGGCCTTCAGGCCGTCCGCACCGGCAAATTCCTTTGTCTTTGTGCGCAGGGCATTCGCTTCCTCGCGGGCCTGATTCAAAGCGGCCTCCGTGCGGGAAAGCTCCTCGCTCAGGTTCATGGCCGCAATGACCGCCGCTTTCTCTATGGTCGCGCCGTAGGCGTTGTTTAAAACCTCTTCCATACGCACGCGCACACGCTCTGCGATGGCTTCTGCGCCGTCGCGGTCCACATCGCCGGAAACGGTGACGTCCACGCCGCAGATATTCAGTTTGAATCTCGTTTTTTCCATTGCACAGATTCCTTTCCCCGCGCCGATTTTACGCAGGTTATACTCTGTTCTGCATTATATACCAAAAGCCCCGCCTTGTCAAAAAAAGCGCGCAAAACGGGCGTTTCGGCGGTTTTCTGCAAAATCCGCACGGATTTTACACAAACGCACTTGTAACACGCTGTTTTCCCCTATATAATGGTATACGGTGTGTGTAAGGTCGAAAAAAGGCAGGCGCACTGCGGTTTTCAGCCGGTTTATACCGAAAGCCGATATTTTCTGTCGAAACTATACAAAGCCACAGCTTTAATTTCTGCTTATCCGGCCGCTATTGGTCTTGAATTTTTCATGATTTTAGTATATAATGGGTATAAACCATTTGTTTTTTAAGTAAAACACATTCAATTTTGTGCATATAACACAAATCTGGCGTGTTTTTCACGCATAACACATGGAGGACAAAGAATGAATTACAAGATGACCCCCGCGCAGGTCCAGAGCGCAATCCGTGAGAAGCTCTCGCACATTTACGGCGTTTCCGCAAAGAACGCTTCCGACGATGAATTCTACAAAGCATCCGCACTTGTGGTGCGCGACCTGCTCGTTCGCGGCCGCGACGAATTTGTACACGAAGCTGAAAAGCAGGAGACAAAGCAAATCTACTACCTGTGCATGGAGTTCCTGCTGGGCCGCTCCCTGAAGAACAACCTGTTTAACCTCGGTCTCGAGGACAGCTTCCGCAAAGCACTTTCCGAAATGGGCGTAAAGCTCGATAACCTTTACGAACAGGAGCCGGACGCCGGCCTTGGCAACGGCGGCCTCGGCCGTCTTGCCGCCTGCTTCCTTGACGGCCTTGCAACACAGGGCTACCCGGCCATGGGCTATTCCCTGCGCTATGAATACGGTATTTTCCGCCAGAAGCTCGTTGAGGGTTGGCAGACGGAGCTGCCGGACTTCTGGCTTCCGGGCGGCGAGGTCTGGATGCAGAAGGTCGACGAAAGCGCCATTGAGGTGCACTTCGACGGCTACATTGAAGAGCAGTGGCATGACCACTACCATTCCGTACGTCATAAGAACTATAACCCCGTTATGGCGATCCCGTACGATTTGTATGTTTCCGGCATGGACGGCAAGGGCATTTCTGTGCTGCGCATCTGGCGTGCGGAAGCCAACGAATTTGATATGAAGCTCTTCAACAGCGGCAACTATATGCGCGCTATGGAGCAAAAAGCTATGGCAGAGACCATCACAAAGGTCCTCTATCCGGAAGACAACCACTACGAGGGCAAGAGCCTGCGCCTTGCACAGCAGTACTTCCTCGTTTCCGCCTCCGTACAGGACATCGTACGCCGCCACCTGTACACGCATAGCTCCCTTGATGATCTGCCGAAGCTTGCGGCGATCCACCTCAATGACACGCACCCCGTGCTCGCTATCCCGGAGCTCATGCGCATCATGCTCGACGAATGCGGCTACGAGTGGGACGCAGCTTGGGATATTGTGACCCGCACCATTGCGTACACGAACCACACCGTTATGAGCGAGGCGCTTGAGTGCTGGAGCGCAGACCTGTTCAAATCCCGTCTGCCGCGTATTTACCAGATTGTAGAAGAGATCAATCGCCGCTTCTGGATTGAGATGCGTGCAAAGGGCGTGGACGAAGGCAAGATCTGGCGCATGGCCCCGCTGAACGACGGCTATGTGCGCATGGCAAACCTTGCCGTATACGCAACACACAGCACGAACGGCGTTTCCGCGCTGCACAGCGAAATTTTGAAGGACAGCGTGTTCCACGACTTCTACACCGAGTGGCCGAATAAATTTAAGAACGTCACAAACGGCATTGCACATCGCCGCTGGCTGAACCAGTCGAACCCGGAGCTTGCTTCCCTTATCACCGAGTTGACAGGCGACGGCTTCATCCACGATGCTGCTCAGCTTGAGAAGCTGATGAAGTATAAGGACGATACCTCCGTGCAGAAGAAGCTTGCCGAGATCAAGCTGCACAACAAGCAGCGCCTTGCCGAGCACGTTAAGCGCACGCAGGGCCAGATCGTTGACCCGAACAGCATTTTCGACGTACAGGTCAAGCGTCTGCACGAGTACAAGCGCCAGCACATGAATGCGCTGCATATTCTCTCCGTATACCAGTGGTTGCTCGAAAACCCGAACGCGGATTATACCCCGCACACGTTCTTCTTCGGCGCAAAGGCAGCCCCGGGCTACTATTTCGCAAAGGAAATTCTCCAGTTCATCGTCTGCCTTGCCGATACCATCAACAACGACCCGCGCGTCAACCAGAAGCTGCGCGTCATCTTCGTTGAAAACTACTGCGTATCCTGGGCAGAGCTGCTCACCCCGGCGGCAGAGATCAGCGAACAGATCTCCCTTGCGGGTACAGAGGCTTCCGGCACCTCCAACATGAAGTTTATGATCAACGGCGCCATCACCCTCGGCACACTGGACGGCGCGAACGTGGAAATTCACGACGCAGTGGGCGACGACAACATCATCCTCTTCGGCATGACGACGCCCGAGGTCAACAGCCTGCGCGCTTCCGGCTACAACCCGAGAAACCAGTACGAGCACAACGACATCATTCGCAAGGCGATGGATGCTCTCGGCCAGGGCTTTAACGGCAAGACGTTCCAGAACCTGCACCAGGCACTCCTCAACGTTGACCAGTACATGGCGCTTGCAGACTTTGCTTCTTACAGCCATGCACAGCAGAAAGCCGAACAGCTTTATAAGGACCAGACCAAGTGGAACTCTATGTCCCTTGTCAACACCGCAAAGGCAGGTATTTTCGCTGCCGACCGCGCCATCCGCGATTATGCGAACACCATTTGGCTCGCAAAGCCGGTCGAGACGAAAGCCGAGACGAAAAAGAAGTAATATCACGTAAGTTTATGTAAAAAGCAGGGCGCTGCGGTCGTAGTGCCCTGCTTCTTCATGCAGGAGAGTTTACCGATGACGCTATTTAATTCCAGAAATTCCATACACCGCAGCCCGCTGGGCGCTGTGGCAGACGGCACGCGTGTGCACTTTAAAATTACGCTGCCGCGCGACATGCAGTGCTCTGCCTCCTACCTTTTGGTGCAGCACCCGGATAACCGCATTGAGTGCCTTGATATGTTCTGGTGCGGCATGAACGGCAATGACTATGAGTGGTGGGAGTGCCACTTTACGCCGCAGAAAACGGGGCTTTACTTCTATCATTTTGAGCTGCGCACATCGCGTGGGCGCTCTGTCCTTAAAAAGGACCTCGGCGGCGAGGCGCGCGCCGGTGCACGTGAAGACTGGCAGCTGACCGTGTACGACGGTGCATATAAAACGCCGGACTGGCTTGCGGGCGGCATTTTGTATCAAATCTTCCCGGACCGTTTTGCGTCCTCCGGCAAAGCGAAAGAAAACGTTCCGGCAGACCGCACGCTGCATGAAAACTGGCTTGACCAGCCGGACTGGAAGCCGAACGCACAGGGCATTGTGACAAACTCGGATTTTTTCGGCGGTGACTTAAAGGGCATCGAGGAAAAGCTCGATTATTTAGCGTCTCTCGGCGTGACCTGCATTTATCTGAACCCCATTTTTGAATCGCACTCCAACCACCGTTACGACACGGCGAACTATGAGAAAATTGACCCGCTGCTCGGCGATGAGGAAGACTTCCGCTCGCTGTGCGCGGCGGCGAAAGAGCGCAACATTCACGTTTTGCTCGACGGCGTTTTCAGCCACACGGGCAGCGACAGCATTTATTTTAACCGCGAGGGCCGCTACGGCGACGGCGGCGCGTACCGCTCGCAGTCTTCCCCGTATTACCCGTGGTACAGCTTTCGGAGCTGGCCGAACGACTACGAATGTTGGTGGAATTTCATCACGCTGCCGAATGTGCGCGAGGAAAATCCCGCGTATGACAACTATATCAACGGCGAAGACGGTATCATCCGGCATTGGCTTGAGGCCGGTGCTTCCGGCTGGCGCTTGGACGTTGCCGACGAGCTGCCGGACGGCTTTATTGACCGCCTGAACCGCGCCGCGAAAGCGCAGGATGAAAACGCCATGGTGCTCGGCGAAGTGTGGGAAGACGCCTCCAACAAGACAGCTTACGGTGTGCGCCGCCGGTATCTGCTGGGCGGGCAGCTGGACAGCGTGATGAACTACCCATTTCGCGATGCAATCCTCGGGTTTCTGCTCGGTGAGCACGCGTCGCTCATTATGGATCGCACTGAGACCATCGTGGAAAACTACCCGCCGCAGGTCTTACGAATTTTGATGAACCACATCGGCACGCACGATACGGAGCGTGCTTTGACGGTGCTCGGCGGCGAACCGGCGGGCAGCCGCGGCCGCGAGTGGCAAAGTGCGCACACGCTCTCCCCGGAGCAGCGCGAAACCGGCCTTGAGCGCATGCGCCTTGCCGCGTTTTTGCAGTTTATGCTGCCGGGCGTGCCGTGCATCTACTACGGCGACGAAGCCGGCATGGAGGGCTACCGTGACCCGTTCAACCGCGCATGCTACCCGTGGGGACACGAAGACGAGGACCTTATCGCATGGTACCGCTACCTCGGCCTGCTGCGGCAGGAGCACGGCGACATTTTAAAAGACGGCGGCCTACGCAGTGTTTATGCACACGACAATGTGCTTTCGTTTGAGCGCTATGTGGAAACGGAAGGCGGCGAGGACGCGTTGTTCGTTGCCGTGAACCGCAGCATGGAAAACGCGGTCATTCCGGGGCTGCATCTTGACAATGCAGAGTTTATTTTCGGCGCGCCGTACCCGAACCCCGCAGGCGGCGATTTCAAGCTGCCGCCGTTCGGCTTCACTTTGCTGCGCATCCACCGCGAAAAAGCGGAGAACGGTGAAAGCTAAATTTTCCCTTTCTGCAAAATTTTTGCAAAATTGAATTTACACACCGTTACCGGCGGGCTTCTTTCCTTGAAGCCCGCTTTTTTCTATGCTACAATAGGGTTAACATAATCGTCGGATGGGTGCCGGCGAAAAGGGGAAAAGAGGAAGACTGTATGATCCGCATTCTGATTGTGGAAGACGATGAAAATATCTCGAAAATGCTGGCCGCCACGCTCTCGATCGGCGACTACGAATACGACCGCTGCGCAGACGGCGAAGAGGCCGTACAGACCATTATAAACGGCACGTATGACCTCATTTTGTTCGACGTGATGCTGCCCGGCATGGACGGCTTTGCCGTTTTGGAGCACATCCGCGGGGAAGGCTGCGAAACGCCGGTGATTTTCCTGACGGCGCTCGGCGCGGTGGCGGACAAGGTAAAGGGTCTGCGCGGCGGCGCAGAGGATTACATTGTAAAGCCGTTTGAGCCCGTGGAGCTTTTGGCGCGCATTGAAGTGGTGCTGCGCCGCGCGGGCAAAAGCGAAATGCACCTGCGCTACGGCGATATTCAGGTGGACATTGAAAAGCACACGGCGCTGAAAAACGGCATGCCCGTGGCGCTGACACCGAAGGAGTTTGACGTACTTGTCTTTTTCATGCGCAATCCGGACGTTGCCATCACGCGCGAGCAGCTGCTCTCAAACATTTGGGGCTTTGATTTCACCGGTGAATCGCGCAGTGTGGACATTCACGTGCAGCAGGTGCGCCGCAAAATGGGATTGCAGGGCAAGCTCATCACCATTCCGAAGCTCGGCTACCGCTTAGAGCGCCGATAAGCGTAAAGGAAGTCTTTTATGAAGCTATGGCAAAAAATATCGCTCATTGCGCTCGTGTTCGTCACGCTCGCCGTGCAGCTCACGCAGTTTTACATACTGGATAGTCACTTTCGCAGTGCCATAGCCCGCGAGGTCAACTCCGCCGCTTCCGCACATTCGGCATTGGCGGCCTCGCTTTCCAACCACGCAGCGTATGAGCGTTTAAAGGCGAACACGCTGTTTTTGAGCACCGATCAGCTGACGGACATGCTGAAGGATACCATTACGACAGACATTTCCACCGCAGACGTGATAGAAGTGAAAAAGGGCGGCAAGACCATCACGGCGGTCGGCACCGAGGTCTTGAACGGCGCTTCGTATGATTTAGCTTCCGTCAAGCCGAACGATGCCATTACGGACGGCAAAACGGTGATCTTCGACGCCGGAGAAAAGACGTACCTCATGGTGGTCTCCATCATCAAGCTGGAAGCCATGTCGTATGAGCTGCGCACAGTGTATGACGTTACAAATGTGTATGACGAGCACGACGCCAACCTGAACAACGCGCGCATGTGGGGACTTTGCTGCGGCGGCAGTATTTCCGTACTGCTGCTCATTTCCGTATTGGGGTTTCTGCGCCCGTTAAAGCGCGCCGTAAAGACCATCGGCGCGGCGGCCGCGGGCGACTACACCGTGCGTATGCCGGAAAAGGGCAGCTCGGAGCTGAAAACGCTTGCACACAGCATCAACGAGATGACCGCTTCCATCAACGAGCGCGAGGAAAAGCTGCGCGGTATTGCAGAAAGCCGCAAGCGCTTTGCGGACGCCATGGCGCACGAGATGAAAACGCCGCTGACGAGCATTTTGGGCTTTGCGGATATTCTGCGCATCAAAAGCGTTGTCACGGACGAGCAGCGGCGCGACTTTGCCTCTGCCATTGTGGAGGAAGCCAAGCGCTTGCGCGGGCTTTCCGCAAAGCTTTTGACGCTGGCTTCTACCGATAACACCCCGCTCGATTTTGCGGATATTCCCGTGGCACAGCTTTTCTCTGATGTGCACGCCACCATGGCGCCGGCGCGGCATCAAGCTGACAACGCTGCACAAAAACGCCGTGCTGCACATTGACCGCGAGCTGTTTTTATCGCTGCTTTATAACCTCATCGATAACGCCGCGAAGGCTTCCCCGGACAATTCCGAAATCTGGCTCATTCAGTCCGAGCTGGACGGCCACACGGTGGTCTCCGTCATCGACCGCGGCATGGGCATGAAGCCCGATACCGTGCGCCGCGCAACGGAAGCGTTCTACATGGAAGACAAAGCGCGCAGCCGCAAGGCAGGCGGCGCGGGCCTCGGCCTTGCGCTGTGCGACGACATCTGCCGCCGCCACGGAGCGCGGCTTGAAATTCGCTCCACCTACCAGAAGGGCACCACGATTATCATTCACATGAATGTAGCGCCCATTCCGAAAAATCAGGGCGACGAGCTGGAAGCACTTTTGCAGAAGCGCCCGCCGCGCGAGAAAACACGCGATAAGGCGCGTGAAAAAGAACGCCAGAAGCGCAAAAAGCAGCGCGAAACCCGCTACAAAGGAGGCAGAACGATATGAAACGCAACATTTTTCTCTCGGTTTTCCTGCCTTTGTTCCTTTGCGCCGCCATTTTGACGCTCGGCTATTTCTCCCCCACGCTATTTAGCCGCGTGATGCCAAACTTTAAAAACAAGGAAAGTGCCGCGCAGATTACCGGCGCGGAAAGCCCGCTGTATTTGGAAGACCCCTCCAGTCTTGTCCTGCCGCCGTGGAATGATATTGATGATTCTAAATCACAGATGTACGCTTCTGATGATAACAGTGTACCGGGAACGCTGCAAGATCGCATTATACAAGAGCTTTATATTTTTGCCGAAGGGTATGGCGATGACAGCCTTTATGAAATTGCGGATAATCTAACGCTTTCGCAGTGTTATATTGAAGTTTCCGACGCATATGTACGCAGCATCATTCAGCCGTTTTTAAAAGGCTGCCGGATTTTACCGAACATGAAGTTTTCCGGGTTGATGCACACTTACGACCCCAACAGCGAATATCCTGAAATACCGAAATACGTGTATGCACGGAATGTCACCGTAAAAACAGTTGAAGGCCGTGATTTTATCGTGGACTTTGTATTTACACCGCAATACGGACTGCCGTTGTATGTTCATGCCACAGAAGTAGATGCAATCACACATGCCATGCCGGATAATGATGCTTTTATGGCGGCGGCTACCACCGCTTTAGATGTGCTTCGGAGTTTCTCTTCCTCCGAATTTAGTGAAAGTGATTTCATCAAATCTTTTGAAAAAGAGCTTGGCAATTACGATTTATATTCCCCCGCATTTAACGCTTTTCTCAATGCACCGAGTAATATATTTTCCGAGTTCATCAGTCAGGACAGTATCAACGAAGAGCATTGGACTTCAAATATGTGGTATCGGCTATCTCTTGCAAATCTCTGGTTTTGGAATGCCTTTATAAATACTGCGGAATCTGCTTCCGGCATTACATACAACGATGAATCACTTTTGGTTTTGCGTACTCCGAACGGTTATACCTTGACCGTAACCTATGATGCAATTTCCCAAAGTGTGACTGGGTTCGGATTCGACCCTAATTTTTTAATAGTGGCCAGCTCAACTTTGTTTTACGATACAGAAATTACCAAAGAAATGGATTTTGAAAGTTACTACGATGAAGTCGACTATTATGGCGGCGACCCCAAAAACTAAAGCCAAACACCCGTCCCCCGCAATTTTGCAACTTTTTTGCAGTTTGCGGGGGACTTTTTTGCGTATTTTTCGGTATAGTTAAAGCAGAAAGAGGAGAGGGGCGAATGCATGACCGATATAAACAGAACCGCGTGCACATTTTCGCGCCCCGCGCTGAACGCAAACACCTTAAAGCTCATTGCGGTCCTCGCCATGGTGCTGGACCACGCCGCCACCGTCTTTTTGGCAGATACCGCGCCCGCCGCGCTGTTTTTCCACGCCGTGGGGCAGATTGCCGCGCCCATCATGTGCTTTTTCGTTGCGGAGGGCTACACGTACACGTCGAATCTGAAAAAGTACCTGCTGCGGCTGTTTATTGCGGCAGTCATCTCTCATGTGCCGTATGCGCTGTGCTTTAAATTCACGGTTTGGGGAGTTCTGGTACGTGACGGGCGTTTTGTGGGGACTCTTTTTGGGGCTTCTCGCCGTCACGCTGTGGAAACGGCTGCGCGCACCCGTTTGGGTGCGGCTGCTTTTGCTCGGGCTGTGCTGCCTGCTCGCCTACCCCGCAAACTGGAATTACATCGCCGTGCTGTGGATCTTCGGCTTTGCAGTCTTTCGGGAAAGCCCCAAAAAGCAATGGGCGTTTTTCGGGCTCGTCACGCTTTTGTATGTTTTGCAATATTTCGTCTACGGCTCTACGCTGCCCGTGTGGCTGAGGCCGTTCGTACTGCTGTGTGTACCGCTTCTTTTATGCTACAACCACACGCTTGGTCGCCGAAGCAAAGTTTTGCAGTGGGGCTACTACCTGTTTTACCCCGCTCACCTGCTTGTGCTCACTCTGCTAAGAGAAATTTTCACCCGGTTATAAAGAAGTTTTAAAAAGGGGGATCTTTATGCAAACGCGCAAAAATGCAAATTTGGCACCCGAAAGCTTCCGGCGCAGCACTGTGCCGCGCCGCCTAAAGCACCGCGCACGGCGGCGCAGACGCATTTTGTGCCTTTTGCCGGTGATACTCGTGTTCGGCGTGCTCGCCGCGGCGCTGCTGCGCTTTACACCCGCGCTTGCCTACGCCGATATTTTCCCCACGCAGGCAACCACCCGCCGCATTAAAGACGTGCCGTACATTTCGCAGCTGCCAACGCTTCCCACGGGCTGCGAAAGCGCCAGCGCCGCCATGCTGTTAAACTACTACGGCTGCACCGTCACGGCGGAGGAATTTGCTTCCTATTACCCTGTCTCTTATACACATCTGACGCTGCC
>ENA-OZAF01000681-OZAF01000681.1-human-gut-metagenome-genome-assembly--contig:-NODE-681-length-12716-cov-5.904905_pt1 | contig 12716 bp, 12 predicted proteins | sample MGYA00244207_ERZ653498 | MGnify/ENA primary metagenome ERZ653498 (study PRJEB26926, sample SAMN06165156) | human gut metagenome | biome: ENVO:00009003; feature: ENVO:2100002; material: ENVO:00002003... | reverse complement strand
ATCTACACGCGTAAGATCGTCGGCAGCGTCAGATGTGTATAAGAGACAGGTTATGGGCTTGTTTTGCAACGGGCCCTTTTTTCATTCACGCCAGACCTTAGGCAGGCGCTTGCCCAGACGGCTGAGTATTTCATTCGAGATAGTGCCGCAGTGCTCGGCCAGTCCCTCGCAGGGGAGGCCGGGACCTATTAGGGTTACGGTGTCACCGGGCGCGACCTCGCCGCAGTTGGTGACATCAATAAATAGCTGATCCATGCACACACGACCCACAACGGGTGCGCGCTTGCCGTTCACGAGCGCTTGAGCCCCCTCGCAGGAGCGCGGGAAGCCGTCGCCATAGCCTATGGGCAGCACGGCTATGCGGCTGGGCCGCTCCGTTGTGTATGCCAGGCCATAGCCGAGCCCAGAGCCTGCGGGCAGGTCCCGCAGCTGTTCCACCCTTGTCCTGAGACTGAGCGCCGGGACCAGCCCCGGCCACACGGCGGTGTCGTCCGATGCGGAGCTTTTCACGCCGTAGAGCGCTATGCCCACGCGCGCATAGGAGCAGCGGGCGTCGGGGTAATTCAGCAGGCCGTAGCTGCTCTGCGTGTGCAGCTTTCCGACGTCCCTGCCGCGCCGGGTGAGCTCGTCTGTAAGCTCGAAGAAGCGGCGGGTCTGAGCCTCGGTGAAGCTCCTGCTCGCCTCGGATAGACTGTCGGAGACGCACAGGTGCGTATACATGCCAGTAACGCGTATGCGGGGCAGCTCGAAAATACTCTCGATCCCGTCTATGTCAGCCGAGTCAATGCCAAGGCGGTGCATGCCTGTATCGACCTTGATGTGTACCTCGACGCTGTGTCTGCAGCCGGACAGCGCCCGGGCGTAGTCGGGCTCCGTCACCGTCTGTGTGAGCCGGTAACGCCAGAGACAGGCAAAGTTTTCTGGCGCAGTCCATCCGAGGACGAGTATCGCGCCTTTAATACCGGCACGCCTGAGCTCGACGCCCTCAGCGGCGCAGGCGACTGCGAAGGCACGGACGCCGCAGCCGCTCAGAAGCCTTGCCGACTTTACCAGACCGTGACCGTATGCCTCGCATTTGAGAACAGGCATCAGCTCACAACCGGACGGCAGTACGGTCCGCAGCTGCGCGGCGTTCTGCCTGAGCGCAGCTGCGTCAACCTCTACCCAGGCTCGGGCCTTGTCGTAAGGCGCGCGGGGACGTATGCGCTGCCAGAGAATCAGGAGCACCGCAGAGGCTGCAGCCGTACCTGCGCAGACAGCGAGGTAGTGACCCAGGCTGTTTTCCACCATCAGCTCCCACAGACCCAGCGGCCTCGCCGCGCCACGGACCAGCACGATTACCCAGGGATGCAGCGCGTAAACCAGCATGGAAAAGTCCGCACACCAGCCCGGAGCAGTCCTGCCCGGCACGAGCAGCAGCGTGAACAGAAAGTACATGACAAGAGGCAGAAAAACGTACATGCTGTCGTGCCTTTGCCAGCCTGCGTGGCGCAGGAGCAGGGCCTCGCAGAGCATGAGGGCCAAGGAGATGACCAACCCGGCGGAAGCTGCAGCGGCGCCGGGGCGCCTGGCCTTTCGCATGGCCGCGCCGAGCATCAGGAAGATAGGCGCAAAGAAAAGCCCGCTGCGCGTGTAGCCCATAAGGCCAAATATATAGCCATAGGCAATCGAAATACCTGGCAGGTCCTTTATCAGCCCCCAATAGCTGTCGCCCAGCAGACCGGCAAGGTACAGCGCGGCAGCGATACCCAGCCCGGCCCGCGTGCGGGATAGGGCTTGTGCTATAATCAGGCCCAGCATGACGGCGGGAAAGTACCAGAGGTGGTAGAACGTTCCCTCGAACAGCAGCTGCCTCAAATCGGGCATACTGCCGGAGTAAGCGTTCAGGGGCAGATAGAGCAGGATGCAGGCAAGGTACATGACGCCCGTCTTTTTTAGCGAAGCGCGCAGCCTTTCCGGACTTCCGACAACGAAATAGCCCGTAACCATGAAGAAAAAGGGAACGGCGGTTCGCGCGGCCACGCGGGTGAGGATGAAGTCCGCCGTGTCTCCGTAGGTAAGCAGTGGGTAGCAGTGTATTGCCACGACCAGGAAAGCTGCCGCTACGCGGAAATATTCAATGCCTGCGAGTTTTTTTGCAGTTTTCATGCGGGTTTTCTCCATAGCGTGTAGATGTAGCCGTCAACGTTGTTGCCTGATATCTGATAGGGCGCGTCGGGCAGCTCCAGTTCGCTTTTGGCAAAGGCAAAACCCACATCTGCCTCATAGACACCGCCGCGCGTCTCCAGCAGGCGTTCCGGATAAGGATAAGAACGAAGCAGCTCCACATACTCCTCCAGGCAGAGGCCGTTGTCGCTCATGAGCCGGGCGTGCGGCCTGCCGACATAGCGGAAGTGCCAAGGTTCGGCGGCTATGCCGGTGATGTGTTCCTTGCCGGCCTGATAGCGCTCAATGAAACCGTAGTCCGCCGCAAGGGCGCGGAAACGTCCGCATATGCCGTCGTAGGGGAAGTCCGGACGTATGAAGTCGATGTTGTCAGAGCGGAGCGCAAGGTCTATGGCAAGACCGGTCTGGTGCTCGCTGCAGCCGGGGAGTGCCACGTATTTGCGCGTGAATTCAGTCCCGTTTTCGGCCATGGAGCCGTCCCAGATCTCGCGTTGCTCGCGCATGGAGCGCCAGCCGCTTACCGGCACGATCTCGCCCGCAGCGCCTAGTCTGGAGATGAGCCCTGTGAGCATGGCCGCCGCCCTGGTATCGAGCAGGACGTCGCTGCCGGGTGCCGCGGGAGCCAGGACCGGCCGCTCGCGCCGGCGTATCGGGTGCTCAGCGTTCACAAGGACGAGAATACCGCTGTGTATGCCGCAGCTCATGGCTCAGCCCTCCAGTCCGTAGGCCACGAGCTCGTCAAGCAGGGCGGGGAAGTCGTAGCCTATACCACGCATCATGTTGGGAAAACGGCTGTGCGAGGTGAAACCGGGTATCGTGTTGACTTCGTTGAATACCAGCCGCCCGGAGGGCTCGAGGAACATGTCCACTCTGGCAAAACCGCGGCAGCCCAGCGCACGGTAGATGCGCTTTGCGGTCTCCTGGATACGCCGCTCCGTCGCGGCGTCTACGCGGGCGGGCATGTGTATCTTTGAGGTGATGAGGTTGTATTTTTCCGTGTAATCGAAGAGGCCGCCCTGTATCTCGATCTCGTCTGCACGCCCGGCTGTCAGCTTGTCGTTGCCCATGACGGCGCAGCCAACCTCAAATCCCGTGATTGCCTCTTCGATTATGACCTCCCTGTCAAATTTCAGCGCCTCACGTACGGCGGCGCGGAGGCTCGCGGCGTTTTCCACCTTGGTGATGCCGAAGGAAGAGCCGGCCCTGACCGGCTTTACGAACAGCGGCAGGCTCAGGCCTGAGACTAGTTCCGACAGCTCGTCCGTTGACGGGAGCCCGGAAAAGCTGACGGACTTCGGCACGTCCACGCCTGCGAGCGAGGCCAGCTTGTGAGCTCTGTCCTTATCCATGCAGAGGGCGGAGGCAAGGGTACCGCAGCCGATAACGGGTATGCCTGCCAGCTCGCAGAGGCCCTGGACAGTCCCGTCCTCACCAAAGCGGCCGTGCAGGACGGGGAAGGCGGCGTCGAGTTTGGTGGTGCGCACGCCGTTCATGCGGAATTCCACGATGCCGTGCAGGTCGCGGTCGGGCGAGATGACGGCGGGGACGCATTTCGAGCGGTCGCTCTGCCAGGAATCGTCCTCCAGTGAGGCGGCGTCGCCGTAGAAGCGGAACCATTCGCCGCCCTTTGTTATGCCGAGCAGTATTAGCTCATATTTAGACCGGTCCAGGCTTGTGATCACCGAGTGCGCGGATTCAAGCGACACGGGGTACTCCGGCGAGCAGCCGCCGAAAATCACCGCTATTTTAAGTTTCCTGTCCATATCTTAAAACCTCCTTGGATAATAAAAGCTCCGGGTCCTGACAGTTCAAATACTATCAGGACCCGGGGCAAAGTTTATCCGCAGGGCCTATATAAAAGCACATGATTTCCTGAACTAAATCTTACGATTTTCTGACGTTTCCAAGCGGCAGCAAGACGGTAAATATGATGCGCTCATCCGCGCTTTGGGCGCTTATGCTGCCGCCGTGCAACTCTACTATCTCCTTGGCGATGGCCAAGCCGAGGCCGGAGCCGCCGGTGCGGCTCATCCGCGCAGAGTCCAGACGATAGAACTGCTCGAACAGGCGCTCCAGCTGCGGGGCAGGGATGGTGTCGCCACGGTTCACGAAAACGATCTCAGCGCGTTCGCCTTCAACAGAGAGCGTGATGCTTATTTCCGTGTTGGAATAGCTGTAGTTCATCGCGTTGCGCAGGAGGTTGTCAAAGACGCGCTGGAGTTTGTCCGGGTCGCAGCTGATCATGAGCTCCGAGGGGGCGTTGACAGCGCAGCTTAGCCCGCGCTCGCGGAGCATGGGCGCAAATTCGTCGGCTATCTGCTCAAGCATGCGGCTGAGATTCACGCTCCGCCGGTCCAGCGTCACGCTGGTGAGCGAAAAGCGTGTGATGTCGAAAAATTCGTTTATCAGGTCCTCAAGCCGCTCAGCTTTGTCAAGGGCTATGCCTGTGTATTTCGCACGCTGCTCCGTTGTGAGCTCCTGCTCGTCCTGGAGGAGCGTGAGGTAGCCGATGACGGAGGTGAGCGGGGTTTTGAGGTCGTGCGCGAGATAGACGACCAGGTCATTTTTCCGCCTGTCTGCGTCCTCAGCGGCGCGCCGGGAGGCCAGCATGTCTGATTTTATCTGGTTCATCTGGGCCTCTATATCGTGCAGCGCGGCAGGGAGGATGACAGGTCCGTCGCCGCCCTTGTATATCTGCTCCGTGGCGCGGACTACATCACCGAGGTAGCCCAAGGTCTTGCCCCAGTAGATAAGGAAGATGATAATGTAACCTGCCACCAGGAATAGACCCATGAAAAACACGACGTTGTCCCGGACCATAATGAGCAGCTCGTAGATGAGCCCGCCGTTCCATGGTATGAGGTAGCAGACGAACATGCCGAAAAAGAGCATGACGATGCTCGCCAGCGTGAAGAGCACGCAAGTGACGACAAATCTAGTGAGGACGCCGATGGTCAGCGTTTTGCCAAAGGCGGGCTTTTTCTTGCTATTCAACCTGATACCCCACTCCCCAGACGGTTTTTATAAAGCGCGGCTTTCTGGGCGGCTCGCCGAGCTTTTCACGGAGTCTGCCGATGTGAGCCATGACCGTATTGTTGTTATCGAGAAACTTTTCGCCCCAGACGGCCTCGAAGAGCTCTTCAGAGGAGACGACCCTGCCCTGGTTCTCGCAGAGATACCAGAGTATAGAAAACTCGATGGGCGTGAGCTGCACGGGCTTGCCATAGAGCGAGCACTTGTGCGTCTCCCGGTTTATGACAAGGCCGCGAATATCGCGCTCCTGCTCAAGCGGCCTGGCAGGCGCGGCGTCAGCCTGATTGTAGCGCGTGTAGCGCCGCAGCTGGGTCTTTACCCTGGCCATCAGCTCAAGCGGGTTAAAGGGCTTCGTGATGTAGTCGTCCGCACCTATCGTGAGGCCCATTATCTTGTCGATGTCCTCGACTTTGGCCGTGAGCATGATGATGGGCCAGAAATGCTCCTCTCGTATCCTGGCGCAGAGCGTGAAGCCGTCCATGTCCGGAAGCATGACGTCCAGGATGGCAAGGTCCAGAGCCTGAGTCCGGACACAATCCAGCGCGTCGCGCCCGTTGTAGAACTTCCGGACCTCAAAGCCCTCGTTCTTGAGATATAATTCCACGAGGTCGGCGATCTCGACCTCGTCGTCCACTACCAGCACGGTCTGTCCCATATTTGCCTCCATGCAAGATGTTTAGCTCAGTTTAACACATCAGCATTTGTGGTTGCAAGGGGAGGGGAGAGGGATTATAATTAGGTATATTTTTTATGGAAGGTACGACAGATGAAAGAGCTTTCGATACTTGCAAGGAATGTAAACCCCTCAACGACCCTGGCCATAGACGCCATGGCCAAGCAAATGCGCGCAGACGGCCTTGACGTTATAGGCTTCGGTGCGGGCGAGCCAGACTTTGAGACCCCGGTGAACATCCAGGACGTGGGTGTGGAAGCTATCAGAAAGGGCAAGACCAAGTACACCCCTGCCGCCGGCATAGTGGAGCTGCGCAAGGCCGCGGCCAACCGGCTGAAGCTAGACTGCGGATTGGACTACGACTGGTCGCAGATAGTCGTTGCCAGCGGCGCGAAGCACAACGTCTATGTCGCGCTTGCCGCGCTGCTTGACCCGGGCGACGAGGTCATAGTCCCCGCGCCTTACTGGGTCAGCTACTGCGAGATGATCTCCATGCTCGGCGGCAAGCCGGTGCCGGTGCTGGCAGAGGAAGCCCAGGGCTTCAAGATCACCCCGGCCCAGCTTGAGGCTGCCGTGACTGCAAAGACCAAGGCCGTCATGCTCAACAACCCCTCAAACCCGACCGGTATGTTCTACACCAGACCCGAGCTCGAAGCCCTGGCCGAAGTCTGCGTCAGGCATGACCTCTACGTTATCGCGGACGAGATATACTACAAACTCCTCTACGACGGGCTGGAGTTCACCAGCTTCGCCGCGCTAGGCGACGAGGCGAAGGAGCGGACCATCATAATAAACGGCGTATCAAAGTCCTACGCCATGACAGGCTGGCGCATAGGCTATGCCGCGTCGAACAAACAGCTGGCAAAGGTCATGTCGAACTACCTGAGCCATTCCACAGGCGCACCTTCGACTATCAGCCAGTGGGCAGCGGTAGAGGCCCTGAACGGCCCTCAGGAGGGCATTGAGGCCATGCGCAAAATCTTTGAGGAGCGCAGGAACTACCTCGTTTCGCGCCTGAACAGCATCGACGGCGTGAGCTGCATCACGCCCAACGGCGCGTTCTACGTCATGATGAACATTGAAAAGCTCATCGGCCGCACGCTTGGCGGCAGGCTCATCGAAAACGATGACGACTTCGGCGTGGCATTCCTGGAAAAGGGACTTGTGGCCGTCGTGCCTTGCTCCGGCTTCGGCATAAAGAACTTTGTCCGCTGGACATATGCAACTTCCATGGAGAACATCAAGGAAGGACTCGACAGGCTCGAAAAGTTCCTGGCTGAGTAGTTAAAACAGCCCGTCCCGCATAGAGTGTGAGGGAGGGGTGATCAGTTTGGCTATATCGGTAAGGTTAAGAGACCTGCTGCCGCTGCTTGTGGCGTTCATACTTGTCGTACTCTGCTTCACGCTCCCGCCTTTTTATGAGGATGGCGAGGCGGAGCCTGTCACGGCTGGTGCGGAGCCTGCACGTGTTCTCATCATAGACGCGGGCCACGGTGGGGAGGACGGCGGGGCGACGACGGCGGAGGGCGTTCCGGAAAGCGGTATAAACCTTGCCATCGCCTGCAAGCTCGAGGCGCTGGCCGGGCTCTTCGGCGTGGAGACCGTCATGACCCGCGAAAGCCAGGATATCAGCTATCCCGAAAGCGCCGCGACCACGGCCCAGCGCAAGCAGTCCGACCAGAAAGCGCGGATAGAGCTGATAAATGCGCAGGAAAATGCCGTGCTCATCAGCATCCACCAGAACTATTACCCGGATGCGCGCCCCTCCGGCTGCCAGGTGCTCTACGGCAAGCCGGAGGGCAGCCGGGAGCTGGGCGAGCTCACGCACAAAAACATGACGGAGGCGCTCTGCCCCTCGAGCCGCCGCGTAGCTGCGCCCATTTCTGAGGATATTTACCTCATGCGCGCGGCGAAATGTACGTCCATACTGGTCGAGTGCGGCTTTTTGTCAAACCGCAACGAGGCGGCGCTGCTGCTGACCGACGACTATCAGCTCAAAATATCCGCCCTGCTTTTGGCATCTTACCTGCAATATGAGGCAGGGCAAAGCGGAATGGTGTTATGAAACAAAAGACGGTTTTTTACTGCACAGAGTGCGGCAACGAGACGGCGAAGTGGGCCGGCAGATGCCCTGCCTGCGGCGCATGGAACACGTTGACAGAGGCCCCGGCACAGACAAAGTCCGGCAAGGCTGCGACGGCAGCGGCCAAGCGGCCCGGCGGCAGCCCCAAGCTGCTCTCGGAGCTGGATACACAGGAGGAAATAAGGTTTACCACCGGCGTCGGAGAGCTGGACCGCGTGCTCGGCGGCGGAGCCGTACGCGGTTCCGTGGTGCTGGTTGGCGGCGCACCCGGCGTGGGCAAGTCCACGCTGCTTTTGCAGCTCTGCGGCCTCGTCGGGGGCTCGGAGCGCGTGCTCTATGTCACCGGCGAGGAGAGTAGGCGCCAACTCAAGATGCGCGCACAGCGCCTTGGTGTGTCCCAGGGCGAGATCTATGTCCTGGCCGAGACGCAGCTCTCTGAGATCGAGGCGCAGATAGAGTCCGTGCAGCCCACTGTGGTGATCGTAGATTCCATCCAGACCATGTTCGACGCCGAGATTGCGGCCGCACCCGGCAGCGTAAGCCAGGTGCGCGAGTGTACGATGTCCATAATGCGCCTGGCCAAGGCCGACGGTTTTACTGCTTTCGTCGTCGGGCATATCAATAAAGAGGGCAGCATCGCAGGTCCGAAGGTGCTGGAGCACATGGTGGACTGCGTGCTGTACTTTGAGGGCGAGCAGAGCATGAGCTACCGCATTCTCCGTGCCGCGAAGAACCGCTTCGGCTCGACAAATGAGATCGGAGTTTTCGAAATGGCCGATAACGGCCTGCGTGAGGTGCCGAATCCCTCGGAGACCATGCTTTCGGGCCGCCCGTTGGACACGCCCGGAACCTGCGTGACCTGTGTCATGGAGGGGACGAGGCCCATACTGGCAGAGATACAGGCGCTCGTGGCCCAGTCGGGCTACGGCAACTCCCGACGCAACTCGAACGGCATAGACTATAACCGTGCAATGCTTTTGCTTGCCGTGCTCGAAAAGCGCGGCGGCATGAGCGTCGCGGGCTGCGACGCATATATAAACGTCGTCGGCGGTCTGCAGTTGGACGAGACCGCGGCAGACCTGGCCACGCTCCTGGCCGTTGCCTCTAGCTGGAAGGATGTCGCCATCAGCTCCGACCTCGCCGCTGTGGGCGAAGTCGGTCTCTCGGGTGAGGTGCGTTCCGTCAATCAGTTGGGCCATCGACTTTCGGAGATATCTCGCCTAGGCTTCCGGCGCTGTATCATTCCCGCGCACGTCAAGGGCGAGGTTCCCAAGCCAAAGGGCCTGGAGCTGATAAGCGTCAAGAACGTCCGCGAGGCAATCGCGGCGGCGCTGGGATGAGCGCCCGGTACATAAAAACGCCCCACCTTCCTGAAGGGAAAGTGGGGCTGTGTGCATTGGGCGCTAAATACCGTGACTTGTTGGAAAAACCGCTTGTCAAACGGGGAATTAGCGCGCTGTGGCTGCCGGATAACCCGAACGTGGACCCTCGCCTGGCAGGACATGCCGACCTCATGCTATTGCACCTTGGAGGAGCTCGCGTAGTTACTACTTGTTCTCAGCTTTCTGACCTTGGTATGGATGTAACATATACTTCCAGGCAGGGGAGGGAATATCCGCAAGATATTGTGCTTTGTGCCTGCATCGTTGGCATATATTGTATACACAACTTCAGATTTTCTGATCCGGCTATAAGCGGCTTCGAGCGCATTGACGTACGTCAGGGCTATGCAAAATGCAGTGTTTGCGTCGTTGATGACAAGAGCATTATAACATCGGACACGGGCATAGCCAGGGCGGCGTCTAGTCACGGTCTAGATGTGCTGGAGATAGAACCGGGTCATATTTTATTGCCTGGCTTTGATACGGGTTTCATAGGCGGAGCGACATTCAAACTATCGGCACACGAGCTTGCTTTTACCGGAGAGCTCGACGGTCATCCAGACAGACCGGCAATAGAGGCTTTTCTTGAGGCCCGGGGCGTTGAGCCGGTATATTTGACAACTCAGCCCGCATTTGACATAGGCTCTGCGGTTCCGCTCACAGAGACTGTGTGAAAGGTCCGGGAGGGACATTCAGGCCCTTCCCGGCGTTTTCAAGTCCCCCGAATTAAACAAAATTTTTATTTTGTTTAATTTCATACTCAAAATGAATAAGCGTGGTGAAATTATAACAAAACAACCGTTTTGTTTAATTTCGGGATTGACCTGTCTGTCTCTTACCCCTCCACGCTCTTACCTTTCAAACCGTTACGGCTCAATATACTATATAAAATCTCACCTGTCAACGGTCAGTTGACCGTTTGCGCTTTCTTTCAAGCCGTGCCTCCAGCAATCTGTCAGCCATTGCATAGACCGCCGTGACGCTGTCATCACTGTGATTCAGCGCGCGACGGACGCGCCCGAAATCGCCATATTTGCGCATTAGATCTACAGCATATACTTTTCGCATGGAATGTGTACCGGCGTTTGCCTGTAGACGAAAAGCGCGCGCAGCGCGCTTTACATCTTTCCAGATCGCTTGCCGCGTCCGGTGCTTTTCGTAATCCCGCGGCGATGGGAATGCCCAGAGCGGCGCAACACCACGCGGCGGCGCGGCGTTGATATACTGCCGCAAGTTCGGCGGATAATAATACTCCGCTCTCCTCCCTATCTCGTCAATCAGCTGCTGCGTAAGCCCGATATGCCGCCGCTTTCCAGTTTTTTTCTCAGTTATCCACATCTGTACTCTGAGCGGAAATCGCAGCGCCAACACATCCCCAACCCGTAAACCGGTATGAAGCATTACACGCATTACAAGCGCGTTTACAGGCATCATAGCGGATAAAACGCGCTCAACCTCACATTCCAACAAATATTCTGTCGTTGCCATTGATTCACCGTCCTTTTTCCGTTGTTGGTATAGCGCCATATCAAGCGCCAATTTGCCGCGCGCGACAGGGCCGCGAGATACACGCAACAATCCAGCAATTGTAAACTGGATGCCAGCTTCATATACGGCTGAGCGGGTTACTGTTCCATTCGCGTGCTATTTCGTCCGCCAGGGCGTATATAGTACGCTCCGCCGGCCGCAGCCCAAAGAACGCCAAATCTGAATCATGCGCCTTAAGCATAGGAGTAAGCGCTAATCGTATCAAAAACGCCATACTCCAACATGGCAGCCCTGCGCAATATGCAGCAGCAGCGAGCGCGCGCCGTGAGCTTCCCGGACCGCGTATGCATGTAAACATCAAAAAACACATGGCTTCCTCGCTGCAACGACTACAAAGCGAACAGCCGTAATGGCAAAGCCGTCGCCGCACCCACATATACAAATTGCTTAACCTGTCGTAATCATAACCCTTCATTGAAATTGCCTCCATTCTTATAAAATACCTGCCGACAACGGCAGTTAAGCGCCGAAATTTGAAACTCTGCACCCTCATAATTGTCTATATCATCGACATAACAGAGCGAGACAGCGGGAAGCGCAAGTTGACCGCCAGAGTAATACCACCTGCCTCCGACCTTGGCCGGTGCCTTCGTTATGTACTTGCATACATAGCCGACAGCGGCGGCACGATCGCCGTAGAGCCTCATGCAGCTGCTGAAACCGAACGTCCAGTCCGGAAGGTTGTAAATGACAGCGGCACCAGCGTCAAGGAGCGCTGCGCGCTCCTGGACGCTTCGCGGCTTGCGAGGCCGCCCGCCGGTGGCGGGCTTGAGCGTGCCGCTATCGACCAGCGGCAACACGTCATTAAGAAGCCCGTGCCAGTGAACGGCTCCGTCTTTATGAAGCTCGGGTATAACGATATACTTGAGACCAGCGCGCCGAACGCGGTTGTCCAGCCACACGCCGAGACGCTTGGTAAGCGCCACAACATCATAGCGGCTGTCGACGCGCGCGGGGTCAAGGGTAAAGGTGCAGAAAAGGCACAAGTCAGGATTCGCGTGCGCGTAGTCGAAGATGCGGGAGCGGGCGCGGCGCTTTGAGCGCGCCAATGAAGCGGTCTTGTCCTCCGCGGCTTTGCGCGTCGGTGTTGTGGAGTCGGCGTCGCTGCGCTCGGCCTCCCAGCCCGGTTCACGAAAGATATCCCGATCGGCGACGAGCATAGAAACGGAGCCGTCAGGATATCGCTTAATGCGGCAATTATAAGATATATCCTTGAGCTCTGCGCGCAGCATGATCGTCAACTCCTGTACAAATGCTTGTACTGATTCTTATACGTTATCGCGTCAGCCATAAGGACGCGCGGCGGCGCTCTGACGGAATAACGTCCCTATATCAAGTAGAAGCGGCGCTAGTGCGCCGCCGCCGCACCTACAGCGCGGGGTTATATCCGGCCCTTGACGGGCCGGAAAAAACGCGCTGACGCGCTCTACACGCGGATCCTGCCGCTCTCGTTGCCGGGAGGCATGCGCATGAAGCAGCCAGGGCTGCGCCCATGTAATCGGGGCTGGTCCCGCCGCACTCCGCGCGCTTGCGTGCTCGGCGGGTTCCGGCGCGCCGTGCGCGGCGCGCCTGCCTTGGCAATCGCGTCAGCTGTTGCCCGGTCCGCGCAAGCCTCCCCCGCTCCCTTCGCCGCTTTGCGGCTGCGGTCGGGGGGCGGGCGCGGCCCGGCTGCCCCTCGCCCCCTTATAGGGGGGTCGGGGCATTCAGTGGTATGCGCGCTGCGCCTTGGTCGCGGGGCGGTTCCCGCCCCGCTCCGCCGCCTACGGCGTCGCCTGCGGCGCTTTTTCGCGCAGGCCCGCCGTGCGCGGCGGGCCGCGCTGCGCGCCCGCTC
>ENA-OZAF01000678-OZAF01000678.1-human-gut-metagenome-genome-assembly--contig:-NODE-678-length-12743-cov-7.853247_pt1 | contig 12743 bp, 12 predicted proteins | sample MGYA00244207_ERZ653498 | MGnify/ENA primary metagenome ERZ653498 (study PRJEB26926, sample SAMN06165156) | human gut metagenome | biome: ENVO:00009003; feature: ENVO:2100002; material: ENVO:00002003... | reverse complement strand
TACACGCGTAAGATCGTCGGCAGCGTCAGATGTGTATAAGAGACAGTAATAAAAGCTCTCGGTTTGAGAGCTTTTAGCTTTTTTTAACTTCTTTTATAGTGCCATTTTTAATTTTTATAAGTGAATAAGCAGAAGCAGGTTTAAACTTAAAAACAGTTCCTGTTATTATTGTTTGTTGCTCACTCATTTTTTCATAAAGCCTGCGTTGCCTAGTTGTGTCTAACTCTGAAAAAACATCGTCTAAAACCATAACTGGGCTTTCGCCTAGCTCTTCTTTAAATATTTCCATTTCTGCAAACTTCAAAGCAAGAACAATACTTCTTTGTTGCCCCTGGCTTGAAAAGCTTCTTGCATCTTTTTTGCTAAGTCCAAAATAAATGTCATCCCTGTGCGGGCCAATAGAAGTGTAGCCAAGTTCTATATCTTTTTCAAGATTATATTCAAGCGACTTTAAAAGCTCGTTTTTTATTTCTTCTTTTGTTTGGCCCCTTGCCCCAATATATTCAATTTCAAGCTCTTCTTTGCTTGAAGATATATACTTAATGGCTTCACTTGCTGGTTTTTTAAGTTTTTCAATAAAACCTTTTCTTGTTTTAATAATAAGTGACGCCACAGAGGCAAGCTGCTCATTCCAAACCCCAATTTGGCTTAAAAGAACCTGCCTATCTTTTTCAATTTTTAACAGCTTGTTTCTTTGCATCAAAATTTTGTTATATCTTTGAAGCAAATTATAATACGCTCCTGAAAGCTGAGATATATCTGTATCCATAAAATCTCGGCGTTCTTGAGGCGAGCCCGACACTATCTTCAAATGATCTGGGCAAAAGTATATAACAACTAAGTTCCCAAACACTTCGCCAAGCTTTGATTGGCTATTGCCATTAACAAAGAATGTTTTTTCTCCCTTTTGGTCAATAGCGTAGGAAACCTTAACTTTTCCGTAGCGCCTTTCAATATAAACATCAACTCTTGCGTTTTGCTTTCCATCTTTAATTAGCTCTAAAAACGTGCTAGTTCTAGGGCTTTTGGTTGTAGAGGCAATAACAAGGCTTTCAACAAGATTTGTTTTGCCCTGCCCATTGTTTCCACTAACTAGCGTAATCCCAGGAGAAAAATCTAGCTCTAAACTAGAATAATTTCTAAAATTTTCAAGTTTTAGTTTAGTAATTCTCATAAGGTAAATTATACATTTTCGCCATGGTTTTGTCGAGCAAAAGATAAAAAAACTTGAGTTTAATTGACTTGCTAAAATGCGAAAGTTATATTATAATTGTTTTTAGTGCGACAAAAGCTAAGAAGGGGCTACTATGAGCGAAGAAGATTACATTGTTTCATCATCACAAAACATAAATGTTAATGAGCTATGGGAAAAAGCTCTTGAGAAAATTGACAGAAAGGTAACAGAAATTTCCTTTGATGTTTGGATTGCAACTATTGAACCTGTTGAAATTAAGGGCAATACTTTGGTTTTAGCAACGCCAAGTTTGTCTAGCAGAAAGGTTTTAAATCAGAACTATAAGTCAATAATTGTTGGGTGCTTAAACGAGGTGCATAGTGCAATAACAGGCGTTGAGTTTGTTGTTGGCAATGCTAAAGACGTACTTACCGAACCTGAAGAAGATGCCGAAAATGCAGATAATAATCAAAATGAGCTAACCTCCTATAGCTTTAACCCTAAATACACATTTGATAATTTTGTTGTTGGCAGTAGCAACCAGTTTGTTGCCGCCGCTGCAAAAGCAGTTGCCAAAAACCCTGGTGGTAAATATAATCCCCTATTTATTTATGGCGGTGTTGGGCTTGGTAAAACCCACCTTCTTCACGCAATAGGAAACTATGTAACAGAGCATAACCCAAAGCTAAATGTTGTTTATGTTACTTGCGATAAATTTACGAACGACTTAATTGAGTCTATCCGCGATAGCAAAAAAAATTCTACCACAGATTTTCGCGCTAAGTATAGAAAAGCAGATGTTTTAATAGTTGATGATATTCAATTTATAATAAACAAAACTGCAGTTCAAACCGAGTTTTTCCACACCTTTAACGAGTTAAACGAGCAGGGCAAACAAATAGTTATTTCTTCTGATAAACCTCCTAAAGAGATAAATCCTCTTGAAGAAAGGCTTCGCTCAAGGTTTGAATGGGGTCTGCTTGCAGATATTGGCATTCCAGATATTGAAACTAAAATTGCTATACTTGGCAAAAAGGCGCAAATAGAGCATTACAATGTTTCAAGAGATGTTATTGAGTATATAGCAGGTGCGCAAAGCACAAACATTCGTGAGCTTGAGGGCATGCTTGCAAGGGTTGTTTTCTATTCTAACCTTATAGGCGAAAGCATTGTATCTCTTTCCACAGCAAGAGAGGCATTAAAAGATATTGCGGTGCAGGATGAATCTGAAATAGATGCTGGCCACATTTTAGACGGTGTTTGCAAGTTTTATTCTATAAAAAAGGAAGAGCTTCTTGGCAGGAAGCGAACAAAGGAAATAGCCCAGGCTAGGCAGGTTGCCATGTATTTAATTTCAGACATGCTCTCTATGCCACTAGCCGCTGTTGGAAACATTTTTGGTAAAGACCATGCAACGGTTATATACGCCAAAAATAAGGTTGCGGAGGACATGCATAAAAACAAGAAGTTTGCCACAGAAATTAACGACATTAGGCAAATGGTTAAGGGCAAATAATAAAATTTTTTTGAATTACTCGACAAATTGCGATAAATAAAATATAATAACTAGCATATGAAGGAGAAAGAAATGAAACTTATTTGTGAAGGTTTAGATTTAAGCGATGCAGTTTTAAAAGTTATAAAAGCAACAGCAACTAAAACCACAAACCCAATTTTAGAAGGCATAAAACTAAAGGCAAGTGAAGACACATTAACTTTATCTGCTACCGACCTAGAAATTTCAATTGAAAAAACAATACCTGCCGATGTTAAAATTGCAGGAGAGATTGTGGTGCCTGGCAAGTTCTTTGCCGACTTTATTAAAAAACTTTCAAACGAGCAAATAGAATTAACTTTAACCGACAGAAACTCGTTAAAAATTAAATATACCGACTCTGAGGGTTTTCTTCAATGTTTAAGTTCTGATGAATTTCCAGAGATTAAAGACCTTGTAAACCCTGAGAAAATAGTTCTAAAAAGAAAAGATTTCCGCGATATTATAAACAAAACTATTTTCTCTGTTGCGGTAGATGATGCTAGGCCAATTTTAAAAGGATGCCTTTTTGAAATAAGCAACAAAACTTTAACCTCTGTAGCTCTAGATGGCTATAGATTAGCTTTAGCTAAAAAGCCAATAGTATCTACATCGGCAGAGTTTAGTTGTATTGTTCCTGCAAGAACTCTTGCGGAAATAGCAAAGCTTCTAGAAGGCAACGATGATGAAGATATAGAGGTGTTAATTCAAAAGAACTACCTGCTAGTTAATGTAAACAACACTAGAGTTATAACAAGGCTTTTAGACGGCGAATTTATCAACTACAAGCAGGTTATCCCCTCTTCTACTAGCACAACTGTAACAATCAACAAAAAACAGCTTGAATACGGCCTTGAAAGAGCAAGCCTTCTTGCAAGGATGGACAAGAATAATCTAGTTAAATTTGAAGTGCGCGACAAGCTTTTAACCTTGTCTAGTGCGTCTGACATTGGTAATGTAACAGAAAACATAACCATTTCGCTTGAAGGGAAAGACATAACTATTGCCTTCAACGCAAGATATATGAGCGAATGTATGAGAACTATTGAAGACGAGTTTGTTAAAATCAACTTCACCTCAAGCATAGCTCCTTGCACAATAACTTCAACTGCAAGTGATGAATATCTTTACCTCATCTTGCCAGTTAGAATAGTATCTTAATTAGTTTAGAGGACTTTATTATGAAAAAAGACAAAACTTCAAAAGTTAAATTTTCAACAGCATTGCTTTGGATAGTTCTAGTTTTAAGCATTCTACATTTTGCTTTGCTTATGCTTGGGCTTTTTGGCGTGGTTAGTCCATCATTTTTAGACAGGGCAGGTTTCAACTATATTGTTAGCTTTGTGCTTGTGATTTTATGCCTTGTAATGTATATAATTTTGATGGTAGTGGAAAAAAAGAAAAGTCTAGTTATACCAGAGTGGTTTAAAATAGTGTTCTATATCGGTTTCTTCGTATTCACTAATGTTTACTACTATTTCGGGCTTTACGCAACGCTAGCTGGGCTTATAGTATTCTATATCTACCTTTCTATTGTATTAAACATCCTGGCACTATCAGTATTTTTCAACACTCAAAAATCAGAAAACAATGTTTTAAAAACCACAAACACTTTCACAGCTCTTTCAACCTGCGCCTATGCAATATCTGCTGGTGCAATGCTAGAAACAATAATCTCGGCATTTAAAATTATATTTGCTAAAAACAGCACCTTTTCTACTTTATCAATGTTTATAATAGACATGTGCATAATAATACTAGTTTCTGTTATAATGGCAATAATCTACTACACTTCTTTGTCAAAGCAAAAAATAGTTATAAACAAGTGTTTAATTAAATACTACAAGTAAAGTAAAACCCCTTGGAAAGCCCAAGGGGTTTATTATTTTAACAAATTTTCAATACTATCTTTTTTGCTGCGAGGAATATTTTTTAATAAAGCAATTTTCTGTTAAGACTATACAAATGTATGAAAGCGGCAAAAGAAAGCCAGATTATAAAATGCTAATAAAAATCAAAAGATTTTTTGATGTTACTATAACCCACCTAATTGGCTCCACCGAAGAGTAAAAAAGAAGACGCTTTTGTCTTCTTTTAAAAGAATTTTTTAATTGTTTTAATTTTAAAGTTTGAGTGAGGACGATACCTTAGTGGCAAGTCTAGTTTTGTAGACTTGTTTATTATGCTTTTATAGTGCGAGAAAGCGTCAAACCCACGCTTGCCATGGTAGGCACCCATTCCGCTTTGCCCCACCCCTCCAAAAGCAAGAAGAGGTGTTGAAATGTGCATAATGGTATCGTTTATGCATCCGCCGCCAAACAGCACATTTGTTTCAAAGAAATTTTTAACATTTTTGTCTTTGGTAAAAATATACTGCGCAAGAGGCGTATCATTTCTTCTAATAATCTCTAAAGCCTCGCTGTTGGTTTTATAGCTAATAACAGGAATTATTGGTCCAAAAATCTCATTTGTCATTATATTAGAGTTAAGGTCTGGGTCTACAACAACAGTAGGCTCAATTTTTAAACTTTCTCTGTTATATTTTCCGCCATAAAGCACTTTTTGGTTTTCTAGAAGCCCCACAACTTTATCAAAGTGTTTCTCTGAGATTATTTTGCCATAGAGAGGGTCTGTAAGAGGATTTTTCCCATATTGAAGTTTGATTTCAAGAATAAGCGAGCGCAAGAACATTTCCTTAACGCTTTCATGAACTAAAATATAATCTGGCGCTATGCAGGTTTGCCCACAATTTATAAACTTTCCAAAAACTATTCTTTTTGCGGCTAGCGCAATAGGAGCAGTTTTGTCTACAATACATGGGCTTTTGCCCCCAAGCTCTAGCGTTACCGTTGTTAGATTTCTTTCAGCATTTTTCAAAACTTCATGCCCCACGGCCTTACTACCAGTAAAGAAAATGTGGTCGAATTTTAAAGTTAAAAGGTCTTGATTTACCTCTCTTCCACCTGTAACAACCGCAACATACTTTTGCTCAAAAGTGCTAGACAGCATTTCATAAATAAGTTTACTAGTTGCCTTAGAATATGCCGATGGTTTAACAATTACCGTGTTCCCCGCAGCAAGAGCATCCACTAGTGGCTCGATAGTTAGCATAAACGGATAGTTCCAAGGGCTCATAATTAAAACATTTCCCTTAGGGCAAGGCATCTCGTAACTTGATGCTGGAAAGTTTACAATGCTAGTTGGCACCTTTTTCTTTTTCACAAAGCTTTTTAAGTGCTTTAAAATGTATTTAATTTCATTAACAACAAGTGCAACTTCGCACATATAGCTCTCTATTTCACTCTTGCCAAGATCTTCTTTTAAAGCCTCATAAATCTTCTTTTCGTTTGCAAGTATTGTTTGCTTTAAAAGCTCTAACTGTTTTTTCCTAAACTTAACACTTTTTGTTTCGCCTGTTAAAAAATACTCTCTTTGAAGCTGTAAAATTTCTGCCGTTGTCATGCTTTAAAAAGCCTCCTTTAAAACTTTCAATATTCTTTCATTGTTTAAAGCAACTGGGTTTACAATATTTGAGCCATCTGCCATAGCTTTCAACGCTATTTCCTCAAAATTAGCCTCCTCAACTTTACCAGTTTGGCTAAGCCTAACTGGAAGCTCGGTTTGTTCGTGAAGCATGCTTAAAAGCTTCTCTATCTCTTCTATAAACACTTTTCCCCTATCCTGCACGCTTGTTTTAATAAATCTCTCTTCATTAACAAAGCAAAGCAGCTCACCATAAAGGCTATCACATTTTTCTAGATTTAGCTTTAAAACACTAGGAAGAAGTATTGCCATTGCATCGCCATGAGCCACATGGCAAACAGCCCCTAAAGCGTGGCCAATAGAATGAACAGCCCCAACCATGCTGTTTGAAAAGGCTGCCCCTGCAAGCATAGCCGCGTTTGCTAAGTTCCACCTAGCCTCTTCATCCTTGCCATTTTCAATTGCCTTAAACAAATTGCCTATTATTAGCTTTATTGCACAAATCGCATAGGCGTCTGAAATAGGGTTTTTCATAAGGCAGGTGTAGGCCTCTATACAGTGAGTTAGCGCATCTATAGCTGTTGAAGCTGTTGTTTTTTTAGGAAGCGACACCGTCATAGATGGGTCTATAACGCTAATGTCTGGCAAAATAAAGGTTGAAATGTATTCAAGTTTACTTGCTTTTATAGCACTTTTAATAACTGCAACGCTAGTCATCTCACTGCCTGTTCCTGCAGTTGTTGGCACGGCAATAAACAGCGAGCTGTTTTCTTTTTTTATTGCATCTGCGCCCTCTATTTTTTCAATATCGCTTTGCCCTGAAACTATAGAAAGTATAACCCCCTTCGCCGTGTCAATAACCGACCCTCCACCAATGGCAATCACGCAATCGCAATTGTTTGCTTTATAGGCTATAGTGGCATTGTTAACAGTTTCGGTAGAGCTATCAACAGGGATGTCTGTAAAAAGTGTATAGTTTTCAAGCTTCATGCTTTTTATTGCACTTTTAGTAACCCCAAGCCCCTCAAGGCCCTTGTCTGACATAACAAAAGGTCTTTCTTTTCCCCTAATTGAAAGTTCGTAGGGAACTCTTGAAAGCGCCTTATCCCCCGATAAAACCTTGGCTTTAGTATCAAACTCAAAATATTTACTCATATTTTTCTCCTTAATTTCCAAATATAGCTAAAATATAGGTGCTAAATAAACTTATTTTTCTTTCTGGCACCTCTCTTAAAATTTTTCTTAGCATTTTCTTAGGAAGCAAATGTGCCATAACAATCTCAACAACTCTAACAAACCCCATACACTCATTTATACTGCCTCTAAGGGTAAAGTCATGCTCGCTATAGGCGGTGCTAAGCCCCTTTCCACCAGTCATAACCTTTAGGGCAAGATCTAGGGTTTTAAAGGTAATAACAATATCATCATCTTCAATAATCTTGCTCTTTTTAAGCCCATCTTTTGTTTTTTCTATCTTTGTGAATGGTGCATTATCTTCTATGCCATACTTTAAAACAAAGCTAATATTATCTGGCATAGCATCTATTTCCTTTCTAACTCTCTCATCTTTTTTATAAAGAACCTTCATGCCCCTATAAAGAAAATGAGCAAAAATTTTACATATTGCTTTTTTCATTTCCTCTCCTTATACTGCCCTTATATTTTATCACTTTCTATCCCCCCTGCAAAATAAAAAATAGACACAAAAAGCCACCTTTGTTGAATTGTTTAAACATTTTTTAACCTATATTAAAATTCCACCTGTCAAATATATTTCTTTTCAAATAGCAACATTTAATATTTCCTACCAACTTCCCCCTGTAAAACAAGGAGCATCAGCTAGTTTTAAAGATGTGGTTCTAACTTTTAACGGAGATTGGCAAAATGTTAAAATAACTGGCAGGCTTGAAGATTTCTACGAGCTTTTCACCTCGCCAGTTTTCACAAACAAACGCCCAAGGGTTTTGCTAGTTAGAGATGAAATTAGTTATAATTCACAAAAAGATAAAAAGCTTGAAAAAAGCAAGCAAGTAAGCGAATGCGAAAGCTTTTCAAATAACAACGCCGATGAACCAGAATAAAAACAAAAAGCATCAAAATTGGTGCTTTTTTCTTTGAGTTTATAACACATTTTGCCCCTCACGCATATAATGCGGTAGAGAACGAAACTTCTCAAAATTTATGTTCAAAAATAAAATTCAAGGAGAAAAAAATGGCAGAAACAATAAACAATAGCGCAACAATGTCCTATAACATTGAAGGTTCTGAAGAGGAATTAACGGCAACATCAAACGACTTCCCTATAACCTTTAACAACACTCAGGGTATAACTGTAACAAAAACAGCCTCTCCCACAGAATTTGCTGTTGGCGACATTATAACCTACACCGTTAGAATAACAAACTCTGGAACAAATTTCTTAAGTGGCGTTAGAATTATAGACAATCTTGGAGGGGGCTATTTATCCTATGTTCTGGGCAGCGGCAGTTTAACAACTTCATCACTTACTTATCCAGTATCGCCAATTGCAACCTCGCCTTTAACTTTCACTCTTCAGCAATTAAATGTTGGAAACACTATGACCTTAACCTACAAATGTCAAGTTGTGTTTAATCTACCAAACTCAGTTTCAAGCATAACAAACACTTTGCAGGCTATTGGCTACACATCAAATTCAACAGTAAACGCCTTCGCTTCGTCTACTATCACAAGAAGAAGCACAGGCAATGTATTAGTAACAAAAAGCTCAAATGTTTCAAGCGTTGTTCCAAATCAACCCTTTTCATATCTAATAACTCTATCAAACAGCAACGCACAGGCTTTAGAGGTTAAAAGTGTTACCGACAATCTTCCTTCAAACTTCACTTTAACTGGCGCAACTTTAAAAATTGGCGCAGGAAGCGAAACAACTCTAACTTCTAGCGATTATACCTTAACTGGCGACAACCTGTTCACTCTTCCAGCATCTGGCGGACCTACAGTTACTGTTCCAGCCCAAGGGACAACCGTTATTAGATTAACTGGATACTTGTCATAAAAAAATAAATGAAAAACAACAAAAAATCTCGCTTTAATTGCGAGATTTTTGTTTACTATTTATCTTTAACTTTTGCCCAAAGAGGCTTTAGTAGTTCAACAATAAAGAAGAACACTAGGTTTATTCCAATAACTGCTATAAACTGAACAACAGTTATAGGAACTAGCCCAAACACGCTACCAATACTTGTAAAGAACACTGGCACTTGAATAAGCAGTATAACAAGGGTTGAAATGTTTAAAACATTGTTTCCAAACAAACCTTTTTTAAAGCTAGACTCTTTAAGCTCTTTACAGTTATAGACAAACACAAGTTCATTTATAACAACAGATAATAATGCAAGAGTTGTTGCAACTTCATAGCCATACCAGCTTTCAGCCACAAAGAATACTATAAGAGAAATTCCCGCCTCAAGTAGTGCTGAAACAATAATTCCCGTAATCATAAATGGCGTAAACACTCTCTTGTTTAGCCCATAAGGCTTTTGTTTCATAGCATTTTTACCGTTTTTTTCATAAGCAAGGGCAATTGAAGGAATTGTGTCGGCAACAATATCAATATAAAGTATGTGCAGTGGCGAGATTATATCTCTTAAAAGTATCATTCCTGCAATAATTAAAAATATTTCAGCAAAGTTTGATGAAAGGTTATAAAGTATAGTTTTAATAACATTGCCATATATTCTTCTGCCCTCTTCAACCGCAGTAACAATAGTTTCAAAACTATCGTCCATAAGAATAATGTCTGCAACATTTTTGGTAACATCAGTTCCCGCTTTTCCCATACCAACGCCAACATTAGCAAGCTTTAAAGCTGGGGCATCATTAACGCCATCGCCCGTCATAGCAACAACCTTTCCTGCCGATTGAAAAGCCCTAACAATTCTAACTTTATGCTCTGGAGTAACTCTAGCAAACACAGTGTATTTTTTAACAAAACTAACCAGCTCGTCATCTGTAAGTCCGTCTATTTTAGCGCCCTCAACCCCTTGGCTTTCTTTTGACGCAATGCCAACCTCCAGAGCCACAGCCATAGCCGTTGCCAGGCTATCGCCTGTTATCATAACCGCCTTAAGTTGTGCCTCTTTACATTTTTTAACCGCTTCTTTTACGCCACCTTTTGGAGGGTCTGCCATTCCAACAATTCCTGCTAAAATAAATGCATTCTCATCCTCTGTAGAGTAGTTGTCTTTATCTTTTACTTCTTTATAGCAGCATGCAAGCACCTTGTATGCCTTCTTGCTCATCTTTTTCTCTTGGGTTAAATACTTATGCATGTCAAGCTTGGTTAATTTTGTAGCCTTGCCATTTTTTAAAACATGCGTGCACTTTTTTAAAATATCCCCAAGGCTACCTTTTGTGAGCATTAAAGTTTTACCATCAACTTTATTTATTGTGCTCATCATCTTTCTTGTGGAATCAAAAGGTATTTCAGCAATTCTAACATTTTGCGTTCTTTTATCTTCAAGCTTGATATTTAAATTGCCTAGATATTTGCTAAGAGCCACCTCAACAGGGTCACCAATAAACTCTCCTGGGTTTTTAACATTAACCTCATTATTGTTGCATAGTGCAAGTATATTTTGAAGCATTTCAAGCTCTTTATAATTAGTTTTAACATCTAAATAAGATTTTTCGTTTGCATAAATCTCTACAAGCGTCATCTGATTTGTAGTTATAGTACCAGTTTTGTCTGAGCATATAATTTGCGTAGCACCAAGCGTTTCTATGGCTGCAAGTTGCTTAACAATGGTTTTTCTTTTCGACATTTGCTGAACGCCTATAGTGAGCGTGGCAGTTATTGAAACTGGAAGCACTTCAGGAACAGATGCCAAAACCATAGATATGCAAAGCATTATAATAGAAAGCGTATCTTTTCCCAAAATAAGCCCGTAGCAAAGCGTTCCTGCTATAAGCACGCAAGCAAGAGCGGTTATAAACATACTAACCTTTTTAATTTTAACTTGAAGAGGGGTTTCAGTTTCTTTATTTGTGTCTAAACTTCCTGCAATTTTGCCAAGCTCTGTATCCATACCAGTTGCCACAACAACAGCCTCAATTCTTCCGCTCACAACATTAGTACCACTAAAAATCAAGTTTTTTTGCTCTTGCAAAATCTTGTCGCCCTCAATAACAACGTCTTCCTTTTCTATAGCCAAGCTCTCGCCCGTTAAAATAGATTCATCTACTTTGGCGCTAACTAGCTTTATAACTCTTGCATCTGCAGGAACTTTATCTCCTGCCTCTAGGCTTATAATATCGCCCAAAACCAACTGTTTTGTGTCTATTTCAACCCACTTTCCATCTCGTTTAACCTTGGTTTTGCTTTGCGTCATGATTTTTAGTGATTCTATTGCATTTTCCGACTTCATTTCCTGAACAAAACCCATTATCGTGTTAACAATTATACAGCCAAAAATAACAATAGCTTCAATAACGCTTTCGCCATTAACAAGCGAGTAAACAAGCGAAACTATGCCAACAAGTATAAGGAAAAGAATCATCATGTTTGAAAACTGGCTTATAAAAATTTTAAAAGCACTTTTTTTGTTCTTTTCTTTTAAAACATTTTCGCCATAGGTATTAAGCCTTTCTTGAGCCTCTTTCTCAGTTAGCCCATCTTTCGAACTATCTACCTGCTTAAAAACCTCATCAACCTGCATTTGGTAAAACTTTTTCATCTTTTATTCTCCCCGCACCAAAAATGTTTGTATAGATATATGCTATCATATACGGTTTTTTATGTCAAAAGCAATAAACACTAAAATATAAAGTTTGTTTTATTTAAATTTGATTGTGAATACTTGTAGCAATATGCTATACTATTATTAAACAGACAAAAATCTCTTGCTTACAAAAAGGTTATGAAAATGAAAGAAAAAATTGTTGATTTAAGAAAGCAAGTTATTGATTATTTGCAAAACGAGTTGCAAACCCCAGCAGAATATTTATGGAAAAAATTTCCCACTTACGCCGTTTTTAGAAATGAAAGGAATAATAAATGGTTTGCCGCAATAATGAATATCGACTTTAATAAAATAGATAGTAGCAAGCAAGGGAAAATTGATGTTTTAGCTATTAAGTGTGACCCATTCATGCAAGGAAGTTTGCTTGAAAAGCCTGGCTTCTACCCTGCATATCACTTTAATAAAAACAACTGGATAACTATTTTACTTAACGGAGAGGTTCCCCTAGAGCAAATTTTTAAGCTAACAAATTTAAGTTATAATATTGTAGAAAATCAAAAATAATAAGTAGAATAATTACGAAAGTTTATATTAAAAACAAACTTTTTTCTATTGGAAATGGCTCAAAAGTAACAGATGAAAATAATCAACCACTATTTGAAGTTAAAGGCAAAGTGTTTTCTATCACTAGAAAAAGTATGTTTGCGATTTAGAGGGCAACAAGCTTTACACGGTTCGCAATAAGTGGATAAACTGGTTTGTGCACAAGGCATATATATGATCTGTCTCTTATACACATCTGACGCTGCCGACGATCTTACGCGTGTAG
>ENA-OZAF01000677-OZAF01000677.1-human-gut-metagenome-genome-assembly--contig:-NODE-677-length-12750-cov-4.464829_pt1 | contig 12750 bp, 12 predicted proteins | sample MGYA00244207_ERZ653498 | MGnify/ENA primary metagenome ERZ653498 (study PRJEB26926, sample SAMN06165156) | human gut metagenome | biome: ENVO:00009003; feature: ENVO:2100002; material: ENVO:00002003... | reverse complement strand
GCGTTGTCAACAGCCTCGTGTACGCGGGCGTGGGCCTCTCCGGCGCGCTGCTGGCCGTGGGCGGGAGCTTCAGCGTGGGGAACCTCGTGAGCTTTTTGAGCTACGCCAACCAGTACACCAAGCCCTTCAACGAGATCTCCGGCGTCGTGACGGAGCTGCAAAACGCCGTCGCCTGCGCCGAGCGCATCCTCTCGCTCATCGAGGACGCGCCGCGCGTGCAGGATGCGCCGGACGCGCAGGAGCTTACCGCGCCGGACGGGCGCGTGGAGCTGTCGCACGTCTCGTTCTCCTACCGCAAGGACCGGCCGCTCATCGAGGATCTCAACCTGTCGGTCAGCCGCGCGCAGCGCGTGGCCATCGTCGGGCCGACGGGCTGCGGCAAGACGACGGTCATCAACCTGCTCATGCGCTTTTACGATGTGGACGGCGGCAGCATCGCCGTCTCCGGGCGCGACATCCGCACGCTCACGCGGCGCAGCCTGCGCAGCGCCTACGGCATGGTGCTCCAGGAGACGTGGCTCAAGAGCGGCACCGTGCGCGAGAACATCGCCTTTGGCAAGCCCGAGGCGACGGAGGAGGAGATCGTCGCCGCCGCAAAGGCCGCCCATGCGGACGGCTTCATCCGCCGCCTGCCGCAGGGGTACGATACCGTGATCGCCGAGGACGGCGGCAACCTCTCGCAGGGGCAGAAGCAGCTGCTGTGCATCAGCCGCGTCATGCTGCGCCTGCCGCCCATGCTCATCCTCGACGAGGCGACCAGCTCCATCGACACCCGCACCGAGCGCAAGATCCAGGATGCGTTCGCACGCCTCATGGAGGGGCGCACGAGCTTCATCGTCGCGCACCGCCTGTCCACCATCCGCAGCGCGGACGTGATCCTCGTCATGCGCGACGGACACATCGTGGAGTCCGGCACGCACGGGGAGCTGCTCGCGCGCAACGGCTTCTATGCGGAGCTGTACAACAGCCAGTTCGCCAAATAACTCGCCGCGCGCGGCGTCCGCCCGCGTCACATCCCGCGAACCCGCTTGGCTACGGGCGGCGCGCTCCTGCGGGCGCGCCGCCTGAGCCGGCCGCGCGCGCGTTTCCGTTCGGTCGGGCCGCCCGTTTTTTTACCGGCGGCCCGCGCTTCTTCCCGGCCCCGCGTTCCCGGGGGGATTGCCGGGCGTTTCGCCAGTTCCGTCCGCCGGGCTTTGGCCCGCAGGGCAAACGAGGGGGAGCGCAAAACCAGCGCGCCGGTCGGGCGAAGCGTCCCCTCATCCCAACGGCTAAATATATATTTTCTTATTGATAATTGGGGCTTGATTCTTCCGCGTGATTGGCGTACACTCTATATGAACACGTTCATAAAAGAAGGGAAGCGGTCGGGACATGCCAAAACGCATCGCGGCGCTGCGGGAGAACATCCTGCGCGTCTCCCGCGAGACGCTGCTTGGCGGCGGGTTCGACGGGCTGACCATCCGCGCCGTGGCGCGGGAGTGCGGCGTGGCCGTCGGCACGGTGTACAACTATTTTCCGTCCAAGGAGGTGCTCGTCGCCTCGATCATGCTCGAGGACTGGATGCGTGCCCTCGAGCGCATGCAGGAGCGCGCCGCGTCCGCCGCGGGCGCCGTCGCGGGGCTGCGCGCCGTGTTCGACGAGATCCGCGCCTTTGCCGGCCTGTACGAGGGCGCGTGGGCGCAGTACAGCGCGCGCTGCGATCCCGCGCCGGTCATCCGTTCGCGCCACCGGCAGCTCATCGAACAGCTCGAGGCGGTCATCCGCCCGCTTACGGAGCGCTTCGGGTGCCTGTTTCACCCGTCGCTGCCGGGCTTCCTTGCCGAGACGCTGCTGGCCGTCTCGCTCAATCCCGACGCGGGGTTTGACGGCCTCACGCCCGTGCTCGAGCGGCTGCTGCGCCCCTGACCGGTGGCGGGCGGCGGCTTTCAACGGCTTTTGTTTATCAACAGATCACAACAGGAGGGAACCCAATCATGAGCAGCTTCAAAAACCTGCGCATCGTCGACAACTTCTACCAGACCTCTGCCTTTTTCCCGATGCCCACCGTGCTCATCAGCACGCTGACGGAGGAGGGAAAAACGACGCTCGGGCCGTATTCGCTCGTCGCGCCCTACTACATCGCCGGCAAGGACTACTACGCGATGCTGCTGTGCGCGCGCAACTCGTCGAATACGGCGCAAAACCTCCTCAGAAACGGCAAATGCGCGCTCAACTTCATTACCGACGAGCGCCGCTATTTCAAGGAGGCGGTGCGCATGGGCTTCCCGGGCGACACGCCGGAGGAGAAGATGAAAAACTGCATCTTCACCCTCGAGGACGGGCAGATGGCCGCCGCGCACCCGCAGGAGCGCTTCCCGCAGGTGGTGGCCGAATCGTTCCAGGTGTTCGAGTGCACCTGGATGCGCGAGCTGGACAACGCGCAGGACGACCGGCCGGGCTGCCTCAACGGCTATCCGGGCCCGTATCACGATTTCAACGGCATCACCTCGCTCTGGGGCGCGCATTTCATCCTGCGCGTGGACAAGATCCTGATGAAGGAGCGCTACTACAACGCCATCGTCAACGGCGTGACGGCGGGCGAGTTCCCGCGCGTCCCGGTCGATTACGGCTACCGCGACAGCAAGAACTTCTGGTATACGCGCTTCCGCCGCCCGCACGGCGAGCTGCTGCCCGTGCGCGAGGCGAGCATCGAATCCGTCCGCTATGCGGCAAACCGCGCCGACGATACGGTGAAGTTCACGGACGCGGCCTGCATGAAGCTCATCAAGGTGCCGCGCATCTTTTTGCCGACGGTGCTCAAGGGCTGCGTGCAGTGGGCCAAGGAGAACGGCGTGACGCTCATCGACGAGGAGCAGATGAACATCATCAACGACAAGCGCGCCAAGGAAAAGCAGCGCTGAATCGGGACAACGGGAAGGAGTGTTGATCATGAAGGTGGTACTGGCAGGCGCGTTCGGCAGGCTCGGCAGCGACATCCTGCGCGCGCTCGTGCGCGACGGGCACGACGTGCTCGCGGTGGACATGGTCCTGCGCGAGCTCGACGGCATCGAGGGTTCCTATGAGAAGAAACAGGTGGACGTGACCAAGCCGGAGCAGCTCGCCGGGTTGTGCGAGGGCGCGGACGCGGTCATCACCACGGTCGGCCTCACGCGCACGAGTGCGGAGGTCACAAACTACGACATCGACTACCGGGGCAACCTGAACCTGCTCAACGAGGCCAAGCGCGCCGGCGTGAAGAAGTTCGCCTACGTCTCCGTGCTCAAGGCGGACCGCGCGCCGAAGGTCCCCATGCTGCACGCCAAATACCTGCTCGAGGAGGCGCTCAAGGCCAGCGGCATCGACTATGTGATCTTCCGCCCCACCGGGTATTTCTACGACATCGCCAAGGTGTTCAAACCCATGATCGAAAAGGGCGAGGTCACGCTGCTGGGCAAGAAGCCCGTCAGTGCGAACGTGATCGACACGACGGACCTGGCCGACTTCATGCTGCTGCACCTGAACGACAAAAACGTGACGTACGACATCGGCGGCACCGAGACGTACACCTACGAGCAGATCGCGCGCATGTTCTTCGCCGCCGCCGGCAAGGAGCCGGTCATCAAGCACGCGCCCCCGTTCCTGTTCGACGTGCTGGCGTTCATCAACAAGCTCAAAAAGAACGGCAAGGAGGCCATTTTGCGCTTTAGCAAGTGGACGCTGACGGAGAGCATGGTGGCCGAGCACGGGTTCGGCAGGCTGAGCTTCAAAGAGTACATCGAAAAGAACGCGTGAGGTGACGGGCGATGGGACTGGAAAAACTCTGGATCGTGCTGATCGTGTGCGCGGCGCTCTGCGCGGTCGGCTTCTATAAATACGTCTACTTCCTCTCCATCGGCTACGGGCTGGCCGTCGCCGGCGGCGCGGTCGCCATCGCGCTGCTGTTCCTGGACGGGCTGGAGCCGGTTCACATCCTCCTGCTGGCGCTGTTCATCGCCTACGGCGTGCGGCTGTCGGGCTTCCTGCTCGTGCGCGAGCTGAAAAACGCCGCCTACCGCAGGACGCTCACGGAGGTCGCCGGCGATGAAAAGGCCATGCCGGCGTTCGTAAAGCTCGCCATCTGGGTCAGCGTCGCCGTGCTGTACACCGCGCAGGTGAGCCCCGTGTTCTACCGGCTCTACAACGGGACGGCCACCGGCGCGCTGCCGTTTATCGGCGCGGCCGTGTCGCTATTCGGCCTCGTCCTGGAGGCGGTCGCCGACCGGCAAAAGAGCGCGCAGAAGGCCGTGAACCCGGACATGGTCGCCACGCAGGGGCTCTACAGGCTCGTCCGCTGCCCGAACTACCTGGGTGAGATCGTCTTCTGGACGGGCGTGTTCGTCGGCGCGCTCGATGCGCTCACCGGCGCGGGACAGTGGATTCTCGCGGTGTTTGCCTACCTGTGCATCGTGATGGTCATGGTCAACGGCGCGCAGCGGCTGGAAAAGCGCCAGCACGCGCGCTACGGCGTCGACCCGGCCTACCGCCGGTACGCCGGCACGACGCCGATCCTGTTCCCGTTCATCCCGCTGTACCATCTGTGCAAAGAGGCCAAAGAGGAGGCGGACCAATGACCGTACCGATGGCGATCGTCGATTATATCCCCGTCGCGCTGTTCATCGCCGCAGCGGTGCTGCTGCAGCGCGACCTGTACAACAAGATGAGCAAGGGCGCCTTCGCCCTCTTTGCGGCCGGGACGCTGATGATCATGACCGCGGGCCTGTTCAAGGCGACGTGGAAGCTGCTCTATGCGATGAACGTGTGCGATTTCGTGGCGCTCAACGAGGTGTTCCTGCCCATGCAGGCCGTGGGATTCCTGCTCACGGGCGCCGCGCTCATCGCGCTGCTTACGGTGCGGCAGGGCCGCGGCACGGCCTACGCGGTGGCCGCCGCGCCGCTGCCGTACACCAGCGGCATGATCTTCATCGTGCTCATGGTGCTCGGCACGCTCGGCATGTGCGCAAGCCTCATCGTCATCGCCGCGCGGATGAAGCGGCGCGGCGCGGCCGCGCTCTTTGCGGTCGCGTTCGTGTTCATGCTGGGGATGGGGTATCTCTCCTCGCGCGATTTCACGCAGGCGGCCATGAACTGGATCGCGCAGTGCACGAACATCGTCGGCCAGGGCGCGCTGCTGCTCGGCGTGCGCGCGCTGCACCGCGCCGGTCTTGCCGGGCCGGACGCCATTGCCGCTCTCAAAAGGTCGTAACGGGAAGGAGGGCCGCCGCCGGGCGGCCCTCTTCTTTTGCCCGGGCGCGGGCCGGGCGCGGGCCGGGCGCGGCTTGACACGGCCGCGCCCCGCATGGTATTGTGATACGACATGCGCCATATGCGCGGCGGAGGGAGGCGGCGGCATGGAGCATCTGCTGCTCGTGGACGGCAGCAACCTGCTGTTTCAGATGTTTTACGGTATGCCGTCGCGCATCCTGGCGCCGGACGGGCGGCCGGTGCACGGCACGCTCGGCTTTGCCGGCGCGCTGCTGCGCTCGGCGCGCGCGCTCCGGCCCACCCATGCGCTGGTGGTATTCGACGGGGAATGTGAAAACCCGCGCGCCGCGCTCGACGCGGCGTACAAGGCCAACCGGCCGGACTTTTCCGCCCTGCCGGAGCGGGAAACGCCCTTTTCCCAGCTGCCGGACATCTATGCCGCGCTCGACCTGCTCGGCGTGAAGCATCTGGAGACGGACGGCTGCGAGGCGGACGATCTCATCGCCGCCTATGCGCTTGCCTGCCGCGGCGGGGCGCAGGTCACGATCCTCTCGCTCGACAGCGATTTTTTCCAGCTCATCGATGAAACCGTGCGCGTCTACCGCTACCGGGGCGACCGGTCCGTGCTGTGCACGGAGGAATACGTGCGCGCGCGCTTTGGCGTGCGCGCGGCGCAGTACGCCGATTTCAAGTGCCTCGTCGGCGACCCGTCGGACAACATCCCGGGCGTGCGCGGCGTCGGGCCGAAGATTGCGGCGCGCCTGCTGGCGCGCTTTGAAACGCTCGAAGGGGTGCTCGCGGGCGCGGAGGGGGAGGGGGAGTGGCCCGAGCGTGCGGCGCTGCGCGAGGCCGTCGCGCAGCAGGCGCAGCGGCTGCGCACCAATCATGCGCTCATCCGTCTTTTCGGCGCGGCTGCGCTGCCCTTCCCGCCGGAGGCGCTCGCCTGCGAACTGCCGGATGTGCGCGCCGGGGCGCTGCTCAGGCGGATGGGGCTGCTCTGACGCGGCCCGGCCGGGTCAGCCGCCGAGCACGATGGGCAGGATCTCCGGGAAGCTGTGGATGACGTGGTCCGGACGGACGGCGCCCTCGCTCAGATGGCGGCTGAGCCGCTCCTCGCGCGCCATATCCTCCTCGGTCCAGCTCGTGATGGCCGCGAGCTTTTCATGGTAATCGTTGCTCTCGCGCGGGTAGTTGGCCCATACGGCGGTCGCGCCCGCCATCTTGCCCATGTACACGTCCTTGACCAGGCTGTCGCCGACGTAGACGACCTCGCCGGGCGCATGGCGTTCGCGCTCGCAGATGCGCAGCAGCACGGCCGTATCCGGCTTGCGCGTCTGCACGGTCATCACCTTGTCGCTTGGCGCGTAGCCGCTCTGGAAGCGGCTGTGGTAGGTATACACATGCTGGAAATAGCCGGACACGCCCAGCCGCTCCAGCCGGTAAAAGCCGTTTTCCTGCGAGGATTCCGTATAGCCGATGACCGGCACGCCGCGCGCGCGGAGCGTTTGCAGCGTCTCCTCCACGCCGGGGAACAGCCGCAGGCTGCCGTCGCGGATGGCGTTGAAGCGCAAAAACGCCGGGCGCAGCGCCTCCTTGCGCGCCGCGTCGTCCAGCTGCGCAAAATGGCGGCGGATGGACGGCAGCTTGAGCGTGGCGTACGGATACTCCACCGTGCCGAGACGCTGGTGCGTTTCACGGTATTCATGGAGCAGCCGCGCGCGGTCCAGGCCCGTGAGCGCGACGATCTCATCGACCATGGCGTAGAAGGCGGGCACGAAGAAGCCCGTCCAGTCGTACAGCGTGTCGTCCAGGTCGGTGATGAGCAGTTTTTTCTCCATGGCGGCCACTTCCTCGTCAAGTATTGCGTGGGGTAGTTTGCATATTACAGCATCGGCGCGATGAAGTCAACCCGAGCCGCCGCCTCCGGCACGCCCGGATGATTGTGAACAAATCTATTGAAACTTGTGGACAAAGCATGTACAATGGATATGAGCCGCGAAATTTGCGGGCGCGCCCGCCAGGTGCTCGCGGTACGGCCGGCAGGCCGGGCGCAATGCGACGGACGCCGCGCAGGCGGCGGTGCAGAGAGGTAGCTGCGTGGTCGATTTGCAAAAGGCAAGCGTATGGAAGCGGATCTCCGCCCTTCTGCTGGACGGGATACTGCTGAGCATCCTGACCGTCGGCTTTGCATTCCTGCTCTCGCTCGCCATCGGGTACGATGCGCACAGCGCGCGGCTTGCACGTTACTATTCGGATTACGAAACGGAATACGGCATCACCTTCTCCATCTCGCAGGAGGAGTTTGCGTCGCTGGACGAGGCGGCGCAGCAGCGCTATGAAGCGGCGTACGCCGCGCTTGCGGAGGATGCCGGCGCCGCGCAGACGTTTGCCGAGGTCATGCGATTGACAATCCTGATCATCACGTTCGGCGTGCTGCTGGGCATGCTGGCGCTGGAATTTTTCGTGCCGCTGCTGTTCAAAAACGGGCAGACGCTCGGCAAGAAGGTGTTCGGCCTTGCCGTCGTGCGGCGCGACTGCGTGCGCCTTGCGCCGCTGCTGCTGCTGGTGCGCACGCTCCTTGGCAAATACACCATCGAAACGATGATCCCCATCCTGCTGCTGTTCCTCATCTTCTTTGGCGGGCTGGGGTTCGTCGGCCTGGCGGTGCTCGCCGCGCTGCTGGTGCTCCAGGTCGGCCTGGTGGCCGGCACGCGGAACAACTCCGCCATCCACGACCTGCTGGCGCAGACGGTCGTGGTGGATATGGCGAGCCAGATGATCTTTGACAGCGAGCAGGAACTGCTGGCGTACCGGGAACAAATGCAGGCCGAGCGCGCGGCGCGCGACCCGTATGGCTGACCCGCCGCAACTGTGGCCGCCTCCGGGCGGCCGCGCACGGGGACAGGGAGAAAATCTAATGTTTAGGGGATTGAACCAATGAAAGTCGAATTGCGCAACGTCACCAAGGTGTTTCCCAGCCGGAACCGCAAATCCGGCGAGGAGGTCGTCGCAGTGAGCAACTGCTGCGTCACGATTCCGGATGGGAAGCTGGTCGGCCTGCTCGGCCCCTCCGGCTGCGGCAAGAGCACCACGCTGTACATGATCTGCGGCCTGCAAAAGCCCACGGGCGGGCAGGTGTTCTTCGGCGAGGACGACGTGACGGACCTGGAGCCGGAGAACCGCGGCGTGGGGCTGGTGTTCCAGAACTACGCGCTCTATCCGCACATGACGGTCAAGCAGAACATCCTCTTCCCGCTGCAAAACCTCAAGGGCGAGGACAAGCTCTCCAAGGAGGAGATGCTGCGCCGCACGCTTGAGACGGCCAGGCTCGTCCAGATCGACGAGCTGCTCGACCGCAAGCCCAGCGAGCTCTCCGGCGGTCAGCAGCAGCGCGTGGCGATTGCGCGCGCGCTGGTGAAGATGCCGCGCGTGCTGCTGCTCGACGAGCCGCTCTCCAACCTGGACGCGCGGCTGCGCCTGCAAACGCGCGAGGAGATCCGCCGCATCCAGCGCGAGACGGGCATCACCACCGTGTTCGTCACGCACGACCAGGACGAGGCCATGAGCATCCCCGATTTCATCGTGGTGATGAAGCTGGGCGTCGTGCAGCAGATCGGCAAGCCGCAGGACGTGTACGACGACCCGGACAACCTCTTTGTCGCCAAGTTCCTGGGCACGCCGCCGATCAACGTGTTCCATGGCCGCGTGGCCGGCGGCCGTGTGTTCATCGGCGAGGACGCCGTGCTCAACGCGCCCGGCGCGCCGGAGGGCGAGGTGTTCGTCGGCGTGCGGCCGGAGGGCTTCGTGCTCGCTGAGGATGGGCCGCTCAGCTGCGCGCTCAGCAGCGTGGAGGTCATGGGCCGCGACGTGAGCATCGTGTCGAAGAACCCCGCCGCCGTGAGCCCCATCATCCGCTCGATCATCGACGCCGACGGCAGGCCGGCGGCGGATATCAAGACCGTGCGCTTCCATCTCAAGCCGCACAAGACGTTCCTCTTCAGCGCGGACACGGAGGAGCGCATCCGCTGCGAGGTGCAGGAAAATGGTTGAAAGCAAGCACAAATGGAAGGCGTGGCTGTACCTCTCGCCCGCCATCATCCTGCTGCTGGTGTTCACCGTCTGGCCCATCTTCAACACGGTGCGCATGGCGTTTTTGGAGGGGTACAGCGGCTTGCGCGCGGCGGGGGGCGAGGTGTTCCCCTTCGGCGTGAACAACTTCGTGCGCGTCGTGCAGTACCAGCGCTTTTTGGACTGCCTGCGCAATACGGTCGTGCTTTGCGTGCCGACGGTGCTGATCTCCTCGCTGCTGGCGCTGCTCATCGCGGTGTTCCTCAACTCCATCAAGTGGCTGCAGCGCCCGCTGCAAACCATCTTCTTTTTGCCCTATGTGACCAACTCCATCGCCATCGGCATGGTGTTCGCCGCCATGTTCAACATCGTGGGCAGCTTTTACGGCACGGAGAACGAGATCATCGTCACCGCAGGCATCATCAACAACATCATCGAGTTTTTCGGCGGCGAGCCGGTCAACTGGATCAACTACGGCTCCAGCTATGCGGCCAACATCACCGTCATGATCATCTACATCGTGTGGAACGCGCTGCCGTTCAAGATCCTGATCCTGCTGGGCGGGCTGCAAAGCGTGAACCGGCAGTATTATGATGCGGCGCGCGTGGACGGCACCTCGCGCAGGCGCATCTTCACGCGCATCACCGTGCCGCTGCTCTCGCCGATGATCGCCTACGTCGTCATCACCGGCTTTATCGACGGCTTTAAGGAATACACCAGCATCATCGGCATCTTCGGCGAGACGATGGGGCCGCCGGATGCGGCCGGCCGGCTCAACACGATGGTCGGCTTCATCTACGATGCGCTGGCGACCAACAACCAGGGGCGGGCGAGCGCCGCGGCGCTGATCCTGTTCGCCATCATCCTCGTGGTCACGCTGCTGAACCTGCAGGTCAGCAAAAAGCGCGTACACTTTTAAGGGGGCGAGCCTATGTCTCAGATCAAGACCATGCATGCGCGCGACGTGCGCGCCGAGCGCGCCCGGCAGACGGCCGTGACCGCGTTTGTGCACGTGTTCTACTATGCGTTCCTGTTCTTCATGGCGCTGGTCGTGCTGTTCCCGTTCTACTGGATGCTCAACTCCTCGCTCAAGAGCCTGATGGAGTACCGCATGAGCGTGCCGACGTTCTGGCCGCAGACGCTGATGTGGAGCAACTACGCCGAAGCGTTCAACACGGCAAACCTCGGCCGGCTGTTCCTGAACACGGCCTATGTCGGCATCATCTCGACGATCCTGTCGCTGGTGATCACGGTGCTCTCCGCGTTCGCGTTTGCGCGGCTGGAGTTCAAGGGGCGCGACGTCCTCTTTGCCGCGCTGCTGGCAACGATGATGATCCCGGGTGAGCTGTTCACCATCACCAACTACAGCACCGTGACCAACCTCGGCTGGATGAACACGTATACCGTGCTCATCGTGCCGTTCCTGGTCAGCGTGTTCTACATCTACCTGCTGCGCCAGAATTTCCTGCAGATCCCCAACGAGCTGTATCTGGCGGCCAAGGTGGACGGCACGAGCGACTTCAAATATCTCTGGAAGGTCATGATCCCGCTGGCGCTGCCCACGCTCATCTCCATCACGATCCTGAAGATGATGAGCGCGTGGAACGCGTACATCTGGCCGCGCCTGGTCGCCAACGACGAGGCGCACCGCATGATCACAAACGGATTGCGCAACGCCTTCACCGAATCCACCGGCGATGTGAACTACCCGGTGCAGATGGCGGCGGTGGCGCTGGTGTCGGCGCCGCTGTTCCTGGTGTTCATCTTCCTGCGCAAGTACATCATGCGCGGGGTGAGCCGCAGCGGCATCAAGGGATGATCCCGCAAAACAGATTTGCGTCTCAATAAATGTGAAGGAAAGGAAGGAAGAAAACCATGAAAAAACGCATCTTGTCCCTGTTGCTCGCCGCGCTGCTCATGCTGAGCGCCGGGCTGCTCAGCGCATGCGGGCAGCAGCCGAGCGAACCGTCCGCTCCGGCGGACGAGCCGGGCTCGGAACCGACGGCGGAGCCGGAGGGCGCCGTATCGAACTTCATCGTGCCCGAGGGCGGCTATGACGGCAGCGAGGTGACCATCACCTTCTACCACACCATGGGCGCCAACCTCACCGAAGTGCTCGACCTCTACATCCCGGAGTTCAACAAGCTCTACCCGAACATCCACATCGAGCACCAGCAGGTCGGCAACTATGACGACGTGCGCGACCAGATCAGCACGGAGATCACCGTGGGCAACCAGCCCAACATCGCCTACTGCTATCCGGACCATGTGGCGCTGTACAATCTCGCGGGCGCCGTGGCCACGCTCGACGACCTGATCGACAGCCAGATCGAGGTTGCGCGCGCCGACGGCAGCACCGAGATCCTCGGCCTGACCGACGAGCAGAAGGCGGACTTCATCGCCGGCTACTACGAGGAAGGCCGGCAGTTTGGCGACGGGCTGATGTACACGCTGCCCTTCTCCAAGTCCACCGAGGTGCTCTATTACAACAAGACCTTCTTTGACGAGCACGGCCTCACCGTTCCGACCACGTGGGACGAGATGGAGGCGCTCTGCGCGCAGATCAAGGAGATCGACCCCAACTCCATCCCGCTCGGCTACGACAGCGAGAGCAACTGGTTCATCACCATGTGCGAGCAGTACGGCTCCGGCTATACCAGCGCCACGGGCGACCACTTCATCTTTGACAACGAGACCAACCGCGCCTTTGTCAAGGAGTTCCGCGAGTGGTACCAGAACGGCTACCTGACCACGCAGATGCTCTACGGCGCCTATACCTCCGGCCTGTTCACCTCCGAGACGGACCCGGTGAGCTACATGTCCATCGGCTCCTCCGCAGGCGCGACGCACCAGCGCCCGGCCAAGGGCGAGGACGGCACCTATCCGTTCGAGGTCGGCATCGCCACCATCCCGCAGGTCAGCGCGGACAACCAGAAGGTCATCTCCCAGGGCCCGAGCGTGTGCATCTTCCGCAAGGACAACCCGCAGGAGGTCATCGCCTCCTGGCTGTTTGTGAAGTTCCTGACCACGAGCGTGGACTTCCAGGCGGAGTTCTCCATGGCCTCCGGTTATGTGCCGGTGCTCAAGTCCGTGGCGGAGAACGAGGCGTACAAGGCGTTCATCGACCAGGCGGACGGCGGCGATTACATCTCCGCGCTCAGCGCCAAGGTCTGCCTTGAGCAGGAGGAGTATTACTACACCTCCCCGGCGTTCAACGGCTCGTCCACCGCGCGCGATCAGGTCGGCTCGCTGCTGGCGCAGTGCCTCACCGCCGAGGACAACGGCGATGTGGACGCCATGATCGAGCAGGCGTTTGCCAACGCCATCGCCGAGTGCGAGTACAACAGCTGATCGAAGCGGGCAGCAGGACATGAAACGACAGTCTGCCGCCATCGCATGGCTGCTGCTTGCCTGCCTGCTGTGCGGGTGCCTGTCTCTTATACACATCTGACGCTGCCGACG
>ENA-OZAF01000676-OZAF01000676.1-human-gut-metagenome-genome-assembly--contig:-NODE-676-length-12755-cov-5.117874_pt1 | contig 12755 bp, 8 predicted proteins | sample MGYA00244207_ERZ653498 | MGnify/ENA primary metagenome ERZ653498 (study PRJEB26926, sample SAMN06165156) | human gut metagenome | biome: ENVO:00009003; feature: ENVO:2100002; material: ENVO:00002003... | reverse complement strand
TACCTGGCCTGTATCAACGCCGCCGCGTTTTTCGCCTTTGCCGCCGACAAGGCCAGGGCGGCGCTGGGCCGTTTTCGCATCCGGGAGGCGGCGCTTCTGGCGCTGGCGCTGGCGGGCGGTGCGCCGGGCGCTCTGGCGGCCATGGACCTGTGCCGCCACAAGATTCGCACCCCGCGCTTCGCTTGGGGCGTGCCCGCCCTGCTGGCGGCGCAGTGCGCGCTGCTGGCATGGGCGAGCGCGATGGGATGGGCGTGAGCCGGAGAGCGCAAAAGCGCAGGGGGCCGCGAAAGTCCCCCGCACAGGAAACCGGCCCCCGAAGGAAGCCAAAGCGCTTCTTTCGGGGGCCGGTTCGTTTTGCCGGTTGCCTGCGCGGGCCGCCGCCGCATCCGCTTTGGGCGGCCCGCGCCGCGTCCGCCGGCGTTATTCGGTCACGATCTGCCAGGTGGTGTCAAACCCGTGGGACACCGGATCGTCCGGGGTGACGGTGCCCATGTGGGCCACGTACTCGCCCAGCTGCGTGGGCACCGGCGCGCGGTCCGCGCCCAGGTACTGGCTGGCGGTCCAGCAGCAGTCGGCCTCGGTCAGGCCCGTGGCCTCCAGGAAGCCGTAGCCGCCGGAGAGGCGGTAGCTGTTGAGGGTCACGCGGATGGGGCCGTCCATCTCCAGCAGGTTCGTGCCGTCGATGGCGGCGGCGGTCACGCGCTCGCCCAGGGGTTTGGTCAGGTCGAAGGTGTAGTCGATGCCGTAGAAGCTGTCCACGCCGTAGATGGACACGTCCGGCCCCAGTGCGGGCAGGCCGTCCTCGCCGATCACCAGCATGTCGGCCACGGTGCTCATCCAGTTGTAGAGCTGCTGCGGGGTCATGTCGATGGCGCACAGGAGGTTGTTGGAGTAGCGGTAGAGCTTGCTAAGCTCCAGGGTGGAGATGGTGTCGCCGTCTTTGGGCACGAAGGAGAGGGTGTTGTCCGCGCCCTTGCCGAACACCGGCGAGGCGATGGAGACGGTCGCGCCCTCGATGCCCTCGCTCTCAAACGACTGCCACGAGCACCAGATCTGGCCCTTGTGCACGAAGTCCAAAAGATGCGTCTGGCTGAGCACCATGTCGTCGTTGGTCTTGCCCTCGGCCTCGGCGGTCAGGTCGGTCCAGCCGTTGTCGAAGGTGCCCAGCGGCTCGCTGGCCCAGGCGTAGGTGTCGTCGTACCAGGGCTGGAGGGCCTTGGCCAGCGTCTCGTCGCCCGCGTAGGAGGCCAGGGCCAGGTTGGCGTTCTGACGGATGGTGAAGCCCGCGAAGGCCCCGTCCTCGTCAAACGTGAGGTCGAATACGGTCTTGGTCACGTGGGTGCCGCCGCCGTTGACGATGGGCACGGCCTTGCCGTCCGCGTCGGTGAGGGTTTCGATGTTGGGGGTGTGGTCATGGCCGTAGATGACCAGATCGACGCCGCTGGAGCCCTGCACGCCGCTGACCACCTGGGATTCCAGCAGGAAGCCGTCGGTTTCCACGCCGTCGTCGGTGCCCTTGCCGCTGTGCACGCTGACGATCACGATGTCGGCCAGGTCGTTGTCGCGGATCTCGGAGGCCCACTTGTTGATCTCAAAAGCCAGCAGGCCGTCGGGGTTGTCAAGGCTTGAGAACTGCATGTTGGGGTAGTTGGTGGCCAGGTCCCAGGTGTGGTTGGCCGCGTTGCTAAGGCCGATGACGGCCACGCGCACGGTCCGGCCCTCGCCGAAGTCGTAGGTCTTGATCACGTAGGGATCGTAGAACGGATCGCCCGCGGCCTTCTCCTCGCCGCGGAAATCGACGCCGTCCTCGACCAGCACGATGTTGCCGCTGATGACCGCGATGCCGGCCTCGTCGGCGATGCGGGTCTGGGCGTCGCGCCGATCGGGGGTGAAGTTGAACTCGTGGTTGCCCATGACCCAGGCGTCGTAGCCGATGTAGTCGAGGGCCGTGATCATGGGGTTTTCCTCGTCGGGTTTCAGGTTGATGGCGTACTGCGCCACCAGCGTGCCCTGGATGGTGTCGCCGTTGTCCACCAGCAGCACCTTGTCCCCGAACGCCTCGCGCTCCTGAAGCACCGCCGAGGCGACGCGCTCCATGGAGGCGGCGTCCTCGGTCTGGGTGGCCACGTCCAGGAGCGTGGCGCGGCCGTGCATGTCGGTGGTGGAGAGCACGGCCAGCTGCAAGGTGCCCAGGTCCTCAAGCGACCAGTCGGAGGAGATCTCCGGGTCGATGGAGCCGGCGAGGGTGATGTAGTTGGCCAGGAGGTTGCGGGCCTGGCCCATGTCCTCGCCCTGCATCATGTCGTACTGGGTGGAGTAGATGATGCGCTCGGGGTCGTTGGGGGTGAAGGAGCAGCCGTGCGCGTTGAGGTAGGCGATGTAGTTGCCGCCGCCGTTGTAGCGGTAGTTGTTGACCACGACGGTGAAGGTATCGCCGTCGGCGACCTCCTCGCCCTCGTAGGTCATGGAGGCCACGCGGCTGCCGGGCGCGGCGCTGTAGTCCAGCACGTAGGAGAAGCCGTCGCCGTAGATCACGTCGTAGTAGGTCAGGTCCTCGGCGCTCACGAACGGGCCGTTCTCGTCCACCTGGATCTTGGTGGCGGCAAACTCCAGCCACGCCCGCAGCTCCTTTCCGCTCATGGTGATCTGGTAGAACCAGTTTTCGTAGCGGTAGAGGCCGAACATGTCGCCCAGCACGATTTCGCCCTCGGGAATCAGGTTTTCCGCGTCGCCGGAGGTCAGCGGGGCCGAGATGGACAGCTGCGCCGGCGTGTCGTCCGTGGGATCGTCGGGGGTGTTTTCGCCGGTGTTGTCATACGCGCCCCAGATCTGCACGCGGTTGATCAGGTCCATGAAGGCCGAGGGCGCGGTGCCCAGCCCCGCCGCCGGGAAGTCGCCCGTGGCGGTGCCGATGGGCTGGAGCATGTACTCGTCCCACGCGGCTTCCTCGTAGGGCTTGAGGGCGGCCTCGAGCGCCTCGTCCACGGCGTAGCCCTCCATGTCCACGGTTTCGGCCTCGATGGTGAAGTCCCCGTCCGCCTTGTCGTAGGTCACCAGCGCCTGGCCGATCATGGCGCACTTGGTACCGGGCGATACCACGGGCACCGCGTCGCCCGCCGCGTCGGCGATCTCGGTCACGGTGTCGAAGTGCTCATGCCCGGCAAACACCAGGTCGATGGTGTCCGTCTGCTCGACCAGCCGGCGGATGAAGTCGGATTCGGCGTCCGAGTCGATGCCGCTGTGGCTGTAGAGCACGATCAGGTCGGAGGCCTCGTCCATCTCCTCCTCGTAGTGCAGGTAGGTGTCGATCACGTTCGCGAAGTAGATGCCCTCCCAGTTGGCGGGCACGTCCCACTTGGGGATGTTGGGGTTGCCGATGCCCATCACCGCCACCTTCACCCCGTCAAAGTCGAAGATGCGGTAGGGGTCGTAGCCGTGCCAGGGGGCCCAGTCCTTGCTTTCGTCGGAGTTGGTCGCGGCGTCCAGATAGTCGGCCATGGAGACCCACACCTCGTCCTCGCCCCCGGCGGCGGGCGCGGTCAGGTCCTCCAGCTGGCGGTTGAGGATGTCCAGGCCGTAGTTGTATTCGTGGTTGCCGGTCACGAACAGGTCATAGTCCATCATGCGCAGCGCCTTCATGGCCGGGTCCTGCGCGTCGGGCTGATAGAAGGCGTAGTAGTATGTCAGCGGCGTGCCCTGCACCAGGTCGCCGCAGTCGCCCAGGAACACGTTTTCGTACTGTGCGCGCTGCTCCTTCACATAGGTGGCCACGCGCGTCAGGCCCTGTCCGTACTGGCCGGACTGGCTGACATCCGTGGTGTAGTTGGTCGCGTAGAGCTGTCCGTGAATGTCCGAGGTGCCCAGGAAGAGGATCTCGACCGTATCCCCGGTCGCCTCGCCGAAGGCCCATACCGGCATGAGCAGACACAGAACCAGCAGGACCGACAGCAGAGTTGCGCTTCGATGCTTCATGTTCACGACTCCTTTTTTCATGTGTGGTTGTACGTACGGTTCAAACACTGTACTTTGATTATATCATAACAAAGAAGGAAAGAAAATACATTCTGCATAAATTGCGGACGCCATTTTCGGCATATATAACAAAATAGTGAATGCTTCCATCAAAATATCTGATGGTTTTTCATAAGGAAGTCCGCGGAACTGGCGCACATCATTTTCGTGTGCCGGAAAAAAGAGGCAGGCGCCGCGCGCGCCCGTTCGTTGTATGGATGGCGGTTTTCCGCAAAACGGGAAAACAAAGGAGGCATTGGAAAGATGAAAAGACGAATCTGCGCGCTTTTGGCGGCGCTACTGCTCTTTGGCGCGGCGGCGTCGGCGGCCCCGGCCCCTCTGCCGGAGGGCATGACGTATCTGGCCGCGTGCCGGGTGGAGGGGGAGACCACCGGGGGCGTGACGTTTGCCGTGACGCAGGCGGCGTATGACGGGGCGCTTCTCACCCTTGAGGTGCTGCTGACGCCCAACGACGAAAACACGGCCCTCATGGACAACCAGGTGGAGGTGCCCCCGGAGGACAGCTGGTTCCTCAAGGAGCGGGAGAAAGCGGCCGCGCTGGGCGACAGGGTGCTGGGCGTGGTGTGCGACCTGTGCAGCCTCACGGACGCGAAGGGCCGCGAGCTGGCCCTTGAGTACCGGTGCACGCCCGCGCGGGAGGGACGGACGATGACGTACACCTTCGAGGTCCCCATCCAAAGCGCGTTCGGGGAGGCGCAGGTGGAGCTGTACTTCGGCGTCAACGAGGACCTGGGCTTCCGCTTCGAGCAGGACGCCCGTCTCCTTCTGCGCGTGCCGCTCCTCGCCCTCGTCCCCCTGACGGCGGACTGACGCAAAAACCCCCGCCTCCCGCGCGCCATGCGCGCCGGGGACGGGGGTTTTCTTTGCGTTTACCGCTGCCCGTAGTAGGCGTTGGGGCCGTGCTTGCGCTGGAAGTGCTTCTCCAGCACATGCGCGGGGGCGGGGGCGGCGTCCGGGTCCACCTGCACGGTGTAGAGGGCCATGCGGGCGACCTCCTCCAGCACCACCGCGTGGTACACGGCCTGCGCCGCGTCCTTGCCCCAGGCGAAGGGGCCGTGGTTGCGGCAGATCACGCCGGGCACATGGACGGGGTTGATATTGCGGGTTTTGAAGGTCTCCACGATGACCACGCCGGTGTTGTGCTCGTAGCCCGCGTCAACCTCCTCGGGGGTCAGGCTGCGCGCGCAGGGCACGGGGCCGTAGAAGTAATCGGCGTGCGTGGTGCCGTAGCAGGGGATGTCGCGGCCGGCCTGCGCCCAGCCCACCGCGTGCGGGCTGTGGGTGTGCACGATGCCGCCCAGCTCGGGAAACGCCTTGTAGAGCACCAGATGGGTCTTGGTGTCGGAGGAGGGGTTGAGGGTGCCCTCGACGACCTTGCCGTCCAGGGAGAGGACCACCAGCTTGTCGGGGGTCAAATCCTCGTAGGACACGCCGGAGGGCTTGATGACCACCAGCCCTTTCTCCCGGTCGATGCCGGACACGTTGCCCCACGTATAGGTGACAAGGCCCCGGCGGGGCAGTTCCATGTTGGCCTCATAGACGGCCTGTTTCAGAGATTCAAGCATAAAAGCCTCCTGCGATGATGTCCGGGCGCGCGCCGCGGGGGAAGGGCCCTGCGGCGGACGCGCCCGGACAGGGAAATGGGGCTGGAACCGTTATTTCAGCTTCCACGCGAGGTCGGAGAGGAACAGGTCATGCTCCAGCCCCTCCACGGTGGTGTCCTTGGTGATGTGCACGAACTCGATGTCCATCATGCGGGCCCAGTCGCGCATCTGCTCGGCGGTCACATCGTAGCTGAGCACCGTGTGGTGCGCGCCGCCGGCGGTGATCCAGCAGGTCAGGCCGGTGGTGAGGTCGGGCATGGCGCGCCACATCACGCGGGCCACGGGCAGGTTGGGCATGTCCATGATGGGCTTGACGCACTCGATGTCCTGGCAGATCAGGCGCAGGCGGCCGCCCATGTCGATGAGGCTGACGACGATGGCCTTGCCCGCGTGCCCCTCAAAGACCAGACGGGCGGGCGGCTCGCGGTCGCCGATGCCCAGGGGATGCACCTCGATGCGGGGCTTTTCCGCCGCCACCGAGGGGCACACCTCCAGCATATGCGCGCCCAGGCTGTACTCCTGGCCCTCGACCAGGTGGTAGGTGTAGTCCTCCATGAAGGCGGTGCCGCCGGTCTGGCCCTCGCTCATGGCCTTGAGGATGGCGGTCATGGCGGCCACCTTCCAGTCGCCCTCGCCGCCGTAGCCGTAGCCCAGCGCCATCAGGTGCTGGCTGGCCAGGCCCGGCAGCTGCTTCATGCCGTAGAGGTCCTGGAAGGTGTTGGAGAAGGCCTTGCAGCCCTCCTTGTCCAGCATCTTCTTCATGGCGATCTCCTCGCGCGCCTGGTAGCGCACGGTTTCGAGGTCGTCGGTGGCAAAGTCGTAGGTGGCGCGGTAGAGGTTCATCAATTCGTCGATCTCCACGTCGGTGACGGCGTTCATCGTCTCCACCAGCGTGCCCACGGGCCAGGTGTTCACCTGCCAGCCCAGCTTGGCCTGCACCTCGACCTTGTCGCCCTCGGTCACGGCCACCTCGCGCATGTTGTCGCCGAAGCGCATCACCTTGAGCTGCTTGGAGAACGCCACGCCCACCGCGGCGCGCATCCAGTCGCCCAGCTGACGAAGGACCTTTTCATCCTGCCAGTAGCCCGCGATCACCTTGCGCGGCATGCGCAGGCGGGCGGCGATGAACCCGTGCTCGCGGTCGCCGTGGGCGGCCTGATTGAGGTTCATGAAGTCCATGTCGATCTCCTCGTTGGGGATCTCGCGGTTGTACTGGGTGGCGAAGTGGCAGTAGGGCTTTTGCAGGTCCACAAAGCCGTTGATCCACATCTTGGAGGGGCTGAAGGTGTGGCACCAGGTGATGATGCCCGCGCAGGAGGGCTGATAGTTGGCCTCGCGCACCACGTCGGAGATCTCCTTCTGCGTCTTGGCGGTCACCTTGTAGACCACCTTGCAGGGGAGCTTTCCGGACGCGTTCATCCAGTCGGCCATCTCGGCGGCGCGGCGGGCGACGGTTTCCAGCACTTCGGGGCCATAGAGGAACTGGCTGCCGACCACAAACCAGAATTCATACTGCTTCATGCTCATGGGGTTGTCCTTCCTTTCGGTATGCGGGGAACGCGGCCCCCGCTTATTTCAGATGGGATACGGCGGCGCGCTCGGCCTCCAGCGCCTGCGTGAAGCGGCGCGTGTAGGCCTCGAAGCCCTCGTGGTCCGCCGGATCGGGATCGAGGGTGATGCCGCTGGCATCCGCAAAGACCTTGTTTTTGAGGTAGGCTTCCAGCGTCTCGCCCGGCTCGCGGCGCACGCGGTAGGCCGCCAGCAGGGCCATGCCCCAGGGGCCGCCCTCGCCCGCGGTGGCCATCACCGAGACGGGCACGTTCAGCGCCCCGGCCAAAAGCTGCTGCGCGGTGCCCGGCGTCTTGAAGAAGCCGCCGTGGCCCAGCAGCGCGTCCATGCGCACGTGCTCGTCCGCCAGGATGTCCATGCCGATCTTCAGCGTCACGATCGCGCCGTACACCAGCGAGCGCGCCAGGTTGGCAAAGGAGAGGGCCGTGCCGGGCATGCGCACCATCATGGGCCGCCCCTCCTCCAGCCCCGTCACGGGCTCGCCGGAGAGGTAGCCCACGTCGATCAGCCCGCCGCAGTCCTTCTGACCCAGCATGGCGCTTTCAAACAGCGTGGTATACACGTCGCCCTTGCCCAGCGAAAGCCCCGCCGCTTTGGCAAAGCCGTGCAGCGCCTCGGCCCAGGCGTTGATGTCGCTGGTGCAGTTGTTGCAGTGCACCATGGCCACGGGCCGCCCGGTGGGGGTGGTGACCATGTCGATTTCGGGATAAACCTTGCTAAGCGGCTTTTCCAGCACCACCATGGCAAAGACCGACGTGCCCGCCGATACGTTGCCCGTGCGCTCGGCCACGCTGTTGGTGGCGGCCATGCCGGTGCCCGCGTCGCCTTCCGGCGGGCACAGCGGCGCGCCCGCTTCCAGCGCGCCCGTGGGGTCCAGCAGCCGCGCGCCCGCCTCGGTCAGGCACCCCGCGTCCTCGCCGGCGCCCAGCACCTCGGGCAAAATATCGCGCAGCTTCCACGGATAGCCCTTCGCCGCGATCTTCGCGTCAAACGCCGCGAGCATCCCCGCGTCATAGTCGCCGGTCCCGCTGTCGATGGGGAACATGCCCGACGCGTCGCCCACGCCCAGCGCCTTCACGCCCGTCAGCTTCCAGTGCACATAGCCCGCCAGCGTGGTCAGGAAGGCGATGTCCTTCACGTGCTCCTCGCCGTTCAAAATGGCCTGATACAGGTGCGCGATGCTCCAGCGCTGGGGAATGTTGAAGGAAAACAGCGCCGTCAGCTCCTCCGCGGCTTTGGCGGTCATGGTGTTGCGCCAGGTGCGGAAGGGGGCCAGCTGGTTGCCCGCCGCGTCAAAGGGCAGGTAGCCGTGCATCATGGCCGAGACGCCCACGGCCTCCAGCCGCGCGAGGGGCTCGCCGCAGGTTTCCAGCGTGTTTTTGGCCAGATCCGCGTATGCGTCCTGGATGCCCGCCCATACATCGTCCAGATGATAGGTCCACACCCCGTCTTCCAGACGGTTTTCCCAGTCATGCGCGCCCATGGCCACGGGCGCGTGATCGGGCCCGATCAGCACCGCCTTGATGCGCGTGGAGCCCAGCTCAATGCCCAGCGCGCAGCGTCCCTCGCGGACCCACGCGGCCTGCTCCTGCTTTTGCATATTCTGTTCCCTCCTTGAAAGATGGTTATCCCATGTGATATTCGATGCGCCGGGCGGCCGTTCCTCTTTCACAGACAGATCCCCTGCGGGGCCTGCCCGCAGGGGCATGAGGGGACCGTGAAATCAGCTGCGGCGCGCCTTGACCTTGGCGAAGATCGCCTGCAGCACGATAAAGAAGCACAGCAGCAGCGCCGTGACCACGTTGGGCCAGGAGGAGCTGAGCTTGCCGTTGGTCTTGACCAGGGAGGAGATGGTGCCGTTGATGAGCACGCCGAAGAAGGAGCCGAACACGTTGCCCACGCCGCCGGTGAGGAGCGTGCCGCCGATGACGGCGGAGGAGATGGCGTCCATCTCCAGGCCCAGGGCCTGGCGGGTGGTGCCGCACATGGTGTTGAGCACATAGCAGATGGCGCCGATGGAGGTGAGCACCGAGCAGAAGATGTGGGCGTTGAAGCGGGTGCGGCGCACGTCCAGGCCCATGAGGGCGGCGCTCTGCTGGTTGCCGCCCACGGCGTAGAGGCTGCGGCCGAAGCGCGTGTAGCGCAGGATGAAGAAGGTGGCGACGAGCACCAGCAGGGCGATGATCACGTAGATGCTGACGTTGGGCACCATGAGCTTGCCCTTTTTGTTCAGGTACGCGCCGATCTCAAAGGGCATGTTGAATTTCATCATGGACAGCTCCGTCATCAGGGAGCTGGAGGTGATGGATACCTGCTGGGTGGAGATCACGGCCGTCATGCCGCGGGCGAAGAACATGCCCGCCATGGTCACGATGAAGGGCTGGATGCCAAGGTACCCCACGCAATAGCCCTGAATGATGCCGAACACCACGCCGATGACCAGCATCAGCGGGATGAGCAGCTGGGCGGGCAGGCCCCAGGACTCCACGCCCACGGCCAGGAACATGCACTCCATGGCGATCACCGCGCCCACGGAGATGTCGATGCCGCCGGTGATCATCACGGCCGTCATGCCGCAGGTCACGCAGATGAGGCCGGCGTTGTTCTTGAGGATATCCAGGAAGGTTTGCAGCTTGGAAAAGCCCTTGTCCGCGTAGGCGATGCAGCCGGCGGCGTACATCACCACAAACAGGCCGATGGTCAGCAGCAGCAGAATGGTGTTGCTGTTCATGCTCTTCTTTTCTTTGACAGCAGGTTTGGCGTGAATCATGCCTGCGCCTCCCTTCCGGCGTTCATCATGGCGTTCTTGACGGCGGCGCGCTTGGCGAAGTAGGCCTTGACCGCCGGCGACTGGATGGTGACGATCAGAATCACGATGACGGCCTTGAACACCGGGGCCTGCGCCGAGGACACGCCCAGCGCGTAGAGCGTGGTGGTGATGGCCTGGATGGTGTAGGCGCCGATGATGGAGCCGGACAGGCGGAACTTGCCGCCGCCCAGGCTGTTGCCGCCCAGGGCCACGGCCAGGATGGCGTCCATTTCAAGGTTGAGGCCGATGTTGTTGGTATCGGCGGAGTAGATGCGGCTGGTGGCCGTGATGCCCGCGATGCCCGCGAACAGGCCGCACACCACGTAGCAGATGAAGATGATCGCCGCCGACTTGTAGCCGGAGATGCGGGCGGCCTCCTTGTTGATGCCCACGGCCTGCACATAGGTGCCCAGGGCCGTGAACTTGAGGACCAGCGCCGTCACGGCGATGCACAGCACGGTGATGAGGATGGGCGTGGGGAAGATCCAGCAGTAGCCGCCGAAGAACTTGAAGCTTTCGACGTTGACGTAGACGATGTTGCTGTTGCACAGCAGCAGGCCGATGGCGCGGCCGGCGGAGTAGAGGATGAGCGTTGCGACCATGGGCTGGATCTTGAGACCGGCGACCAGAAAGCCGTTGAACGCGCCGCACAGGCAGGCCACCAGAATGCCGGCCAGAATGCCCAGCCACAGGGGGATGGCGTACTCGTTGACGTTGACGTTGCCAAAACCGGCCAGCAGCACGCAGCACACGCCGCCCGCCAGCGACATGACCGAGCCCACCGAGATATCCGTACCGGCGGAGGCGGAGACGACCAGCGTCATGCCCAGGGCGAGGATGGCGGCCTCGCTGCCGCGGTTGAGGATGTCGATCAGGCGGCCGTAGAGGATGCCGTTGTTGATGGAAATGGTGAAGAAGTTAAAAACCGCGTTGCCGTTGGCCACATCGTATATGATGTTGACCAGCATGACCAGCACCATGGAAAACAGGGGCAGGAACAGCTGGTGTTTGGTGACCTTTTTCACAAATTTCATCGTAGCCTCACCCCTCCGCTATGGTCTTCATGACCTTTTCCTGGGTCATCTCGCCGCTGAGCTCGCCCACCTTGGCGCCGTCGCGCAAAACCGCCAGGCGGTTGCAGGTGCGCAGCATCTCCTCGATTTCGGAGGAGATGAACAGGACGCCCTTGCCCTCCTGCGCCAGCTGAATCACCAGCTTTTGGATCTCGGTCTTGGTGCCGATGTCGATGCCGCGCGTGGGTTCGTCCAGAATCAGGAAGTCGGGATCGGTGGCCAGCCACCGGGCGATGATCACCTTCTGCTGGTTGCCGCCGGAGAGCTGCTTGATGGGGGTTTCGCGGCTGGCGCATTTGATCTGGAGCAGGTCGATGAATTTGTCCGCGATCTCCTCCTGCTCCTTCATGGGAATCAGGTCCATGATGCCGCGCTTGGCCTGCATGGCCAGGATGATGTTCTCGCGCACGCTCAAATCCCCGATGATGCCCTCGGCCTTGCGGTCGTCGGGCAGCATGCCCATGCCCAGGTGCATGGCGTCGATGGGGTGGCGGATCTTGGCCTCCTCGCCCTTGACCTTGAGGGTGCCGGTCTGGGCGCGGTCGGCGCCATAGATGGCGCGGGCCAGCTCGCTGCGGCCGGAGCCGAGCAGGCCGGTGAGGCCGATGACCTCGCCGCGGTGGAGCTGCAGGTCGAAGGGCTTGATCTTGCCGGCGTGGCTGAGGCCCTCGGCGTCGATGAGCTCCTCCTTGGAAACGTTCAGCCCGCCCTCGGGCTTGATGGAGGCCAGGTCGTCGAAGTCCTTGCCCATCATGGCGGCGATCAGCTTCACGCGCGGCAGGTCGGCGATGGGGTACTCGCCCACGAGGGTGCCGTTGCGCAGCACCGTGATGCGGTCGCACACGGCGTACACCTGCTCCAGGAAGTGCGTCACGAACACGATGCCCACGCCCTTGTCCCGCAGGCTGCGCATGAGGGTAAAGAGCTTTTCCACCTCCACATCGTCCAGGGAGGAGGTCGGCTCGTCGAGGATGAGCACCTTGCAGTCCATGTCCACCGCGCGGGCGATGGCGATCATCTGCTGCATGGCCAGGGAGTATTCCTCCAGGTCGCGCGTCACATCCACGGGCAGGTTGAGCTGCTCCATGAGCTGGCGCGCGCGGGTGATCATGGCCTTGCGGTTGATGGTGTGCATCTTGGTCATGGGCTCGCGGCCGATGAAGAGGTTTTCCGCCACCGAGAGGTTCGGGCAGAGGTTGACCTCCTGATACACGGTGGAAATGCCGCGCTTCTGGGCCTCCAGCGTGGAGTGGTTGCGCACGGGCCCTTCAATGCCCTCCACGCGGATCTCGCCCGCCTCAAAATCGTTCACGCCTGTCAGACACTTGATCAGCGTGGACTTGCCAGCGCCGTTTTCGCCCATCAGCGCGTGGATCTCGCCCTTGCGAAGGGTGAAATCCACATGGTCCAGCGCCTTGACCCCCGGGAAGGTCATGGTGATGCCGCGCATGGTCAGGACGACGTTGTTTTCCATAGGGCCCCACGTCCTTTCTTTGTTAATAATGGAATTGAAGAGATTCATTCAGATCGTTTTCATGCCGTCATGCCGGCCGGAAAACGGCGAGAGGGGGAGAGGCCATGCGGCCGCTCCCCGCATGTCGAAAAAGCTCGCCTTTGGCGATCTTTTCCGCCAAATGCTTAAGAAATGTTTGCGCCCAGGGGCGCAAA
>ENA-OZAF01000674-OZAF01000674.1-human-gut-metagenome-genome-assembly--contig:-NODE-674-length-12780-cov-5.172731_pt1 | contig 12780 bp, 11 predicted proteins | sample MGYA00244207_ERZ653498 | MGnify/ENA primary metagenome ERZ653498 (study PRJEB26926, sample SAMN06165156) | human gut metagenome | biome: ENVO:00009003; feature: ENVO:2100002; material: ENVO:00002003... | reverse complement strand
CGTCGAGTCTCGTGGGCTCGGAGATGTGTATAAGAGACAGGTCTAACGCCCCGACAGCCAGATGGCTGTCGGGGCGTTCAAGTCAGGTTCAGGTATCAATCAGGCGGCAGGCGCTTCCGTGGATTCGGGAGCGGCGGTCTCCTCCGCGGCAGTGGTATCCGCGGCGGCGGTGTCCGTGGTGGCCGTGCCTTCAAGCTCCGCGATGCTGGGGGTCACGCCGGTATAGGTGATGTCGGCTTCCGCCAGCCAGCTTTCCAGCGTGGCGGCGTACAGCTCGTTCTGCTTGCTGGCCAGCAGGCTCTGCCGCTTGGCCTCGCGCTGCTCGTCGGTCATGGGGATGGGGCCGCCCTCCACATCGCCGATGTACTTGACGATGTGCACGCCGTAGCTGCTCAGATAGGGAGCGGATACGCCTCCCACGCTGTCGATGCTCATGGCAGCCTCCACAAATTCCGGCACATAGGCGGTTGAGGCGCTGCACACCTCATAGCCGCTGGTCATGTAGGGCTCGGTGGTCATGCCGGGGTCGGAGGCGGTGCCGTCCTCGTTGACGCCGTAGGTGGCGATCAGCTCGTCGAAATCCGCGCCCTCGGCGATCTTCTGGTTGATTTCGTCAATGGTGTCCGCCAGAGAATCGAAGATGGCGGCCTTGGCCTCGTTCACCTGCGCCTCGGTCACGGGTTCGGGCGTGGCGGTGGGCTCGGCGGTCGCCTCGGCGGCGTCGGTGGCCTCAACGGTTTCGCCGGCGCTCTCCTCGGCCGCGGCAGCGGCCTCCTGCTGCTCCTCCCAACGGGCCTGCAGATCGGTGTAGGCGGTCATGAGCTCCTCGTCCACGGGCAGCAGAATGTGCTTGACCGCGCGGAAGCCGTCGGGCTTGTACCAGGCGTGGTCCAGGTTGCTGCTGGTGCCGTAGAGGGCGGCATACATGGCCATCTGGTCCACATAGCTGTTGTAGGACTCATAGGCGGCGATGTCATTTTCGTAGAGCTCCTTATCGGCCGCGACCAGCGACTGATAGAGATCCTCCACCTCCTGGTCGGTCACCGTGGCGTCCTGCACCATGATGTCGGCGATCTTGTTGATGATAGTATAGCGCTTATAGTCCTCGCGGAGGCTTTCGAGGGTATAACCCTGGTCCTTGTAGTAGTTGACGGCCTCCTCCTGCGCGGCGGCCTTTTCCTCCTCGCTGCTCTCCTCGGTCAGGTCGGGGTAGAAGTAGGCCTGGTAATCCGCCAGGGCGGTTTCCCAGTTGGCGTCGGCGTCGGCCTCAAGGGCGGCAATTTCTTCGTCCGTCAGCTGATCGACGCCGAATTCCCCGGCCTTCTGTTCCATCAGCGCCTCGGTGAGGCGGTTTTCCAACGCTACGGCGCGGAACAGGTCCACATTGGCCTGCTGGGTCAGGTCATAGGCGCTGCCGTATTGGGACACCAGACTGGAATACAGGCTCTTGACATCGTCCCAGCACACCGCTTCGCCGTTGACGGTGGCCAGCACATCGGTGCCGTTGAGCTCGGTGACAGCCGTGGAGGCGGTAGCGGTGGCGGTATCGGTCGTGGCGGTTTCGAGCTCGGCCATGGCGACGGTTCCCCACAGCATGCACAAGCACAGAAGCAGGGCGATGGTTTTCCTGATTTTGGTCATAGTTGCAACGTTCCTTTCCAAAACGGGATTATCAAAGGGGGCAGATCCACGGACGCACCGCCTTCACGGATACGCCCGGCGGTTTGATATCCAAGCCATTATGACACACCGCCGATTTTTCCGCAAGGGTTTTCGGGTCGAAAGGCAGAATGTTACAGACTATTCACACGTTTTTCACAACTTTGGCTTTACCGGGGGGGAAGCGCATGCGGGTCGTCATTGAGAAGCGGAGCAGAAGGCTGACGGTTTTTGACGGGGAACGGGAGCTTTTTCATTGCCGCGCAGCGCTGGGCCGCGAGCCGGAGGGCCCGAAGCGGCGAGAAGGGGACGGGAGGACGCCTGAGGGCGTCTATACCATATGCCTGGTCAAGGAAAGAGGCAAATACGGACGAAGCCTGGGACTGTCCTATCCCGGCGTCGAGGATGCGCAGGCGGCGCTTTTGCGCGGGGAGATCGATGCGGCCACGCTTTGCGCCGTGGAGCAGGCGCACCGCAAGGGCCGGCGGCCTCCATGGGGTTCGCCCCTGGGCGGGGAGATCTATATCCATGAGGGCGGGAGTCTAAGCGACTGGACCCAGGGATGCATCGCGCTGGACGCTTCGGACATGGACCGGCTGTTTCCCCTGAGGGATACGCTGGAGGCCGTGGAGATCCGTCCCTAGGGACGTTGCATTCCAGCGGGCCATCTGCTATACTACGCGTAGTCTGGGCCGCGCAAAGCGCGGCTCAGGCCGTTAAAAAACCTGATTGTGGCGCTGCGTTTCTTGCGCCCTGCGGGCGCGAAGGGAAGCGTGTGCCCTGTGGGCACTCAGGCCGAAGGCTAAAAGCGACCCGCAGGTGTGAGCAAATACAAGGGCTGCGCGCGGCCAGCGCGCAGAACGCCGATATTTGCGAAAGGTAGGGAAGCGCGAATGATTGAGCAACCGATGATTCTCCTGCACCCCGCACTTTGTCAGCAGTCTGGGCCGCGCAGAGCGCGGCTCTTTTGAAGGAGGATGCGTGGCATGAGCGCAGCGTGGCGCACCCGGATTTTGAGCCTGGCGGGGCGCATCATATTGGAAAACGGCGGCGAAACCTACCGCGCCGAGGATACGGTGACGCGCATGGCGCAGGCGATGGGCATGACCGAGGTGGATGTGTTCGGCATCCCCAGCGGCCTGTTCATCTCCTATACGGACGAGTGCGGCGAGCGGGAAACCTCGGTGTGCAGGATTTTCCTGCACGGCACTCACCTGGCCAGGGTGGACAGGGTCAATCAGATCAGCCGGCAGCTGGCCGAGGGGACCCTTGCGCCGGAGGCGGCGATGGACGCGCTGCGGGAGGCGGCGCGCCTGGGGGAGGATATGGCCGTGTGGTATGCGCCCGCCGTGGCGTTCCTCACGGCCGCCGGCTTCGCCGTGATGTTTGCCGGAGGATGGGTGGACATGGCCGTGGGCGGCGTGTGCGCGGCACTGACGCTGCTGGCGCCGCGCCTGCTGGGACGGCGGGATTCAGGCGGCATGAGCAGCGTGCTGCTGGGCGGCGTGCTGTGCGCGCTGATCCCGCTGGTGTTTCATGCGCTGACCGGGCTGGGCGTGGTGGAGGCGATGATCGCCAGCGCCATCATGCCCCTGGTGCCGGGACTTAGCATGACCAACGCCGTGCAGGACATCCTGCGGGGCGACATGGTTTCCGGGGTTACGCATGCCGCGCGCGCCGTGATGATCGCGGCGCTGCTGGCGGGCGGCGCGCTGATCGGCACGCATATGAGCAACTGGATGGGCCTGGCGGGATCGGCGCTGGAGAGCGCGTCCATGATGCCCTTTGATCTGCGCGCCGCAGGCGTGCTGCTGATCAGCAGCCTGCTGGCGGGCGGCGGGTTCGGGGCGCTGCTTTACGCGCCGCGAAAGGCCATTCTCTGGGGTGGGCTGCTGGGGGCCGCGGGCTATCTGTGCTACTGGGCGGCGATGGGCCTGGGCGCGGCCGAAACCGCCGCCATGTTTGCCGGCGCGCTGGTGGCGGCGCTGGGCGCGCAGATCGCTGCGCGCCGGCTGAAGATGATCGCTACGGTATTTGTGACCATCGCCATCTTGCCGCTGGTGCCGGGCGTGGGCCTCTATCGCGCCATGAGCGCGCTGGCGATGGGCGACATGGCGGCGGGAGCCTCCGTCGCGGCCCATACCATGGCGCTGATCGTGATGATCGCGCTGGGCATCGGCCTGGGTACGGCGCTGGTGGGCGCGGACCGGGGCGCAAAACACTGAAGACAGGAGAGCATAAGCCATGACGTATACGCTGGAAAAACCTTCCGCCACAAGCGCGGGGCTGATGAACGCCTCCATGCTGGTGTATCTGTTCTGGCTGCTGCTGCCCGCCGTGCAGACCACGGGGCGGGCAGCCACGGGCGCGGCCGCGGTGGCGCTGTTTGGCGCGGGCGTGCTGCTGGACGGGACGTGGCTCAAGGCGCACGGCTTCAGCACGCTGCTGCGCGCCGTCTGCGCCGCGCTGATGCCGCTGATCCTGCGCGTCTTTCTGGCGCGGGGCGGCGAAAACGGGGCCGGCTTTTATGTGCAGCAGGCCATGTTCTGGTTCCCGGTGGGCTTTGCGGGCTATGCGCGCGAGCGAGGCGACAGCCGCCTGTGGCGCTGGGTGCGCCCGCTCATGCTGGCCGTGATCACGGTGACCACGCTCACCACCATCGGCTGGCTGATCCAGGGCATGCTGCGCGGCGGGCGCGTGTACGCCTATTCCCGCTCGCTGGGCTATGGGGCCGGGGGCGAGGCGCAGGAGGCCTATCTCAAGGAGCTGATGCTGCGCAACATCGGCGGCTATGACTTCGTATACGCCACGGTGGCGGCGCTGCCGCTGACATGCCTGGGCATCCAGCGTAGCGGAGGCTGGCGGCGCGCGGCCTTCTGCGCGCTGCTGGCGGCGCAGGCGGTCATGGTGGCGCTGTCGCAGTATACCTACGCCATGCTGTTTGCGGCGGCCATTCTGGCGGTAGAGGGCATCGGACTGGCGGTGCGCGCCGCCTCGCGCGGGCGCGTGGGGCTGGGTGCATCGCTCCTGTGGGGCGCGCTGCCGCTGGCGGCTGCGTTTCTGCTGCGCGTACCGCTGACTGCGCTGGCCGCCGAGGTGTGCGAGAGGCTGGGGCTCACCAATTTTGCCTTCAGCTTCCGTCAGCTGCTGCTGGCGCTGGAAGGGGGCGCGACCAGCGCGGACTCCCGCCTGGCGTACTATCTGACGGCCCTGGAGGGCTTTTTCCGCTCGCCGCTCACGGGCAGCCTGCTGGGCGGCGAAAAGCTGCTCAGCCAGCACAGCGACCTTCTAGACGCATTGAGCGGCACGGGAATACTGGGCACGGCGCTGATGGGCGGCATGCTGTGGCTGATGGGGCGCGGAGCCTTCCGCGGCCTGAAAAAAAGCCCCGCCAAGGCGCATCTGATCCTGTCGGGGATTGCCGTGGGCGTGACCGCGCTGCTGGGCACGGTGGTGTACAGCCGGGATATCGCGGCCGTGACGATGATGGGCGCGCTGCTGGTGCTGGAAGGCGAAGCGGCACAGGCGTGAAGCCGTCGCGCGGTCGTCACCGGTCCGTTTCTCCGGCCACGCTGCTTCCGGCGGGGCGAACCTCCCGCACGGTGAGAACGCCGGCCTCCACGGCGAAGCGCACGTCCAGGCCGGCGAAAAGCAGGCCGTAGACGCGACCCGGCTCATGCTGATAGCCGGGACGGGGGTCCTGGGCCAGCGTATCGAGAAGGGCCTGCCGCCTCTCCGGGGGGACGGGCGCGAGCACGCCGGCGTCGGCCCGCACCTCAAGAGCGGCCAGCGGGGCGGGCGCGAAGCCGCCCCGTGCGTCGGGGTGGCTGTCGGTGTAGGGCAGATAGGGTTTGATATCCAGAATCGGAGTGCCGTCCATGAGGTCGGCGCCGCATACATGCAAAACGGGCCCCAGCGCGGGGTCCGTTTCGATTCGCTCCAGGCGCACGGAGGACAGGCCGATGGCGTTGGGCCGAAACGGCGACCGCGTGGCAAATACGCCCATGCGCCGGTTGCCGCCCAGCTTGGGCGGCCGTACCGTGGGCGACCAGTCCCTGCCCATGCACTGGGAAAACTGCCAGATCAGCCACAGATGGCTGAACCCCTCCAGCCCGCGAAGCGCGTCAGGATTGCGGTATTCGGGTTCAAACACCACGCGCGCCGTCAGGCTGTCCACCAGCCCGCTCTGGCGCGGGATGCCGAATTTCGTGCCAAAATCGCTGCGGATGCGCGCGATGATACGAACCGTCATGCACTCGCTCATGGCTGGTCGTCCTCTTCGCTCGTGTCCAGCAGCTCCACCAGCGACAGGCTGCGGATGTGCCACTGGTTGTTTTCCTTGACCAAAGTCGCGCTATAGCGTCCGCCCTGCCACTTGGGGGGCGATTCATACCCCTCGCCGTACAGCGCGCGCGCCGCCTCCGCATAATCGCCGTCTACCCGCCCGTCGATGCGGGGGATGGTTTCGGTAAATTCCACACGCGCCGTGCTTTCCCACGGCCAGCACCACATCCAGGTCATCTCCAGCCGGTGGTCGATGCCGCGCACGGTGTAATAGGTGTACGGGCTGCGCCCGTCGATGGCCAGGAGCAGGTTTTCGTCCCGCTGGAGGTAGCTGCCCTGGAAAAATTTCGTCAGCTCCGAGGGCGATTCGCCCATCATGATCACCTGGGCGCGCTTGGCCATGCCGTCCTTGAGCACGATGTAAATGTTGGAGGCGTTCATGGCATAGTAAAACGTGACCGTAAACAGCCCCAGCAGCACCGTGATCAGCAGCAGCCTTCCCGCCAGATACCAGATAAACCGGCGCAGCTTGCGCATGCGGCAGGCCTCCTCTCTTTGAAAAGCGTGGCACCATTATAGCAAAGCGCGGGCATTTTCGCAATCGAGGGAAAGGGTTGGCATTGTAAAACCGGGTTGCGCAAAGCGTGAACAAGTGGTATCATGCCGGTGACGAAAGTCGGGGAGGGACCTTGTGAATGCGTAAACGGTATGAAACGGTCATTTACGACCTGGATGGAACGCTGCTCAACACGCTGGAGGATCTGGCCAACGCGGTCAACCACGCCCTGCGGGAAAGCGGCTATCCCGAACGCACGCTGGAAGAGGTGTGTCGTTTTGTGGGCAATGGCGTGGGTCAGCTGATCCATCGCGCGCTGCCGGCGTCTGCGGACGGCGATGAGGAAGCCTTCCAGGAGACCCTGCAGGCGTTCAAGAGCTATTACGCGCGCCACAACAACGATACCACCGCGCCCTATGAGGGCATCGAGGCGCTGCTGGAGCGGCTGTATCAGGCAGGCGTGCGGCAAGCCATCGTTTCCAACAAGAACGATCCCAACGTCAAGGCGCTCACGCGCGACTATTTCAGCCGGTGGATTCCGCTGGCGGTGGGGGAGCAGGAGGGCGTGCGCCGCAAGCCCGCGCCGGATACGGTCCTCAAGGTGATGGAGGAATGGGGCTGCAAGCCCGCCGAGGTGCTCTACGTGGGCGACAGCGACGTGGATGTGGAAACTGCCCGCAACGCCGGGGTGGACTGCGCGGCGGTCTGCTGGGGCTTCCGCACGGAGGACGAGCTGCGCGCCGCGGGCGCCACGGCCCTGTTCCATACGCCTGGGGAGCTGGGGGATTACATTCTGGGCGCTTCGGCTGAAAAACGATAAAAAACGAAGAAAAAAGCTGATTTTATTCGCATCGACCGGAAATTCAAAAGCGGCCGATGCTATTTTTGATCTTCTTTGACCATTAAGAGACGTTTTGATAGATTGACTTTCTTTGACCATTATATTATACTAACGGCGTGGTCAGGAGGAAAGGACCACGGGAGAAATCCCCGAAAGCCTCCGGGCCGCAGAAAAGAACCTGTCGTCTACACCACGCGGCAAACGCCGCATTTGCAAGGAGGATGCTTTATGTATACGATCGTTCCGTTCCGTCGCGCTTTTGATTCCGCTTTTGCCCCGCTGTTCAACGACCACTTTATGCGCGAGTTTTTCGACGCCAGCAACGCGCCGGAGATGCGTGTGGACGTCCGCGAAAAGGAGGACGCCTTCCTGCTGGAAGCCGACCTGCCGGGCGTGAAGAAGGAAAACATCAGCCTCGATGTCAATGACGGCGTGCTGACCATCAGCGCCGATATCAACCAGGAGAAGAAGGAGACCAAGGAAGGCTATGTTTGCAGCGAGCGCCGCAGCGGCCATGTGGAGCGGTCCTTCAACCTGGAGGGCATCGACGTGGGCGGCATCAAGGCCGATTATCAGCAGGGCGTGCTGATGGTGCGCCTGCCCAAGGAAAAGGTCCAGGAGAAGAAGAATACCTTTAAAATTGCCATTGGCGACGAGGTGAGCAAGCTCTCCGACGGCGAATAAGGCTCGTGTAAAGTCCAGGCGGAGCGCCGGAAATCCGGCGCTCCGCCTTTTTCTATGCACGCTCAACCCGCGACTTAATTGTACTCAATTGTAGTATTCGGTCAGGATTACGCCGCCGGCTTCGTCGGGCAGCACCTCATACAGCGTCCAGGAATACAGCTCTCCGTCCGCTGCCAGGGGCAGAGCGATCTCATAGAGCGATCCGGCTTCGTCAAAATAGATCAGATGGGTGATGCCGTCCTCCACCAACCGCGCGCACAGAGCCTCGGTACTTTCCAGATCATCCCACTCGGGGCAGAAGAACTGCGCGGGCGCAAAGGTGTAGTTGAGCAGACCGATAAAGGAATTGTTGGGCTCAAGGCCCACAAGCACACGTGCGCCCTCGTAGCCGGCCAGCGCTTCGCCCCAGTAGTGATCCATGTAGGTTTCGCCTTCCACGCCCAGCGCCTCATCGTACTGGATGTAGCGCTCGGGCACAAAGTCATCCGCGAGCGCGCTCCAGTTCACCGTCAAAGCCAGCGTAGCCACGTACAGCGTCAGGCATACGGCGGGCAGAGGCTTCCATCGCCTTGCCAGCAAACGGGGGAATGCGCCAATGACCAGCGCGGCCGCCAGCATGCCCAGCCCCAGGGTGATTGGCGCGTAATACCGCTCCAAAAGCAGCGTCATGTTGGACAGGTCGTCCTGCACATACATATCGAACTCCGCCAGAAAGACCGTAAAGAAACTGCCGTAGATTACCAGCGTATACGCCGCCGTGGCCGCCAGTGAAAACAGGCTGATCCGAATCATCTCTCGCGCCGGATAGCACCGGATCAGGCACAGGGGCAGGAAAATGATCACAAGCAGCCGCACCCCCAGCGGCAGGGGAAGAAGGGCCATGATATCGTTGACCAGCCTGGAGGAGAAGCGACCCGTATTGGTCAGCGGAGCGAATATGGCGTTGAGGATGGAGGGCGCCACTTGACCGGCCTTTTCCGGGAGGGCATAACTGCCGCTTAGCAGTCCGTCCGCCGCGCTCCAGAGGCTGGAGGTATGAAAGCCGCTTATGCCCGCGAGCGAGCAAAACAGGGTCCAGCTTCCCAATATGGCAATCGGCGACAGCCAGCATGCGCACAGCCCGGCGCGGCGATGGCCGTGCCAGCGGCCAAGCACCAGCATCAGCACAATGGCCAGCAAGGCGAACAGAATGCCGATCTGCTTGATCAGCACCATGGCGCACAGCGACAGGCCGATGCCGAGCAGGCCTGCCCGATCCCCCGGCTTAAGCTGCCAGATGCGCGCCAACGCATAGCCAAAGCACAGGGCGAGGGCCGTATCAACGCTTAATATGATATAGCTAAGTGCGTTGCCCCATAGGGGAAACGCTACTACGCCCACAAACACAAACGGCAAAATCCACGAGCGACGCCAGCTCACGCGGTCAAACAAGGGCAGCAGAAACGCGGCATAGGCGATGAACAGCGAAGCATAGAGCACAGGCTCGCTCCATTGGCCGAAAGCATGCATGGCCCACCACTGCACCAGCTGCATGCCGGGCAGATAGGTGCCATAGAACAGGGCCAGATGCTGATCCGCGCCCACTAAGCCACCATAGTACCACAGCGATTTTGTTTCCAGCGCCCAGTAGCCGGCGTCGTCGCCCCACCACACCACCATGGGACCGCTGGCGTAGATGAACAGCGCGCACAGGCCCGCGAAGCACAGCGCGCCGGGCGTGAGCACGTTTTTGGCAAAGCGCGACGCGAGCTCGCGCGGCGATATCCTGCGCGAGGCCAGCGCGCCCGCGGCGAAAAGCGCTGCCAGCGCCAGCACGGCGGGCGCGATCCAGTCTACCAGCAGCAGCGCGCGCGGAATGGCGAGCGCATACAGCAGCACCATCAACCCGCACAAAGTGGGAGCCAATACGCGCTCAAAGCGTCGGTTCAGGGCCACGCAGGCCGTGCAGACCACGGCCAGGAACGCAATCCATTGCAGCATCCTGTTACCTCCTTAGGCGTTGAGGTCCTTCAGGTACGCGCGCAGCCGCGCTACGTCGCCATCCTGAAAGCAGTAGCCGTTCATGCCGATCCGCTGCGCGCCCGCGATGTTGCGCGGCAGGTCGTCGATGAACAGGCATTCCGAAGCCTCCAGCGAGAAACGGTCGCACAGGCGGCGGTAGATGGCGGGGTCGGGCTTGAGAATCCGCTCCTCCGCCGAAACCACGATGCCGCTGAACTGCTGGATGTACTTGATCTTGTAGCTGAACTTGTGGAAGGTGAAGCCCGCGTTGCTCAGCACATAGAGGCGAAAGCCCCGGTCCAGCAGGTCCTTTTGCACCACCTCCATGCCCGACTTGGGGTAGAGCGCGTCCAGATACCAGTCGCTGAGAATTTCCGGCACCAGCCGCTTCATCTCCGGGTCCTCAAAGCGGCTTTGTGCAAGCGGAACGTAGGACTGTTCGTCCATTTCGCCGCTGTCGAGCAAGCCAATCCATTCCGGATGCCAGAAGATGCCGTCGCACAGCGCCTGCGCGCGCTCGTGCCCCGCATGGCGGATGCACGGCAGCAGCGGGTCGTGGTCCAGGAGCACCATGCCCATATCAAATACGATGTTGCGGATCATCCGAGGGTTCCTCCTTTGTATCTGCGCGGTTGATCAGGTCGTACATCATGACAGCCGCGGCGACCGCGGCGTTGAGCGATTCCGCGCCGCCGCGCATGGGCAGGCGGAAGCGGTGCGTACAGGCCAGACGGGTCTGCTCCGTAAGACCCGCGCCCTCGTTGCCGATGAGCACGCACAGGCGCTCGGGCAAAGGCGCGCGCCGGTAGAAGTCCTCGCCGTCCAGCGCCGCCGCGATGGTGGCATACCCCCGCGCGTTGAGCGCGCGCACGGTTTCCGCCGCGTCCTGCACGAAGCACAGCGGTACGCGGAACACGCTGCCCATCGTGGCACGAAGCGCCTTGGGCCCGAAGGGATCGGCGCAGCCGGGCGTGAGGATGCAGCCGTCAAAGCCTGCGGCATCCAGCGTGCGCAGCATCGTACCCACGTTGCCGGGGTCCTGCACGTTTTCCAGAAGAATGAGGCGCTGACCCATCGCCTCCGGCGCGAGGGCCGGGGGCATGGCGCACACCGCCGCTACGCCCTGCGGCGTCTTGACCTGCGAAATGGCCGCCAGCACATGCGCGGGCACGGCGTAGCATTCTGCCTGCGGAGCGAGGGCGATGAGGCCGGCATAGACCTCCAGCCGCGCCTCGTCTACGAACAGCGCGCTCACCAGATTGGGACAGACGGAGAGCGCCTCGCTCACCATGTGTTCGCCGTCCAGCAGAAACGCGCCCTGACGGGCGCGCTCCCGCGCGTCGCGCAGGGCGCGGGCAGCCTGCACGGCGGGATTTTTGAGGCTCGAAACCGCTTTCATCACATGCGCTCCGGGGCTTCCATGCCGATCAGCCAAAGGCCGGTACGGATGGTGTCGCGCACGGCGCGGGTCAGGCGCACACGCGCTTCGCGCACACCCGCGTCTTCTTCCAGGATGCGGTTCTCATAGTAGAACTTGTTGTAGGCCTTGCACAGCTCCGTCACCGCGCGGGTCACGATGCTGGGCTCGTAGCGCGCCGCTGCCTCGCGCACGGTTTCCGGAAAACGGCTGAGCTGGCGGAGCAGCTCCTGCGCAAAATCATCGGACAGCGCGGCATAGTCGGGTTCTGCGGGCGGAAGGCCCTCCGCCTTGCGCAGCGCCGAGCAGCACCGCGCATGCGTGTACTGCACATAGGGGCCGGTTTCGCCGTCAAAGCTGAGCGCGCGCTCCCAGCTGAAGTCGATGTCCTTGATGCGGTTGTTCTGCAAGTCGGCATAAATCACCGCGCCGATGCCCACCTGACGGGCCACCTCGTCCTTGTTGTCCAGGCCGGGGCTCTTTTCCTCGATGATGGCGCGGGCCTTCTGGATGGCGTTGAGCAAAAGGTCCTCCAGAAACACCACATGCCCCTTGCGGGTGGACAGGCTCTGGCCCTCATAGCTGATCATGCCGAAGGCCACGTGCACCAGATCCTTGGCCCATTCGTAGCCCATCTTTTCCACCACCTTGAACCACTGGCGGAAGTGCAGATCCTGCTGGTAGGCCACGATGTAGAGGCACTTGTCGAAGTCGTATTCGTCCTTGCGCCACAGGGCCGCGGCGATGTCGCGCGTGGCGTAGAGGGTCGCGCCGTCCTTTTTGAGGATGAGGCAGGGCGGCATGCCGGTCGTCTCCTCGTCGAGGTCCACGATGGAAGCGCCGTCGCTCACGGTGAGCAGGTTTTTGGCCTTGAGCTCGTCGATCACGCGGCCCATCTTGTCGTTGAAGAACGCCTCGCCGTTGTAGCTGTCGAAGGTCACGCCCAGCAGGTCGTACACGCGCTGCGTATCCTTGAGGGTGAGGGCCTTGAACCAGTTGAACAGCTCCAGCGCCTCCGCATCGCCGTCCTCGATGGCCTTGAACCAGCGCCTTCCCTCGTCCTCCAGCGCGAGGTTCCCCTCGGCCTCCTCATGGAAGCGCACGTACAGGCGCGTGAGCGCCTCCACGCCGTCGCGCTCCACCTCCTGCCGGTCGCCCCAGCGCTTGTAGGCGGCGATCATCTTGCCAAACTGGGTGCCCCAGTCGCCCAGGTGGTTCACGCCCACGGCCTTCCAGCCGAAAAACTTGTAGAGCCTGTACAGCGCGTTTCCGATCATCGTGGTGGACAGATGCCCAATGTGAAAGCGCTTGGCGATGTTGATGGAGCTGTAATCAAGC
>ENA-OZAF01000668-OZAF01000668.1-human-gut-metagenome-genome-assembly--contig:-NODE-668-length-12932-cov-4.775336_pt1 | contig 12932 bp, 8 predicted proteins | sample MGYA00244207_ERZ653498 | MGnify/ENA primary metagenome ERZ653498 (study PRJEB26926, sample SAMN06165156) | human gut metagenome | biome: ENVO:00009003; feature: ENVO:2100002; material: ENVO:00002003... | reverse complement strand
AGGTGCGCAAGAGCGGCGAGCCGTATTTCATTCACCCGGTGTCGGTGGCGAGCATCCTCACCGACCTGATGATCGACGCGCCGACCATCGCGGCGGGCTTTCTGCACGACACGGTGGAGGACTGCAAGGACATCACCCTGGACACCATCCGCGCGGAATTCGGCGAGGAGGTCGCCCAGTTGGTGGATGGCGTGACCAAGCTGGACAAGCTGGATTTCACCAACCGCGAGGAGCAGAAGGCCGAAAGCCTGCGCAAGATGATCCTGGCCATGAGCAAGGACATCCGCGTGGTCATCATCAAGCTGGCGGACCGCCTGCACAACATGCGCACCCTGCGCTTCCAGCCCGAGGAGCGGCAGAAGGCCATCGCCCATGAGACGCTGGACATCTACGCCCCGCTGGCGCACCGCCTGGGCATGAACTCCATCAAATCCGAACTGGAAGACTTGAGTTTCAAGTACATCGACCCCGAAGCCTTTCACGACATCGCCCAGAAGGTGGGCCTCAGACGCACCGAGCGGGAGGAGAACATCCGCATGGTCATCTCGGAGCTATCCGAAAAGCTGGACGCGCAGCACATCCATTACGAGATGGACGGCCGTCCCAAGCACCTGTATTCCATCTACAAGAAGATGAAGGGCCAGGGCAAGACCTTCGACCAGATCTACGACCTGATCGCCGTGCGCGTGCTGGTGGATACCGTGCAGGACTGCTACACGGTGCTGGGCATCGTCCACACGCTGTGGAACCAGATCCCCGGCCGCTTCAAGGACTACATCAGCGTGCCCAAGGGCAACATGTACCAGAGCCTGCACACCACCGTGATCGGCGGGCGCAAGATGCCCTTCCCCTTTGAGATCCAGATCCGCACCTGGGAGATGCACCGCGTGGCCGAGTTCGGCGTGGCGGCGCACTGGCGCTACAAGGAGGGCGGCGCGGGCGGCGGCGATCTGGACAACAAGCTCTACTGGCTGCGGCAGATCCTCGACTGGCAGGGCGATACGCGCGACAGTCAGGAGTTCATCGACTCGTTGAAAACCGACCTGTTCAGCGAGGAGGTGCTGCTCTTCACCCCCAAGGGCGATATCGTGAGCATGCAGCGCGGCGCCACGCCCATCGACTTCGCCTACCGCATCCACTCCGGCGTGGGCAACCACTGCGTGGGCGCCAAGGTCAACGGCCGCATCGTGCCGCTGGAAACCGAGCTGGAGACGGGCGACCGGGTGGAGATCATCACCTCGCCCTCCTCCAAGGGCCCCAGCACCGACTGGCTGCGCGTGGTCAAAACCCAGCAGGCCAAGGCCAAGATCCGCCAGTTCCTCAAGCGCGAGCTGCGCGGCGAAAACGTCATCAAGGGCCGCGACATGCTGGAAAAGGAGGCCAAGCGCCGCGGCGTGGCGCTCTCGGCGCTGACCAAGCCGGAATACTACGAGGGCATTCTCAAGCGCTACGCCTTTTCCGAGCTCAACGACATCTACGGCGCGGTGGGCTACGGCGGCATCGCCAGCGCCTACGTGATCAGCCGCCTTCTGGAGGAGCAGCGCAAGACCGAGACCCCCGCGCTGCCCAAGGTGCAGGAGGTTTCCCACGAGGAGGCGCAGAGCCATCTGGGCAAGCCCACCCATGGCGTCTACGTCAAGGGTGAAAGCGGCATGCTGGTGCGCTTCGCTCGCTGCTGCAACCCCGTACCTGGCGACGAGATCGTGGGCTACATCACCCGCGGACGCGGCGTGACCGTGCACAAGGCCGACTGCATCAACGCCACCAACTCCGAGCAGGAGCGCATGGTGGAGGTGAGCTGGGCGGGCGGGAACGAGCTGGCCAACTTCAACGCCTCCATCAACATCATCGCCTACGATCACGTAAGCCTGCTGGGCGAGCTGGCCCTGTGCATCGGCAACATGGACGTGCCCATCGTGGCGGTGTCGGCCAAGCGGGACGAAAAGAAAAAAACCAGCAGCATCACCATGGTCATCCAGGTCAAGAGCCGCGAGCAGCTGGACCGGGTCTTTACCCAGCTGCACAAGCGCAGCGACATCATCGAGGTCTACCGCGGATCGACCTGAGAATACAAAGGAGAGATGAGCCATGCCTGCAAGGCCCAAAGCCTATCTTATCGCCGAGGCCGTCTGCCTGATTGTCGTGCTGCTGTGGGCGCTTTCGGCATTCGGCTGCACGCATCCGCTGTATGGAAACGCCGGAGCGGACAGCAGCATTTTCCTTTGCATGGGGCGCGGCATCGTGGACGGGTATACCCCCTATGTGGACATTACGGAAAACAAAGGCCCATTGTTCTTTCTGATGATGGCGATACCGCAGATGATCGTGGAGGGCACAGCGGGCGTTTATGTGCTGGAGGTGCTCTTTGCTCTGGGCAACTGCCTGCTGCTGATGCTGATGACGCGCTGGCTGATGGGCCCAAGGCGCAACATCCTGTGCGTGGCCGTCTGCGTTCAGGTGCTGCTGAGGGTCTGCGGGCAGCACCTGCACTGTGAGGAATTTGACTTCTTCTTTATGCTGCTGGGCTTTGCGGTGATGGTCCATGCCTATACCGGGCAAACGCGCGGCGCGCAGGCGAGACCCTTTGTCCTGGGGCTGGCGACGGCGGCGATCCTGCTGATCAAGATCAGCGACATTCCCGGTTTGGGCGTGATGGTACTGTTCTATATCGTCTATGCCGTCCGCGCCGAACGCTGCCTGTGGAAGGATGCGCTGCGCTATCTGGCGGGAATGGCGGTGCTTGCCGTGCCGGTCATGATCTATGTGGGCGCGGTGGGCGCGATGGGCGCTATGTTTGAGGAATATATCCTCAACAATTTTGTCCACGTGGCCAGCGCAAAGGATGCGGGCTTCTGGGAGATTCGCCGCTGGCTGATCGAAAACGGCTACGGCTGGGAAAGCCTTAAACCCGTGCTGCTGACGGCCGGGGCCGTCATCCTCCGGCTTTTGATCAACCGCAGGGACCCGAAGCGCCTGAAACGGGAGAAGGCGCTGCTGGCCTGCACGGGAGCCGTATCGGTGGCCAACATGCTCACGGCTTTCATAGCCGGCACGGGTTTCGAACAGCATCTTGCCATGGGGGAATGCAGCCTGCTGGTGGCATGGCTGCTGGTTGCCAGCGCGCTGCTGGAATGGGCAAACCGGAAGGCGGAATGGATGAAATGGCCGGAATATGCCGCGGCGCTGTGCGTGCTGACAACGGTTGCGGTGCCAGCCGTAAACGCTTTGACCCCGGAAAGGCTGGAGGCGGCCAGGGCGTCTTACGAACAGTACGTTTCGCTTCAGCACGAGATGTTGAATGATCTGGGGGAGGACGAGACGGTCTATACCATCGGCGTGTGGCCGGACTGGTATTGGTTTGCAGACCGGCAGCCTGCTTTCCGGTATTACAATCTGGTCGGCTTTATTACCGATAATGTGGGCGAAGGGCTGGAGTACGAATTTGAGGATTTCCTGGAGCAGGGTGGAATCGACGCGCTCTTCATCAACAGGGAAGTGGAGGCATACCGCGGCATCCTGACCGATGAAACGCTCGAGTATATACAGAACAATTACCAGATCGTCAGCGTGGACAGCCAGGGACGCTCGCTGTGGAAGCTGATTTGACGGGAGAGGAAGGAATCACAGATGCGCGCAGTCATTCAGCGGGTGGAGAAGGCCAGCGTGAGCGTGGAGGGGGAAATCAAGGGCCAGATCGGCGCGGGGTTTCTGGTGCTGATCGGCGTGGAGGAGGGCGACGGCGACGTCGATTTCAAATACATCGCCGACAAGGTACCCAACCTGCGCGTCTTTGAGGACGAGCAGGGCAAGATGAACCGTTCGCTTTTGGACGTGGGCGGCGAGGTGCTGGCGGTCAGCCAGTTCACTTTGCTGGGCGACGCCCGCGGCGGGCGCAGGCCCAGCTTCATCACCGCCGCGCGTCCGGAAACAGCCGACCCCATGTACGAGCGGCTGGTGGCGGACTGGCGAGTGCGCGGTATCCGGGTGGAGACGGGCGTGTTCGGCGCGCATATGAAGGTGGCGCTGGTCAACGACGGTCCGGTGACCATCCTGCTGGATTCGCGCAGGCGGTTTTGAAGAAAGCGGGGAGCGGTAAGATATGCCAAAGATTGATGTAAAATGCCTGCCTGTGGGGGATTTTCAGGAGAATTGCTATCTGGTGGTGAACACAGGGACGCGGGAATGCCTCATCGTGGACCCCGGCGCGGAGGGAGAGCGAATCATTCAGGCGGCGCAGGCGTACCGGCCTGCCGCCGTGCTGCTCACGCACGCGCACTGGGACCACATCGGCGCGGTGGACGCGGTGTGCGGTCATTTCGGCATCCCGCTCTACGTGCATGAGGCGGACGCGCCCAAGCTCACCGACAGCACGAAGAACGTGGCCCGCCAGTTCGGCTACGACGTGACGGTTTCCACGCGCCCGCTCATGCTGCGGGGCGGGGAAACGCTCTCCCTGGCCGGCATGGACATTCGCGTGCTGCATACGCCGGGGCACAGCGCGGGCAGCGTGTGCTACCTGCTGCCGCAGGGGCAGGGCGTACTGACGGGGGACACGCTGTTCGCCCACGGCTATGGCCGGACCGACTTTGCGGACGGCAGCTTCCATGCGCTCAAGGAATCGCTGCGCGCGCTGTTTCATCTTACGCCCCGGCAGATTGCCTATCCGGGGCATGAGGAAGCGGGCACGGTGGGCCGCGACCCCGTGGAGGGCTGAGGCATGGAGAAGGTGCGCATCGCGCTGTACACGCCGCTTCCGGGGTTTGCCAACGACCTGTGCGACGTGCTCAAGCTGTTTTTTCAGGTGGAAGCCTTTGACGTCAATCCCGAGGACGAGGGCGGCGAGCCGCTGCGCCATGACTATCAGGAGCGCGGCGGCGTGGCGCGGAGCGTGATGCATCTGCGCGGCCGCAGCTTTTCGATGGAGCAGGCTTTGCCGCAGGCCGCCCCCGGCGGGGACGGCGGGCACCTGGCGGTTGCGCTCAAGCGGGTGCGCAAGCGCCTGTGCAAGCTGTCGCTGTACCGCCTGCTGAAGGAGCTCACGGGCGCGCATCCCCCGTGGGGCGCGCTCACGGGCATCCGGCCCACGCGGCTATTGTGTCAGGCCATGGAGGAAGGGCGCTCCATGGAGGAGGCCGAACGGTATCTGGAATCGTTTTTCGACGTGACGCCCGAAAAGGCGGCGCTGCTTGCCCGCATCGTGCGGGAGCAGCAAAAGCTGCCCGCGCCCTGCACGGCGCAGGCGGACGTATATATCTCCATCCCCTTTTGCCGCACGCGCTGCGCCTACTGCTCCTTCCCGGGCGAGGCGGCAGGCAGGGGTGGGCGCATCGCCCCGTATCTGGAGGCGCTTTTCGGGGAAATGCGGGAGGGCGCGCGGCTGATGGAGCGGTGCGGGCTTTCGCTGCGCGCGCTCTACGTGGGCGGCGGCACCCCTTCGGCGCTGGGCGAGGAGGACTTCGCCCGGCTGATGGACGAGGTGACGGCGCGCTTTCCCGGCGCGCGGGAGTACACCGTGGAGGCGGGGCGCCCGGATACCATCACCCGCGGCAAGCTGCTTGCGCTCAAGCGGCTGGGCATCGGCCGCATCAGCATCAACCCCCAGACCATGAACGACGAAACCCTGCGCCTCATCGGCCGGGACCACACGGCCCGCCAGACCTGCGAGGCCTTTGCGCTGGCGCGGGAGCTGGGATTTGACGACATCAACATGGACGTGATCGCGGGCCTGCCCGGCGAGGACGAGGCGGCCTTCGCCCGCACGATGGAGGAGGTGCGCCGCCTCGCGCCCGACAGCCTGACCGTGCATACGCTGGCCATCAAGCGGTCCAGCCGGCTCAATCTGGAGCGCGCGCCCCTGCCGGACGCCGCCGTGGCCGCCGCCATGGTGCGCCTGGGCGAGGAGACGGCCGAGGCGCTCGGCCTTGCGCCCTATTACCTCTACCGGCAGAAGTACATGGCCGGGCAGCAGCAGAACGTGGGCTACGCCCGCCCCGGCGCGGCGTGCCTGTACAATGTGGATATCATGGAGGAAACCACCTCCATCCTCGCCATGGGCGCGGGGGCCATCAGCAAGCGCGTGCTGCCGGACCGGGAGCTGCGCATCCGCCGCGCGCCCAACGTGACCAATGTGAGCGTCTATATCGACCGCGCCGAGGAAATGGCGCGGCGTAAGGAAATCCTTTTTACACAAACGGAGGGAGAGAAACCATGCGAATCCTAGTGGCACTGGACCAGGGCACCACATCCAGCCGCGCCATCGTCTTTGACGAGGCGGGGCGCACGCTTGCCTCGCACGCGATCGAGTTTAAGCAGCGCTATCCCCGGCCCGGCTGGGTGGAGCACGACCCGGACGACATCCTCGGCACCCAGGTGGAGGCCCTGCAAAAGGCCGTGAAAATGAGCAAGGCGGACGTGCGCGACATCGCGGCCATCGGCATTACCAATCAGCGCGAGACCACCCTGCTGTGGGAGAAGGACACGGGCCGCTGCGTGCACAACGCCATCGTGTGGCAGTGCCGCCGCACCGCGCCCTATGTGGAGAAGCTGGTGCGCGAGGGGCATGGCGAAACCATCCGGAAAAAGACGGGCCTTGTGCCGGACGCCTACTTCAGCGGGACGAAGCTGGCGTGGCTGCTGGATACGCTGAACCTGCGCGAGCGCGCGGAGAAGGGCGAGCTGTGCTTCGGCACGGTGGACAGCTTCCTGGCCTGGCATCTGGTGGAGGGGCGTCCGCACGTGACCGACGCGACCAACGCCGGCCGCACGATGCTCTTTAACCTTCACACCCAGGAGTGGGACGACGAGCTGCTGGGCATGCTGAACATCCCCCGCGCGGTGCTGCCGCAGGTGGTGGACACGGCGCAGGTGATCGGAAACCTCCGGCCGGAGATTCTGGGCCGGCCCATTCCCGTGGCGGCCATGGCGGGCGACCAGCATGCCTCGCTGTTCGGGCAGGCGTGCTTTGAGCCGGGCATGGTGAAAAACACCTACGGCACCGGCTGCTTCATGCTGATGAACACGGGCGAGGTGCCGGTGGAGAGCCAGAACGGGCTGCTCACCACCATGGCCTGGCGGCTGGGCGGCAGGCCCACCTTCGCGCTGGAGGGCAGCGTGTTCATGGGCGGCGCCACGGTGCAGTGGCTGCGCGACGAGATGAAGCTGATCAAAAACGCCGCCGAGAGCGAGCAGATCGCCGAGAGCGTGCCGGATACGGCGGGCGTGTTTCTGGTGCCCGCCTTCACGGGGCTGGGCGCGCCGTACTGGGACATGTACAGCCGGGGCACCATCGTGGGCATGACCCGCGGCACGGGCCGGGCGCACATCGTGCGCGCGGCGCTGGAGGCCATCTGCTACCAGAGCTGCGACCTGTTCCGCGCCATGGTGGCGGACCGGGGGCATCACGCGCCCAGGCACATGAATGTGGACGGCGGCGCGAGCGCCAACGGCTTCATGATGCAGTTCCAGGCGGATATCTTGGGCGTGCCGGTGGTTCGGCCCGTGGTGCTGGAAACCACGGCGCTGGGCGCGGCGCTGCTGGCGGGCATCGGTGCGGGCGTGTATGCCGGCAAGGAGGAAGCCGCGGCCATGGTCCATCCGGACCTGACCTTCCATCCTCGCATGGCGGACCGCGACCGCGACCTGGCCCTCTACGGGTGGCACCGGGCCGTGGAACGCAGCCGCGGCTGGGTGGAGCCGGACAAGTAAAAAAAGCGGGGCCGGGAGGGCGTGTGCCTTTCCGGCCCTTATACAACCGCGCAGAGAGGAGGTGCGGCCATGAAAATCGAGATTTCCGAGGCTTTCCCTGAGCATTTCCGGCCCGCGTATCCGGAGGAATTCGAACTGTTTTCCCACTTTGAGACGACGGCAGGCATCCCCTCGCCGCTCTTTGCCATCACCACATGGAAGGAAAACGGGCTGCCCAACGTGTGCTTCCACGCATGGAGCTGCTTTCACGGGGACAAGACCGCCTTTTTCGCCGTGATGGGCAACCTCTACCAGCACACGCACACCTACGCCAACATCCTGCGGGAAAGGTGCTTCGCCCTGAATTTCCTGCCCATCGCGTGCTATGACCGGCTAGTGGAGACCATCCGCCGAAACGGCATGGACGAGGACGAGTTTGAGGCGGGCGGCTTTGCGCTGGAGGAGGCGCGGACCATTCACGCGCCGCTGATCGCGGAGGCGTTTTTGAGCCTGGAATGCACGCTTGCGGAGACCAAAGACCTGACCGGCGCGGGACAGACCGCCATGGTGACGGGGCAGGTGCGGTATGCGTGGGTCGAGGAATCCTATGCGCGGGGATATGACCGGCGCTACGGCAAAGACGGCTTCATGCTGCTGGTGCCCGCGCCGCAAGACCTGCGCACCGGCGCGCCGGGGCAGTCGGGCATTGCGACGGTGAACATCGAACGGCTGGACTAAAGCGCGCGCATCGGGGGCATGCTGTTTACGGAGGTGACGGAAATGCTTCCCGAAATGGAGCTGTTCCAGTACATTTACAAGACGGCCGACATGGGCTGCCAGGGCATCGACACGGTGGAGGAGCATGCCGAAAAGCGCCTGCGCGAGGAACTCAGGCGCGAGCGGCAGGAATATCAGGCCATCCGCGACGAGGCGGACGGGTGTATCCGCCGGCGGGGCGATACGCCCGCGGGCGTGGGAACCGTGGCGCGCGTATCCGCCGAATGGATGAGCAAGGGCCAGCTGGCCATGGACGACTCGCGCGGAAAAATCGCGGAAATGATGATTCAGGGCACCACCACGGGCATCGTCAAGACCATCCGCCATCTGAACGACTATCAGGGCGACGACGGCGACGCGCGCAGGCTGGGCGAGCGCCTGCTGGATACGCAGGAGCAGAACGTGGAGCGCATGAAGGCGTATCTCTGAAACCCTACAAGCGCCACAGCCGCTTGAGCTGGGACAGGCAGCGCACAGCCATGGCCATGTCATCCTCCGGGGTGCATGGCTTTTCGTTTGCGAAGATGGTGTCCAGCTCCATGCGCGCGGTGGCGGTCAGGCGCACGCCGTCCGCCTCCTCGAAGGCGCGCGGCATCAGCCGCTCCGCCGCCTGGGGGAACACGCGGTAAAACAGCGGGAGATAGCCGCTCAAAAGGTCCTCGCGCTCCGGCCCGCCGTAGGGGCGGGTGCCGTTCCACCGGTCCGCGCCATGGACGGCGCTCTGGAGCGCGTCGTCCCGCGCCAGCAGGCCGCGCGCCACCTCCTGCTTGGGGTGGCGGCTCTGCACCGGCAGCAGCACGCGCAGGGGATGATCCGCGGCCAGGCGCGTCATGGCCAGCGAGCACAGGCGGGTCAGCTGCTCGTCGGTGAGGGCCTTGACAAGCTGGCCGCCGTTGCCCGCCACGCACAGCGCCATGCGCTGCGCAAGCAGGGGCGAGAGGTCCGCGTCGGCATGGGCGCGCTGCATCAGCTCGCCAGAGAGATAAAACAGGTAGCCGATGTGAAGCAGTAGCAGGCTTTCAAAGTAGGTGATACCGCCCAGAGAGCGGGCGGCGGCCATGGCCTCGCGGATGTCCCCGGCGTAGGCGGCGAGCAGGTCATCCAGCAGGAACATGCATTTCAGCCGCCCCCGCGTGGTGGACGCCTCGCGCCGGAAGGCGGAGACGACGCCGCCCACCGCCTGCCGCAGCGCCTCGGAGCCGGAGGCAAAGTCGCGCTCCAGATCCTCGCTGTGCCAGTCGCACAGGGATTCAAAGAGCATCTCCCGGCAGCCCAGCAGGAGCGAGCACTCGATGGCGGCATGCGCCGCGCCGCCCAGCCACAGGCTGAGATCCGCCGTGCTGCCGCCGATGTCGAGGTTGAGATAGCCGCTGCCCGCGCTCACCTCGCTGCGGGAGAGGAAGTAGAGGCCGTCCGCCTGATTCTCCGTGGCATAGAGCACGGCGGGACAGCCGCCGGTCAGGGGCAGGCCGCACTCGGCGGACACCTCCCGCGCGAGGCCGCGCATCATTTCCAGATAGGCCTCCTGCTTGGCGGGCGGCATGGCGTTGGGCATGGACACGCGCCAGGACGCCGAGGACGACCCCCACAGCCGCGCCGAAAGCGCCGCCTGGAGCATGGCCTGCTTGAGAAACAGCCGAAGGCAGCGCAGGGCGTAGTCCTCGCCGCTCCACTTGAGGTCGTAGTACAGGGCGGAGGCGCTTTTTTCCAGCAGACTTGGCAGTGAGAGGCGGTAGTAGATGTGCCCGTCGCACAGGACCGTGCGCCAGGTTTCCGGCACGTCGGTGAACATGTCCATCACGCTGTAATAGGTGGCTTCGACGGCGCTTCCGGGCAGGAGCACCGCATCGGGCAGAAATTCATCGGCCAGGCGGGCGCCGTCGTCCGAGGCGGGCGAAAGGAGCGTGCGGTGCAGGCATTCGGGCAAAGAGGCGGGCTGCACGCGGCCGTCCTGACGGAGCATGACGGTGGTGGAGATGCTGCCGAAGTCGATGGCGATGGCCGCCGCGGGCTCGTGGCGCAGGAGGCGGCGGGGCGCGTCGTTGAGCAGCGCTCCCAGAGAGAGCGCGCCGCGCCGGAGCGCGACAAACGCCGGGAACCGGTCCACGCAGGTGTTGCGCCACTCGCGGCCGGGGGCATGGCGCAGGTCGCCCTGCGTCCAGCCCTCCGTGCCAAGCGCCCATGCGTCCAAATGCCGCGGCTGGTGGATATGGAGGAAATAGCGCTTCCACAGGCCGGGCGCAAGGCGCACATTGGGCCATACGGCCACGCAGGGCGCCTCCCCGGCGGGCAGGACGATGGCCGCGCCGGTTTGCAGCGCGTCGCTCAGGACATAGGTGCGGCGCAAGGTGACGGCGCTTTCCGCCGCCGTTTCGCCCCGCTGCACACGGCGGCGCAGCCGCAGACACGCCTCGACGGAGCGGCCGTCCGCAGCGGGCAGAAAACGCAGGCCGGAGAGGTCCAGCCGGGGCGCGCAGGAATCGTCTGCGTCAGCCGCGTCCATCAGAAAGGCGCACAGCCGGGGCGAGAGCGGCGGCACGGCATAACAGGTGCGCGTACCCAGCGTGACGCGGCAGGCCGTATGGAGCGCGTCGTCCGCGAAGGGCGGCGGGCCGTCCAGCAGGAGAAGCGCGTCGGAAAACGGCGCTTCCACCAGCGCCGCGTCCTCCATGCCCAGAGCCTCCCGAAGCAGGGCGCAAAGGGCGGCGGGACGACCGTCCAGCGGATAGGTCACCTCAAGGGTGAAGCCCGCATCTTCGGGCCGGCGGTCCAGCTCGTCGGCCCAGGCCGTGAGCAGGCCGGGAAGGCGCGGCCACAGGCCAGGGCGGTCCTGCGAGGCTTCCGCCAACTCCCGCAACGTGACCGAAGTACGCTCGCGCCAGCCTGCGTCGTACCGCTCCAGCAGCGAAAGCTCCCGTTTCAGACGCGCCAGCGCGTCCGCTTCACCGCGGATGCGCGCGGGTTCGGCCAGACAGAATGCGGACTGACGCGCAAAGGCTGTGCCATCCAGCGAGTAGAGGACGCAGGCATCCCCGGCGGCAGGCGGCGCGGCGTTTACCACCACGCGCAGGAGCGGATTGGCGGCAGGGTCGGCTTCGTCCGGATGCAGCGTTTCTGCTCGGACGGCGACAGGTGTGTCCGCCAGCGTATGGGCGGCCAGAATCCGGGCACGGAGATCGTCCAGCGCTTCGGCGTCGCCCTGCATGAGCAGGCCGCGCCACGCGTCGCGCGCGCGGGCAAGGTCCTCAAGAAAGGGGCGCAGCACGCCGCACAGGCCCGCCGCGGCATCGTAGAGCGGGCTGCGCAGCGAGGGCTGCTCGTTCAGGCGGCACAACAGCGCAAGCCGCGCAGCCAGAAACGCGGCGTCGCGTTCGCAAAGGTGGGCGCAGGGGTCGAGGAAGCGGCGCTCCGCGCGGTCATACCATGTCACACAGGGCGGCAGCAGGGGCCCCAGGTCGCCCGGATCGGCGGCGGGCACCACGGCCATGGCGCGGGAGAGCAGGGCGACGGGCCGCGCGGGGATGCCCTCGCCGCACAGCGTAAACGCCCACAGCCCGTCCGGGGCGCGGGCGGGGGAGAGCGCGGCGGTCACCGAGGCGGAGAAGGCCGTACCGCCGTCCGAGAGGCGCACCAGCTTCAAAACAGGCCATGCGCCGTCCTGCGGCCAGGTATCCCACAGAAGCAGCAGGGCCAGCACCCCGCGCCAGGCCGCCATCGAGGGATGGGCCAGGGCGCGCTCCGGCGTCAGGCGCGCAAGGCGGCGCAGCTGCTGCTCGGCGCTGAGCACGTCGGGGATGGAATAGCTCACGTCGATACCCGGCGTTTGCAGGTAGCGGGCCAGGCTTTCCAGCCATTCGCGCGGGCGCCGGTTGTGGTCGCTCACGATGCCGGGCGCGGTGTGGTAGCCCGTATGAAAGCCCTCGTCCATCGGGGGCAGAAAGGTCAGGTAGGCGGTCTGGCGGTCCAGCGCCTGCTTTTCTTCACGGTTGCCGCGCACGGCGCGTCCCTCCTTCCACGGTCAAAGGTCCTCCATCACGGCGGCCAGCAGCGTGTCCAGAAAGGCGGCCAGCGCCTCGTCCGGGCCGCCTGCGCGCGCGCCGCCGCCCAGCGCGCTCACCACGCGCGCCATGTCGCGCCGGTCGGGCACGGGGGACAGGACCAGCCGCTCCAGACCGCGCTGCACCTGACGGCAGGCCGCCTCATCCGGCGCGCCGCTTCCGAGGGAGGCCAGCGCCGCGTGCAGCGCGTCCAGCGCGGCGGCGTCCATCAGGCCGTTTCCCTCCCCTTCTGCGGGCAGGCGGAAGGCGGGCGGCAGCGTGTGGAGCACCTGATGCATCCAGTTGATATAGAAGGCGAAGAAGCGGTACACCCCGTCCAGCCGCGCGCCCAGCCGGGCGCGTGCGGAGGCGGGATAGCTGCGGCGGAAGAACGCGGCGAGGTAGCCCACCCGCCCCAGCGAACGCCGCCCGCCG
>ENA-OZAF01000665-OZAF01000665.1-human-gut-metagenome-genome-assembly--contig:-NODE-665-length-12966-cov-6.103245_pt1 | contig 12966 bp, 10 predicted proteins | sample MGYA00244207_ERZ653498 | MGnify/ENA primary metagenome ERZ653498 (study PRJEB26926, sample SAMN06165156) | human gut metagenome | biome: ENVO:00009003; feature: ENVO:2100002; material: ENVO:00002003... | reverse complement strand
CGGCATACGAGACGACGTCGAGTCTCGTGGGCTCGGAGATGTGTATAAGAGACAGGGGCCAGAGGCGAGGCCCGTCCCGGCATGATGGCCCGGCTTATGAAGGATACCAGGGACAACAAAGCTGACGGGCGGGCCTGACCCGCCGGAGGTGTGCTATGGCAACGGTACTCAAGGGGCTGCAAATCGCCCGTGATATTCCCTACCGCGAACCGGACGCGCTGTTTGCGCTGGGCGGGGCGGACGGTATGGGCAAAAGCGTCTACCTGCCCGTAGGCGCCAGCCTGATCGACCGGCATATGCTGATTCTGGGCAGCCCCGCCACCGGCAAGACGAACATGCTGCTGCATCTGGCCCGCGGGCTTCGCGCCAACCTGACCGAAAACGACGCCCTGGTCATCCTGGACCCCACGGGCGAGTATTATAACGCCCTGTACCAAAAGGGCGACGTGGTCTTTGCCGACGACAAGCGCGCCACAGGCCCCGACGGGCCAGAGTGCTGGAACCTGTTTGAGGAGCTCACCGACGACAGCCGTCTGATCGAGGACGCGTCCGCGCTGTTCGGCCTGCTGTTTGAGGACCGCATCCAGAGCGCCGCGCACCCCTTCTATCCCACCGCCGCGCGCGACCTGATCATGGCGTTGGCGGTCTATCTCAAGCGCCGGGGTGACAGCGAGCTGTGCACCTGCCAGGCGCTGCGCGAGCTGATCGACGGTTTCGACATGGAAAGCATGTGCCAGATTCTCGACGCCGCGCCGGAGTTCCGCGCCTTTGCCAGCTATCTGGGCGACGGCGAGCGCGCGCAGGGCGTAGTAGCCCATCTGCAGCAAGCCGCACGCGAGCTGCTGGCCGGGCGCTTCGGCAGCCGGGGCACGCTGGGCGTGCGCAAGCTGCTGCGCACGCGCGGCGGCCGCATTCTGTTCATCTGCTATGACCCGGCGCGCGGCCCGCTGACACGTCAGGTCTTTACCGCGCTGGTGGATCTGTGCCTGACCGAGGCCCTCAGCCGCGTGGAGCGCGACGGGACCGTAACTCTCCTGCTGGACGGGCCCTGCGTGCTGGGCCGCCTGCCGCATCTGGAGGACGCACTTTCTTTGGGGCGCGCCAGGGGCCTGCGCATCCTGATGGCCGAAACCGGCGTGGGCGCCATCAAGGCGCGCTATCAGGCCGCGGCGGGTCCCATGCTGGGGCAGATCGGCGCCACCGTGGCCTTCCGGCTCTGGGACCGCGAAAGCCGCGCCTATGTCAAGAGCCTCTACGGCCGGCACCGCGCGGTGGAAAGCTACCGCTCCACCGTGCAGCGAGGCATGGTGGAACAGGTGATGGACGAGCACGTCATCAGCGACGAGGACCTCACCGCCCTGCAAACGGGCGAGAGCATCATCGCAACGCTGCACTATCCACCCTTTCTCTTCCGGCTCCGGCCCTACGGAGCGGAGCCCGTCGGGCATTTTTGACGGTCTGCCTTTCTTTGAATCCCATCAAAAAAGCGCGGTATCCGAAATGCTTCGGGATGCCGCGCTTTTTGTCCGGCATTTACCGGTACGCCTTGATGATGGCCTGGGTGCCCAGGTCGCCCTGTCCCTGCTCCTGCATGCGCTCGTAGATGCCCAGCACCTGCTTAAGCACCGGCAGCTCCGCGCCGCGCTGGTCCGCTTCCTCCACGGCGATGCGCATGTCCTTAATGAAATGCTTGATATAGAAGCCGGGAGCCCAGTCCTCCTGCTCCATTTTGCGGCCGTTGTTGCTCATCTGCCAGCTTCCGGCCGCGCCCGCCGAGATGCAGTCCAGCATGTTGGAAATGTCCAGCCCGCCGGCCTCGCCATAGCGGATGGCCTCGGCCACGCCCGCCACGCATCCCGCGATGGCGATCTGGTTGGCCATCTTGGTGTGCTGGCCGCAGCCCGGTCCGCCGGTGAGCGTCACGCTCTTGCCCATGGCCTCAAACAGCGGAAGGCAAGCCTCAAAGTCCGCCTTGTCCCCGCCCACCATGATGCTCAGGGTGGCGTTGCGCGCGCCGCTGTCGCCGCCGCTCACGGGCGCGTCCAGCGGTCTGAGACCCCGCTGCTTCGCCTCGGCCGCGATGCGCTGCCACAGCGCGGGACTGGTGGTCGTCATGTCGATGAGATACGCGCCCGGTTTGGCGCTGTCCAGAATTCCGCCAGCAGCGAGGTAGACCTCTTCCACATCCTTGGGGAATCCCACGATGGTGATCACCGCGTCCTGCTCCTTGGCGCACGCGCCCGCGCTCTCCGCCCAGGCCGCGCCCTCCGCCAGCAGGCGATCCGCCTTGCTCCTGGTGCGGTTATACACCGTCAGGGCGTGTCCCTTCTCCATCAGATGCCGCGCCATGCTCTCGCCCATGACGCCAATGCCGATAAAGCCGATTTTCATTGACAGTGCCTCCTTGCCGATTTGCATTTGCCTTATCATAACACAGCGCCGGCATCAGAGCAAGCCATACCAACCCGCCCCCGACGCGCTTTTGAACGTCCAGACAGGAAAGCAAGACATGCTTGTCGTATCTCATGACATATCACGCAGTCTTTCACGCATACAGCCGCCGCCCGGCGGCGCAGGACGCGAAAAGAGGCGAAACCGAATCATGAAACGCATGACAAAAGGGTTGCTGTTCCTCCTGACAACAGTGTTCACCGCCGCTTTATGCGCGCTCCCTGCCGCTGCGTCGTCTGTTGCGGAGGCGGACCTTCCCGCCCTGCTCTCCGCCGCGGACGGTTTCGCGCGCGCAGGAGAAGCCCTGTATTTCACCGTCGCGCAATGCCTTTACCGCTGGGATGGGGACAGCTGCGCCACGCGGGTCGCGCAGGGCGTCGACGGCCAGCTCGCGGGCGATGCGGACGAGCTTTACGCGCTCAACTTCAACGGGCGCACGCTGACCCGGCTAACCTTTCCCGAATCCGGCAACGCCGTTCCCGACGAGGTCCGCACGCTGGATTCCCCGGCTTTGCTGGACACGGCAGGCGCGCTTCGGCCGTTGCGCGGCTGTGCCGTTTCGGGCGGCTGGCTCTACCTGCTGGTGGAAAGCGACGTCCCTCTGAAAACGGATTTGCTCGCCCTGTGCCTTGACGACGGTCGGTGGGAGGCGCTTGAACATCAGAACATACAGGCCATTGCCGCCTGCGGAGACGGTTCGGTGATGATGGTCTCCTACGATATCCGCGATGCGTCATCCGGCTGCGAAATCATCCGCTATGATGCCTCAAGCGGCGCTACCGTCTTGTTTGCCTCGCCTGCCTCCCTTCGGCCCGAGTCCGTCGCCTTTGTGGCCGAAGCCGGGCAGGTATGCCTGGAGGCGGCCGGAACCGTCTACCTCTGCCGCGGACAGAACGCCGATCCCCTTCCGGTGGCGAAGATCAGCATGGGCACGCCGGGCGGCTTCGCCTGCCTTGCAGGGCAGCGCTACCTGTCGCTTCGCGCGGACGGGGGTATCGCGGCGGTTATGACGGACCCGGATGGCATGGCATTCTCCGTGCTGACGTTTGCCGGCGGCAAGAGCATTTCCACGCAGGACAATCCCGCCTTTGCGCAGGCCTATCCGCTGGTGACCATCCATTCTCGCAACGATCCGCCGGGGACCGATTATGCCGCCGAGCTGATAACGGGCGTTCATGCTGCGGACGTCTATCTGTTCCAGGCGATGTCCGCCCAGTATCGCGCGGTGGTTGCCAAGGGCTATGCGCTAGATCTGTCTCAAAGCGAAATCCTGACAGAAGCGGTTGCTTCCTACGCTCCTTTCCTCGCCAATGCGCTCCATGCCCCCGACGGTGGGCTGGCCGCCGTTCCCATGGGCTATATCAGCGCGCCCGTCCTCTACGAAGTCTATTCGGAGGCCTGGCAGACAGCGAATCTTGGTCTCTTGCCCACCACCGCACAGGAGCTGCTGGACGCCTGCATCGCCTTTTCCCAGCGGGAAGATCTGCTCTCGGACGGCTGGCGCTTTTTTCTCACCAGTTCTGATGATCCTATATCATTCAAAAAAGAAATGCTTCAGCTGGTCTTGCAAACGTATCTCGCGGAGTTTGCCGGAGATGACGGCAGCGTTGAAATCGACACGCCCGCCTTTCGGGCGCTGCTGGCAAAATACGAGGAAGCCCTACCCGCCATGGAGCGCATCGCCGCGGAAACGGCGCCCCTGCCTCCCGAGTACGATGTGGAGCAAGTCGCGCAAACCTGCCTTTTGTCTCAACCCGGCGCCATGCTGTTACCGGAGGATGATTTGGGAATCGCCACCGCTTTTTTGCCCCTGACCGTCACCATGGACGCTGCGCCGGTCATTGAGGCAAATGTGACGGTTTTTGTGATCAATCCAGCCTCGCCGAACCGCGAATTGGCGCTTGCCTATCTCGAAACCTACGCGCAAAACCTGACCCAGTACGAGCGCATTCAATACATCCCTGCCGAAGCGGCCCCCATCGAGCAGGAACACTACCATCCGGATAAGGCGCTTTTGCTGGAAGAGGAAGCGAGCATCCAAGACGCGCTGGCGCACGCAGGGCCCGAAGAAGCCATAGCGCTGAATAGCCGGCTGGAGGCCGTGCGGTTGGGCCTTGCGAATCTGGAGAAGCATCGCTACGCCACAACCGCCGAAATGATCGAAAAGTACAAGGCGCTGACCCCTTATCTGCGCATCCGTACCGAGACGCGGCTCAATTTCTTCGCGGCAGATTCACGGGAGATGATCGGCCTGCTCAACCAGTATGCGGAGGGAGCTATCGACCTGGATCGCTTCATTGCCCGCTACGCCGCTATGGCGCGGATGATGCAGCTGGAGAGCGCGATGGATTGAGCGTTGATATACAATAATGTTCACGGTAGAACTGGGACAGACCGGTGACTTTGCTTTGTTTTGTTACCGATCTGACCTAATATCCTGTGAGAAATTTTCCCATGCAAAAAAGTACGCCATCCGAATTCCTTCCCAATGTCATGCTTCTCAACTCTTGTTTGCCAACAGGCTTTATAGCAGGTGATGATCATCAGTTGATCAGGTATGCTTCTAATACCATCCGTGCTATATCTCTTCCGCCTTCTTAGGAAATCCCATGATCATTTCATCTCGGTCTCTCATGCACATACTCTTCATACTCCAATTTTAATTGATCCGCTATTCATTGGTTCTTTAAAAATCAGCATTTCATCCTCATGCGTTATGGTGTTATTAGCTATCTTTTCCCGATAATTGAAATGCTAAATTTTACATTCTTGCTTACCTAACTTTTTTGCAAAAGCCTCTTGCGTTTTATTACATGCTATGATATTATATGGCTGCACTACAAGTGGACAACATAATAGCACGAGAGGTCATTTCACGATGAACAAATTAAAAGAAAAGCTCAGCAAGGGCGAGGTCTGCTTTGGCACCCATATCTCTCTGAACGATCCGTCTATTACGGAACTGATTGGTAATATTGGATTTGATTATCTTTGGATTGATACAGAGCACTCCAGCATCGGCCTCAACTGCCTTCAGCAGCATCTTATAGCAGCGCGTGCCGCCGGAGTAAGTGCAATTGTACGAGTGCCTTGTGTTGATCAGGTGCGCGTAAAGCCTGTTTTGGAGATGGGACCCGATGGAATTATTTTTCCCCAGGTAAACTCTTATGAGCTGGCAAAGATAGCCTTGGAAGCTTGCATGTATCCGCCAAAGGGCAACCGGGGCTTTGGGCCGCGCCGGGCTATTCAGTTTGGTCGTGTACCGCTCGATGAATACTACCGGACCATAGACGCCGAACTGATGCGCATTCTCCAAATTGAAAATATCCATGCTGTGGAAGACATTCAAAAAATGGCCACTCTCGAGGGAGTGGATGCGTTTATCATCGGTCCGTGCGACCTCGCCGCATCTATGGGATACTTTAACCATCTGCGTCATCCAGATGTCATTGCAGCCATCAAGCATGTTGAGCAGGTGGTCCACGCCGCGGGCATTCCGCTCGGCGTTTCCTATGGTGCCTGTACCTATGAGGATATTGAATTCTGGCGTGATATTGGCGTAGATATGATTTCTTTAGCAGCAGATACGGATCATCTGTTGCATGGAGCCCAGCATTACTTCAATGATATGAACAGATGTTTTCAGAAAAAACGCAATAATGGAAGGTGATGCAGGTGGAAATTTCTAGGAAGGCTACCCGGCGTTTTCGGTTCCTGCCTTATCTGCTTTTGCTGCCCAGCCTGATTGTATTGTGCATGTTTGTATTTTATCCTTTTGTAAGAAACATAGTTCTGTCGCTCACCATGACGGATGTAGCCGGCAATGTTGTCAAGTTTGTTGGATTGCAGAATTATGAGCGTCTTTTTACCAGCCAAACGTTTCTCAATTCCTTAACCGTCAGTTTTCGCTTTGCTCTGATGGTCGGCATACCCACATTTATCTTAGGGTTTATTTTGGCCCTCGCAGCAACTGAGCAAAAGCGCGGAAGCCGTATCTATGAAACTATGTATACTATGCCCCTGGTCATTGCGGCCGCTCCGGCTTCGGTGATCTGGTACATGGTTTATTCTCCAAGCGGTGGACTTCTCAATTACCTAACCGGTCTTTCCACGAACTGGCTTAGTAGTCCCCAACTCGCCATCTGGTGTGTTGCTGCCGTCACGGTTTGGGCAAACCTAGGGCTTAACGTCATCTTCCTTCTGACAGGTTTTCGCAACGTGCCTGCGGAACTTCTGGAAAGCGCTAAAATCGATGGGGCTGGCTATTGCATACGCGTTCGTAAAATCATCATTCCTCTTGCCTCCCCCCAAATTTTCTTTGTTGTGTTTTACAACATCATTACTTCCTTTCAAACCTTTGCTCAAGTAAGACTTCTTACGGACGGCGGTCCTTATTACACCACCAACGTGCTGATCTTCCAAATCTACAAAGAGGCTTTTTACAACTCCCGTTTTTATACTGCATGCGCTATGTCTGTCATTCTATTTTTGATTATTTTTGTTATAACTCGTGTGCAGTTTATCTTTGAACGTAAGGGGGTTCATTATTGATGTCCGCAAAGGCCATTCGTCAGCGCAAAGAGCAGCTGGCATTCCTCCTCAAGCTGTTGGCAGGTTTGCTGATTGTCTTTCCGCTTTTCTATGGGCTATGTTTGAGCTTTTTGGGCCTGGATGAAATTTTCAGTAATCCTCCGGTACTTCTGTCGAAAAACATGTCGTTTGATAACTATGCTTATGTTTTCAACCGAGTGCCCATGATAACCTATTTCAAAAACACGCTGATCGTGTGCTTTATTGAAGTAATTGCACAGATTATTACTTCCAGCTTTGCGGCCTATGCCTTCTCCTTTTTTGAATTCAAAGGACGGAAATTTCTTTTTGCGGTGGTCACCGCCTCGCTGATGATTCCTTATGAATCAACGCTTATTTGCAATTACCTGACCATTTGCAATCTGCGTCTTACTGACACCTATGCCGGTCTTACACTTCCTTTCCTTGCAAGCGGTATGAGTATCTTTCTTATGCGTCAGTTTTATCTGACCCTACCCAAAGAGTTAAAGGAAGCGTCCGTTATTGATGGTTGCAGCGATATGGGATTCCTCATGCGCATTGCCTTTCCGCTTTCTTTGTCAGCTACCTGCTCTCTAGCGCTTTACCGTTTCATCGACGCATATAACCAATACTTCTGGCCTTTGCTGGTAACCAATCGTGATCAGATGCGAACGCTTCAAATTGGCACGGGAATCCTCAAGGATTCGGAAGCTGCCAACTATGGAATCGTCCTGGCTGCGGCCATGGTTGTCATTGTACCTGCGGTGCTGTTTTTCATCATAGGACAAAAGTGGCTTATCAAAGGGATGATTGCCGGAGCCGTAAAGGGTTAGAACAGGATTTGCCGTGTTGGAAACACGGTAAAAATAAAAAGAGGAGTGGATTTCATGCTTAAGAAACTCGTATCTCTCACGCTAACACTCATGTTGGTTCTTTCCCTGTTCGGTACAGCCTCAGCCGAAGGGGAACGCACTAAGATCACCATTTGGCACATGCTCAGCGGTGTCGGCGCCGAAGCATTTGATCAGATCGTGGCAGACTTCAACGCTTCCCAGGACAAATATGAAGCCGTAGCGGAATTCCAAGGAAACTGGTATGACAACTTCGCCAAGTTTAAAGCAACCCCCAGGGAAGATTTGCCCGACCTATACCAGATTGTGGTAGAGTGCATGGGGTGGCTGGCTGAAAGCGATTTGATTATTCCTGTGCAAGAATTCATTGATCGCGACAACTTTGACATTTCCAGCATGCAGGAAAACATCCGCAACCTCTACACGCTTAATGATACGTTGTACTGCATGCCTCTAAGCGTAACCATGCTAGCGCTGAATTACAATACCGAAGTGCTTGAGGCCGCTGGTATTGATCCTGCCTCCCTCAAAACCGTTGCCGATGTGGACGAAGCCGCGCGTAAAATCACCGAAGCCGGCCTTTGCAAAAAGGGCTTCTCCTTGATCAATGACTCCTGGCAAATTGAGGAATACATCACCCAATCCGGCCAGCAGCTGGTCGATAACGACAATGGCCGCTCTGGTCGCGCGACCAAATGCCTGCTTAACGAGGGAGATGCAGGTCTAACTATCTTCGAAACCTTCCATGAGACGCTCACCAAGGATTACAATATGGCTCCTACTACAGGGCTTAGTACTACAGATCTGGGCAACGCTTTCTTCCAGGGCGATCTGGCAATGGTCATCTTCTCCTCGCAGTGGATTGCCCGTCAGCGCGATGCCATCGGCGATCGCTTCACGTTGGGCCAAGTGGCTGCCCCCAGTGTAGAGGAGAATCCTGCCGGTACTTTTGCTCCTGGCGGCAATTCCATGTGGATCGTAGATAAGGGCGACGAGGAACTGTCCGAAGGCGCCTGGGCTTTCCTGCAATATATCTGGCAGCCCGAAGTGATGGGTTTCTACGCCGCCTACACCGATTATACTCCTGTTAGCGAGGACGCCTATAACAGTGAGGCCTACAAGGCGCACCGTGAAGAAAACCCCTATGTGGAAAATATCTGGCAGGAGTTGGTCGATTGCGATCCCACCAGTACCGCCGCCGTATTTGGCGTGTATTATGAATTTCGCAACACGGTTCAAAACGCCTTTGCCCGCATGATGATGGATCCTTCCTATACGCCTTCCAATGCAATTGACGAAATTGTAAACACCACAAACGAAAATCTTGAGCTTTATAACGAAGCCAACCCCGAATAAGCAGCTACATTCGGCGCGGTGGGCAAAGTGCTTGCCGCGCCTTTTTCCAACCGCTGCCATTCTTAATAACTCGTATAATTAGAAAGGGCTTTGATGATGAATATTACTATACATGAAACGTTGACCTGCCAAGTGCTGGTCATCGGTGGTGGTGGTGCCGGTATCCGTGCCGCCCTAACAGCAGCGGAAGCCACGGATGATGTATTGTTGATTAGCGAAACCGCTCCTGGAGAGTCTGGCTCCACTTTTTACCCACTTACTTTTGAATGGGGCATGCTCTCATCTGATGGCGAAGCGGACACTCGACAGTTTACGCAGGAGATTCTCACCGCTGCCAAAGGCTGTATCAATCCCCGATTGGCAGCCTATCTGGCTGAAGGATCGCATGAAGCACGCGAACGCTTCGTCTGCGAGGGCCTTCCCCTGGTTCCCATGAAGGAATTGAACATCACAGGATGCTTTGGTAAAGAGCCTCGTGGCGATTTTCTTACAGATCTGAAAACCTTTGTCCGCAGCCAAAAACAGTTGATCCAGCAAAACAATCATATTGTCTTTATCCAGCTTACAGCTGTTTCGCTGCTAGTACGAGATGCTCGCTGCGTAGGTGCCATGGCCGTTGACGATCAGGGCAGGCTGGTACAAATCAACGCTTGCGCAGTGATACTGGCTCTTGGCGGTGCGGAAGGGCTTTATGAGCACCGCGCCTCCTTTGGAGCTCTGTATGGTAATGCCTATGCCATGGCTGCACGCCATCAGGCACGGCTGGTCAATTTGGAATTCATTCAATTTGTACCGGGGACCATATCACCTATAGCATACATGAATTATTATCCTTTCCTGCTCAGCGAGCATCCCCGTGTCACCAATGCGCGTGGCGAAGAATGCATGGCTCGTTATCTGCCCCCGGATGTAACGCTTGAACAAGCTTTGGACATGCATGCCAAGCATGGCCCTTTCTCGTGTGAAGATGATGGTAAATATCTCGAATACGCTATGGTTGGCGAGGGCTTGCGCGGTGCGGGTCAGGGCTTGAAGTTATGGCCTGACGCTTCCAAGCTACATAACAAACGTGCGCTTCATTGGCGCAACTTCCTTCGGAAATTCGGTTATAACGAAGGTACCGTTATGCAGGTTTATCCCATGGCACAAGGTTTTAATGGTGGAATTCTGCTGCATGATGACCTGAACACAGATATTGAAGGCCTGTTTGCCTGTGGAGAAAGCTCAGGCGGCTTGCATGGGCCGGACCGGATGGGGGGCCTTTGTATTCTGGCAACCCAAGTCTTTGGTAAAGGCGCTGGACAAAAAGCTGCTGACTATGCCCATAAAAATGCTTCCGACTTTCTCACGCGTGAAGAGGCAGCACGGACATTGTACAACGAGTTTTGTGAACGCGAAGAAAGCGACCTTTCGCCACAGCAAGTTTTGGCGAGGATTCGGCGGATAATGCAGGAAAATGCTTGTTTGCGTAGAAATGAAAAAGGGTTAGAAGGTGCGCTTCTTAGTGTTGAGCGTCTGGCCCTGCAGCCACTGGAACATCTGGATCAGCCGGATACAGCCGCTTATTTTCAGGTGGCCAATGCGCTGGATGCCTCCAGGCTGATTCTTATGGCCATGCGCAATCGAAAAGAATCCCGCGGCAGTCATGACCGTTCGGATTATCCAGGCCACGATCCTGAACTGGCCGCCATGCGCTGGGTTTCCATGAAGGATGGTCGCATTACTCATGGCAGCTTGTCCACTCCAGCGGAGTAAAAGTGTTTTGGAAGGATGCGTGCGGTTTGCAACATATCAATTACAACGTCGAGCGTGTTAATCTGTACGAAAGCATTGCCAAGAATCTGGAAGAGATGATTTTAAACGACGCTTCGCAGGTAGGCCAGAAACTGCCCAGCGAGCAGACACTTGCGGCAAACTTTGGGGTCAGCAGAAATGTGATTCGCGAATCGCTGAAGCTTCTCAAGGAGCGGCAACTCATCCGGTTGCATGTGGGCGAAGGTGCCTATATCCAGAAGCCCGGCGACCAAAGCGTAACGGATATGCTCAACCGCATTGTTCTAATGGACAGCATTGATCCAATCAAAATTTATGAGCTGCGTACCATTCTGGAGGTGAATGCCTGTCGAATGGCTGCTGAAAACAAAGAAATTGACGATAATTTTGACAGGTTGGAAGCAATCAATCAAAGCATGCGTGAATCTATGGATAATACTGAAAAACGTGTAGAGTTGGATTTGGAATTTCACAGCATGGTGGCGCATCTCTCTGGAAACCCACTGCTTGAGCTTTTTGAGCGTTCCGTGGCCAAGTTGGCTGTGCCAGTTATTCGAACAGCACTTTTGCCTACGTCCGGCAATGAAGCAGGCATTTGCGATCATCAGGAGATCATTGAAGCCCTTCGAAAGCGAGATGCCGTGGAAGCCGTTCGTCTGATGAATGAGCATCTGCGTAAATCAACTCAAAACTATTTGGACGGTAATCTGATTCAAACACGTTAATGCTTTTCCTTTTGACGGAGGATTAGGATGAAAAAATGGAATATTCGATATCAGAAGCCTATCTTTGATTCGGATCAAAGATGGTTTCATGATTGCCATGCCAACACGCAGGTCTTGCTTCGCTCAGGAACTCGACTTGTAGCGTTTTGGGCTGGCACTAGTGAAGGTACGCCCGATCAAGCCATTTGGCTTTCCCGCTGCGTTAAAGGTCAGTGGCAAAATCCAGTCCGAATCAAGGGTATTTATCAACTTCCCCACTGGAACCCAGTGCTGATGTTGGATAATGATCGTGTTTATCTATTCTATAAAGTTGGGCTTACGGTACAAACCTGGTACACCATGGTTTCTTGGTCAGATGACGAAGGGCTGACTTGGTCCGAATCAATCGAAGCTGTGCCTGGAGACTACACGCCGCGTGCCTCGGTTCGTAACAAAATTCTTAAAGCCAGCAACGGCTGGTGGATTGCTCCTACTTCTAGTGAAGTCGGTACCGCCATGGATAGCTATGCGGACATTTCAAAAGACGGGGGAAAAACTTGGCAGGTACACAGCATTCCTCTGCGTCATCTTCCTTCGGCGCCTATTGCTTCCGATAAATTATGGGAAGGGCTCAAGCAGGGTTCCCTCTGGGAAAACAATCTAAGCGTCGTCCAGTCATGGGACGGCATTATTCAGCCTACCATGTGGGAATCGCTACCCGGCCATATTCACGCGATGATGCGAAGTACCCGTGGCTACATTTACCGTAGCGATTCCTATGATTACGGTATTACTTGGTGTGAGGCCTATCCCACTTGCCTGCCCAATAATTGTTGTGGTATAGATGCCGCGAATTTGGATGAACGTAGGCTTGCTGTAGTCTATAACCCGGTAGGTGACAACTGGGGACGTAGGACGCCGTTATGTGTGGCTTTCTCTAATGATAATGGCAATAGCTTCTCCGAGTCTCTTCCTCTGGAAACGGCAGAAGGGGAATATTCCTATCCTTCCATTGTTATGGAAAATGGCACCTTTCATATCTTTTACACATCAAATCGCAGAACCTTTATCGAAGCTATACTTGAACCAACATGAATCATTTGCGAGGTGGTTTCAGGCTTGCACAACCTTTGGGTTGGACAAGCCTTTTTCCTTCCTCCTCCCAGTCCATTGGAGTGTGCCCGGCGGCTTGTTTCGAATGTGTCTAACGCGGAGTTTATAATACAAAAAGCCCCGCTTGCAGTTATGCAAGCGGGGAAGAGGGATGCGGCAGCGACCTA
>ENA-OZAF01000663-OZAF01000663.1-human-gut-metagenome-genome-assembly--contig:-NODE-663-length-13016-cov-7.295888_pt1 | contig 13016 bp, 9 predicted proteins | sample MGYA00244207_ERZ653498 | MGnify/ENA primary metagenome ERZ653498 (study PRJEB26926, sample SAMN06165156) | human gut metagenome | biome: ENVO:00009003; feature: ENVO:2100002; material: ENVO:00002003... | reverse complement strand
CTACACGCGTAAGATCGTCGGCAGCGTCAGATGTGTATAAGAGACAGACTATATATATTTAAGCATTCTTTAATTAGTGCATCTTTAAGCTTTTGAGGCTGAACAACTTTAACTAGCGGCCCTAGTTGCATAAGCCGATGAATTAAGCCAACTGAAAAATTAGCAGTGCCAGTAATAAGTTTATAGTTTTGGTTTAAATCTATATTTTCATTACATAAACTACTACATATATTATCAACTTTTATGTTTTCTCCAAGCCACTCAGTTATATCTGCAAGTTTTGAAGAAGGGCATAGAAGTTGAATATCGATTTTTTCCAAATTTTCTTCAAACTCTTTTATCCATGGCTTACTTGCAATATCTATTTTTTCTTTTATGAATTTTTGGTCTAGCAACTCTATGTTTTTTATTCTTGCAAGTTTAAATAATCTAAAAGCCCCTCGTTTTTCACAGTAAGCATAGATATACCATACACCAGTTTTATATACCATTGTGTAGGGGTGGATAATTCGTTTTGTTGTTTTACTGCTAATATCGTAATAAGTTATTAAGAGTTTTGTGCTGGTTTGAATTGCAGCTTTTATTGTATCTTCATTTTTGTTTTCAAAATTTTTGGAGCCCCAAACATTTGTGTCGATAACAAAATCGAGAGCTTCTTCTTTGAGCTTAGTGGCAAGTTTTTTATCCTTCATTAGTTCTAATCTTTCGTCTATATTAGAAATATTTTCAAAGGGTTTTATGTTAGAGCTCTTTAAAAAACTTATAAATGAACTCAACTCGTTAATTGTGAAAAAACTTGTAGAAATAGCGCTTTCTTTTACTAGTTCATACCCACCATTTTTGCCTTGCTTGCAGGTTATTGGCATACCAGCTTCTAGTAATGTTTCTATTGCTCTGTAAATGGTTTTTACAGAGGTTTCATATTTCTCGGCAAGCTTTGGGGCGGAATATCGTTTACCACTAAGCAAGCTTAGCATTATTCCCAATGTAACATACTTTTTCATAACAACCCTCCTAAAAAATACTACAATATTTTAATTTTAAAATCAAGCGTTATCGAACAAATGTTTTAATTTTAACAATTTTAAAATTCGTCATTTTGTTTTATTTTGGAGAAAATTGGTCAAATTGTTTGTTAATTTACAACTTATAGTATATAATGACTTTAATAAATAAATAATAAAGGTTGAACTATTATGTTTGAATTTTTTGAAAGTAGGGAAAATAGGCGTGCTTTTAAAAAGGCATTAGAAGAGATTGCCATGGAAGAGGCTTCTATTTTACAAGGCAAGCATACTAGCGACACTACAATTACAAGAGTTTACAAAACAAATGATGAAACAACGGGTGGAAACGCTGCATCACTTAAGGTTAAAAATCCTTTAAGAAAGCCTGAAACAACGGCAGTTGACCTTAAGAATTTTAAAGATTGGAGAAAGGTTAATAAAGTTCCTAGCAGTCATCCTCAATATCCTACAAATAAAAAATTATTTATTGATGAAGAAGAGGATGAGGAGCCAATGATTAAAGCTCCAAGCAGTTTAGAAAAAAGTTCAAGTTCTGTTTCTTCTTTAGATATTATAAGTAGATTGTCTGAAAATCCTGCAAAGCAAGAAACCGACAAAAGTATTACCACATACTACAAGCAAACGCAAACTAAAGAAAAACTAAAAGAGCCTGATAAAAAACAGGTTACCAACCAAAATATAAGGGAGCTAATTGAAAAGTTTGCCCCTGGAGAAATTGCAAAACATGAAAAATTAAAGGCAGAAAAAGATGCCTTAACAAGTAGTGAAGCAAAAGAAGCAAAGATTAAGATTGAGGTTGTTGATTTTTCTAACAAACAAACACCTGAAAAACCTAAAAAGAAGGTAAATAGAAGGCCAAGAGGGAAGAGTAAAAGACGTTTTGATGCGGATGTTATCTCTTCTGTTGAGTGGAAATAACTTGCAAATTAACCGAGGTGTAATTTGAAATACTTTTTATTAAAACTTAAAGATGTTGGGCTATCAATGCTACCAATTTTATTGGTAGTTTTGCTTTTAAACTTTGGTTTTTATAGTTTTTCATCTTCTTTGTTGCTAAAATTTGTGGCCTCGGTTTTTATTATAACAATTGGCGAAGTTTTGTTTTTAACAGGGGTTGATAGTTCGGTAATGAAAATGGGTGACCGCGTGGGTAGATCGGTTAACAAATTTTCAAAGCTGGCTGTTATCTTATTTTTTGCCTTTATCTTTGGTTTGTTTGCAACTGTTGCTGAGCCAGACCTTAGCGTGCTTAGTGTGCAGGCGAGTTCTACAGGGCTTTTAAATGTTCCAAAATTTTTATTTATATTTGTTGTTGGGGCTGGAGTAGGCGTTTTTGTTGCCTTTGCGCTGTTTAGAATTGTTAAAAATATAAACTACAAGCTTGTTATGCTTGCAATATTTGTTTTTATCTTCATAGTTGCTATATTCGTGCCAAATAATCTTATTGCTCTAGCTTTTGATACAGGTGGTGCAACAACAGGTATCATAACTTCTCCATTTTTGCTTGCACTGGCTTCTGGTATTGCTAAAAACAAAAGCTCTGTTAGCCATAGCGACAATTTTGGCGTTGTTGGCATTGCTTCAACTGGGCCTATTCTTGCAATATTGCTTCTTTCGCTTATCGCAGGGGTTAGAGGCAACACCGTTGAAGTTGCAAATAGCTTAGACCTTAATATCTTTTTAGATGTTTTAATAAATACTATGCTTGCCTTTCTTCCACTAGTTTTGGTTTATGTTATATTTGACTTGTGCTTTTTAAAAACTTCTAAAAAGAAGAAAATAAAGATGTTTCTTGGCTCGCTTATCACTTTTGTTGGGCTATATCTATTTTTGTTTGGTATAGACTTTGGAATGATTGAAATGGGCGAAGAGGTGGGTTTGTTTTTAGCATCGAAAAGTCCAGCGTTTGTTATACTTGTTTCGGTTATAATTGGCTTTTTAATAACATTCACTGAACCTGCCGTTAGGGTTCTTGGGGCGCAGGTAGAAAGCGTATCTCAAGGAAACATTAGAAGAGTGGTGGTAACTATTGCTATTGCCATTTCTATGATGCTTGCGGTGTCGTTATCTAGCATAAAAATTATGTATAATATCTCAATTTGGTATATTCTTGGAATTGGCTATGGGATAATTCTATTGCTTATGCCTTTTTCATCTTCTACTTTTGTTGCCATCGCGTTCGACTCGGGAGGCGTGGCGTCTGGCCCTATGAGTGCAGCATTTATTCTGCCCCTTATGATTGGTTTTGCTTCTCAAAATGGTGGAAATGTAGAGGGGTTTGGGCTAATAGCAATTGTTGGAATGATGCCTATATTTGTGCTTGAAGTGCTTGGAATTGTGTATAAAATCAAGGTTAATGCAAACTCTTCTAGGCAATACAAGAAGGCTCTTCGAATATCTTATGGGCTTGATATGTATTCAAATATTGAATCTCTTGAAGAGGCATACAATAGACGCAGGCAATTGAAAGAGATGCAAGAGGAAAATAGCCAAGAACTTGAAGAACAAATTGTTCTTGCAAAACAGCTAGAAGAAATCCGTGCGATAAGGGAGGAAGATAATGGCAAAATTAAAGGTTAAACACAATCTTAAAACCTCACCTGAAACAAGAAAACCAAAACTTAGCGAAATAAACGAGTTGTCGTACTGCGTGTTTATAATTAAAAGGGCCGAAGAGGACAGATTAAAAAAAGAAATTAAACAGCTGGGTGGTCACACGCTTAGCATCATTAGAGGCATTGGCGTTTCTAGGAACAACTTGTTTGAGTCGCTTAAAATTGGCACAGACGATGTTTCTGTTTTCTTTGCTGTTATTAGAGTAGAAGATGTTCGAGATTTCATGAGTAAAATTTCTGAGAAGTTTTCATTGTCTGTTCCAGGCAACGGAAAGGGCTTTACCATAGATATAGACGGATACCTTGGCGCTAAAGCAGTTTTTGTAGAGTAGGAGGGCTTTATGGATATTTTTGATGAAGATATTTTTGATGATGACCTATATAAACTTGTTGTTGCTATAGTTCAAAGAGGCTATAGCGATGAAGTTGTTTTTGCGGCAAAATCAGCTGGGGCTAAAGGTGCTGTTATTTTGCAAGGGAAAGGCTCTGGCGATTCGGAAAGAAAGTTTTTTGGCTTTAAAATTGAGCCAGAGAATGAAGTTGTTATGATGCTTGTTAAGGAGGAAATAGTTGTTCCTATTATGAAAGCCATCTACGCTACCACCGACTATCAATCTGGGGCGAGAGGTCTTGTTTTTGCGCTGCCAGTTTCATATGTAACAGGAATGACTCATATTAAGCCAACTGAAGACGATTTGGCGTGAATTTAATGTGCCTTGTAAAATTTAGTATAAAAAAAGAGTATTGGAATTTGTGCTTTCTTTATTACACCACAATCACTCTTTTTTGCTATACTTTAAAATTATTTCTAGCAATTTATCATTTGCAGGCTTTATATTCGCTTTTTCTAGTGTTTGTTTTAAGCGAGCTGATTCATTAAATGTTTGCATTATATATGGTAAAATTGGCGAAGAGGCCAGTTGATCTTCAGTTACAAAATTTGCGTAGCCTTTTTGGTTAAAATAATTGGCATTATCTACTTGGTCACCCCTAGAATTTCCTTTTGGGAGAGGAATAAGAAGCATTGGTTTTTTAAAAAAGGCTAGCTCAAATATAGTGTTTGACCCAGCACGAGAAACTACAACATCTGCACAAGCCAAAACGCTTCCCATGTCTGAAACAAATTCAAGCTGTTTATAATCTTTTATATTTGAAAGTGCAGGGTCTATATTATTTCTGCCCGTTAGGTGCAAACAGTAAAACCTATCGGTTATTGGTTTAATCTCTTCGCGTATTTTATTGTTTATAAACCTAGAGCCTAGGCTTCCACCTGTTATAACTAGAATAGGTTTTGTGGTGTTTATTCCAAGTTGTTTTAACCCTTCAGCCTTGCTTTTAATCTGTTCTTCTCTTATAGGAGAACCAGTGTAAACACCTTTATTTTTTATTTGCGAAGCAGTTTTCTCAAAGGTTGTGCAAAGAACTGTTGCACTTTTTAAAGATAGTTTGTTTGCAAGCCCCATGTATAAATCGCTTTCATGCGCAACAACTGGCACCTTTAATCTTTTAGCTGCGTAAACAACAGGCAAACTAACATATCCACCCTTTGAAAATACAATGTTTGGCTTTTCTTTTTTTATAATCTTTTTTGCTTGATAAACTCCGCCTATAAGTTTAAAGGGAATTAAAAGATTTGCAAAAAGCTTGTTTCTAACAAATTTAGTTGTTGTGATAGGATAATATGTAATATCATTTTGCTTTGCAATAATGTCTTTTTCTATGCCGGTTTTGCTTCCTATATAGATAATCTTATCATAATTTTTTCTAATGCCATTTAACAAAGCCAAGTGTGGCACAACATGCCCAGCGGTTCCGCCACCCGTAAGTAGTATTTTCATAGTATTCTCCTTGTATATTAGTGTATGTTTTTTAACTATTTTTATGTAACAAAACTAGGCTTAAATAAGTAATAAAAATTAAGCTTAAAACTAGCCAAAACCCGCAAAATTTCTTAATTTTATTTGCAAGAATATGTATAATTTTGTTATACTAAATAAGAAATTAACATAATAAGGACATATATCATGACAAAAACTTCTTATCAAGCAAAAGACATACAGGTTCTTGAAGGGTTAGATGCTGTTCGCCTTCGCCCTGGTATGTATATAGGAACAACGGGGCCTAAAGGGCTTCATCATCTTATTTGGGAAATTGTAGATAATGCTATAGACGAAGCTGCAAACAAGTTCTGTAACCGAATAATAGTAACTTTAAATCAAGATGGCTCAGTGACTGTTGAAGACAATGGTAGAGGCATCCCTGTAGATATGCATCCCGTTCTAAAGAAAAGTGCCGTTGAGGTTGTTTACACCGAACTTCATGCTGGCGGTAAGTTTAATAATGAAAACTATGCCTATTCTGGTGGGCTTCATGGCGTTGGTGCGTCTGTTGTTAATGCTCTTTCTAAATGGTGCAAGGTTGAGGTTCATCGTGATGGAAAAAAGTATGAAATCATGTTTGAAACAATAAAGAAAGACGGCAAGGTTAAATGCGGGCAGGTAGTTAAACCATTAACTGAAACTGGTAAATCAGTTCAAACGGGCACTATTGTAACCTTTTTGCCAGATGATTCTGTTTTTGAAACAATTGAGTTTAGTTTTGACACAATTTCAAAGCGATTAAAGGAACTGGCTTTTTTAAATAAGGGTGTAGAAATTTGCCTTGTAGATCAAAGAGAGGGGGAAGAAAAGGCTGTTTATAAGTCATATAAGTATGACGGCGGGCTTAAAGACTTTGTTAAATACATCAACGAGGGTAAAAATGTTTTGTATGACGACCCAATACTGTTTGACGGTGAAGAGGGCGGTATTAAAGTTGAAATAGCTATTCAGCACACAGATAGTTATGTTGAAAGCGTTTTCTCGTTTGTTAACAACATTTCAACAACCGAAGGGGGAACTCACGAGGTTGGTTTTAAATCTGGTTTAACAAGAGTTCTAAACGACCTTGCAAGGAAAAATGGTAAGATAAAAGACAAAAGTTCAAACCTTATGGGGGAAGACTTTAGAGAGGGCTTAACTGCGGTTATTTCAATAAAAATGAAAACCGTTCAGTTTGAGGGGCAAACAAAAGCTAAACTTGGAAATCCTGAGGCTAAGCCAGCCGTTGAAACCGTAACTGTTGATGGGCTTAACGGATATTTTAATCAGCGTGGCACAAACAAGGTTTTCACTAGCATTATCGACAAGGCCTTAGGTGCCGCTAAGGTTCGAGAAGCTTCTAGAAAAGCTAAGGAGATTGCAAGGCAAAAAAATAGTATTGAAAACTCAACACTTGTTGGTAAACTTGCATCATGCACAGGAAGAAACTATGTAAATAATGAACTATTTATTGTTGAGGGCGATAGTGCGGGTGGAAGCGCAAAGCAAGGTAGAGATAGGCACTTTCAAGCAATTCTGCCACTTCGCGGTAAGCCACTAAACGCTGAAAAGAAAAGAATAGACCAAGTTCTTCAAAATGAAGAGATTAGAACCATAATCTCTGCGCTTGGAACAGGTATTGGGGAAGAACTTAACCTAGACAATCTTAAGTATCATAAGGTTATAATTCTAGCCGATGCCGATCAAGATGGTGCTCATATTAGGGCAATTCTAATAACTTTCTTCTATAGATACATGAAAGAACTTATAAGTGAGGGCCATTTATATATAGGAACGCCACCGCTTTACAAGGTTTCTAAGCGTGGGAAAAGCGAATATGTGTATTCAGACGCAGAGCTTCCTGAAGCAATAGAAAAGATTGGTGGAAAGCCTTATGATATTCAAAGGTATAAAGGTTTGGGGGAAATGAACCCTGACCAATTGTGGGCAACAACTATGGACCCTGCTAATAGAACGCTAGTAAGAGTAACTCTTGATGATGCGGCAGAAGCAGAAAAAATGATAACTGTTTTAATGGGAGATAATATCGAGGCTAGAAAAGCATACATTATTGAAAATGCAGATTTCAATAAACATAATAATTAAAATTATAAGTTCAAGGGAAAATTGTAATGGATAAAGAATTTGAAAACGAAAATGAGAAAAAAACCGATGAGCAGTCTGTTAACTTGCCTCATGACATCTCTCAGATAGACATTGAAGACTTAATAGACAATGGCGTTTCTGACGATATGGTTACTGGCGCTACAGAAGAAGAAAAAAAGCAAAACAGGAAAAAGCTTAAAGAGCAACTTCTTGTTTCGGCAAATCTTGGTAAAAATGTTATCAATAAGAATCTTGATGTTATCATGCATGAGTCTATGCTGCCATATTCTGAGCATGTTATACTAGACAGGGCTTTGCCAAGGGTTGAAGATGGATTAAAACCAGTTCAAAGGCGTATTTTATACACCATGTATGAGCAGGGTTTAACGCCAGACAAGCAATATAGAAAATCGGCAAAAGTTGTTGGTGACTGTCTTGGTAAATACCATCCTCATGGCGATACTTCAGTTTATGATGCAATGGTTCGTTTGGCTCAAGACTTTAACCTTAGGGCACCTTTAGTTGATGGCCATGGCAACTTTGGTTCGGTAGATGGCGATAGTGCTGCAGCTATGCGTTACACCGAGGTTAAAATGGCACCTCTTGCCCTTGAAATGTTAAGGGACCTAGAGAAAAACACTGTGCCTTGGATGTATAACTATGACGACTCTTTACAAGAGCCAGTGCTTCTTCCTAGCCGTTTTCCAAACATACTTGTTAATGGTGCAAGCGGTATAGCTGTTGGGCTTTCTACAAACATTCCGCCTCATAACCTTGCCGAAACTATAAACGGGGCGATTGCTTATATAGATAACCCAGATATAACGCTTGACGAAATGATGAAAGTAATTAAAGCTCCAGATTTTCCAACGGGTGGATATGTTATTGGGGGCAGTGAATTAAAGCAGGCGTATGAAACTGGTAAAGGTAAAATAACAATAAGGTCTAAAATTCATATCGAGGGCGATAGTGGGGAAAAGAAAAATATTGTTATAACAGAAATTCCATATCAGGTTAACAGGGCTAAGCTTCAGCAAAAAATACTTGAGGTTAGAGAATCAAAGAAAGATATTTTAGGTGGCATAAGCGAAATATTAGACGAGTCGGACAAATCGGGTTTCAGAATTGTTATAAAAATCAAAAAGGATGCCGACTATAAGAAAATCCTTGACTGCTTATTTAAATATACCGACCTTCAGGTTTCCTACGCAATAAACATGGTTGCAATTGCAGACGGAAGACCTCAACAAATGGGGCTTTTAGATATTATTGCATACTATGTTAATTTCCAAAGAGAAGTTATATATAAAAGAACGAAGTTTGACCTTGATGCCGCTAAAGACCGTCAGCATATTTTACAAGGCTTAATTATTGCAGTTAGAAATATTGATGAAGTTGTTAGAATTATCAAAACAAGTGAATCTGTAACCGTTGCTAAGCAAAGGCTTCGCGAACGCTTTACGCTTACAGAAAAGCAAGCACAAGCAATTCTTGATATGAGGCTTGCAAGGCTAACAAGCCTAGAAGTGTTTAAACTTGAACAAGAACTTCTTGAACTTGAAAAGAAAATTGCAGAGTTAACTTTAATTCTTGGCAGCAAAAAACTTCAATTCCAAGTTGTTAAAGAAGAAATGGGAGAAATTAGGAAGAAGTTTAAAGACGATAGACGCTCCGATCTAATTAGTTCTCTAGAAGACTACACTATTCAAACTAGCGTTGGAACAGGGGCAAAGGGCCCAGTTGAAAATGTTGTGGTTGCATCAACCGCTCTTGGAACAGTTAAATGCATGACAGCTAGACACTATGCCCAGGCTTCTAAAGTTTGGAATGAACGCTCAAATTTGCACGAGGTAATTACTGCAAGTTTAGCTACCAGTTCAGACAAAACAGTTTTGGCGTTTACAGATCTTGGCAATGTTTATAAAATTGACCTTGGTGCCATTGCTGATAGTAAGTTTAGAGATAAGGGCACTCCTTTAAACAAGATAAATTCGCTTGCAAAAGCGGATGAAAAAGTTGTTTTCTTTATAGAAAACACCGACAATCTTCTTAATGAAGAAATAATTTTCTTTACAAAACTTGGCATGATTAAAAAGAGCCCACTAACTGAGTATCAATTGCTTAAGAGCGCTTATCAAGCAGTGAAGTTAAAAGAGGGCGATGCCGTTATTAACATTGAAATAGATAAGCCAAACACAACCATTTTATTCGTAACAAAAGAGGGAATGGGGCTTAACGCAAATAAGAATGATATACCTAGCCAAGGAAGAATCTCGGCAGGGGTTAAGGGTATTAGTTTAAGCGATACTGATAGCGTTGTATTTGCAGGACAAATAACAAATGACGATAGTATCCTTTTAGTAACCAACACTGCCTTTGCAAAACGAGTTAATGTTAATGAGATAGATGTTTTGGCAAGATATAGAAAAGGCGTTAAAATTTTTGATTTGAAAGGGGATGCATCTAGCGGAACACAAGTTCTTTCTGCCTCGAAATATTCTCCTCAAACCGAGCTCGTAACAGAAAATATTGCAGGAGAGTTTGCAAATATTTCTGCTAGCAACATAGATGAAGACACTAGGGCGTCAAGGGGCAAGAGCCTGTCGGTAGGTAAAGCAAAACTTAATAATGCATACTTTAGAATTGTTTAATTTGGTTTTGTTTTAAAAGCATAATATTTGTTTGCTATTGCATTTTGATTTTGTTATACTAGATGAGAAATATATGTAAGCTTAATGTTTAGTATTGGAATAAAAGAGTATACTAATTTATAGGAGCACACTTTGGCAAAAAAAACTAAATTTGATAAAATTGTTGCTGAAAGCGGTAAAAATGCAGACCGTTCTTTTGGCGATAAAATTTCATCAAGAATTGAGCGTGAGGCGAAGAAAGACCTAAAAAGAAAGCAAAAAGAGCGAGAAAAGCGTGAAGCCATGCTTAAGAAGCCTTCTAAAACAGGTCAAAAAACTTCAAATAGCGATGCCAAAGTAACAAAAGTATTTATTGAAAAGTCGGCAAGTAGCAGCTTGCCTACAGAGAAAAAAGATAACGCAAGCAATATTGTTTACAAAGATTCCACTTCTATAAATTATGTGCCAGAAACAACTTATGAAGAGGAAGAATATAACGCTACAGATATAAATAATCTACCTGAATATGATGCTATTATAAGCCAAAATGAACAGGTTCAAAATAGTAGCGATGTTGAGCAAGGCTCTTTAGAAGAAAATTCTGATGAGTATAGTTATAGAGAAAAAGCAATTGTTGATCAAAAAATAAAAGACAATTCTCATGTTAGCAGGCTTTCTGCTGATGAGATTAAGGCAATGCAAAGGCAAATTGCAATTGAAAGGGGTGAGCCTTTCGAAGAGCAAAACACTGCTACTGAAAGTAAGCAAAATGATAAAGCGGAAGAAAATGATGGCGAAGTTAACGAAAATGAAGATAATTTAGCAAACAAACAAAAAGGCAAAGCTAGCGATAATGAAGACGGTGCATCTCCACCAGAGGAGAGCGTGTCTGAAGATTTAACTAGTGAAGAAATTGGCGTAATACTTAATGCCGCAGAATATGGCCAAGCAGACGATGATGAAGAAAACTTTGAGGGCATGACTGATGAAGAGATTGCTACTGAAAAAGAACGAAGAAGAAAGCTAGAAGAGTTAAAGCAAAGATATTATGCAAAAGAAACTAACGATGATGGCGAGGATGGGGAATACAAGAAAAACCTAGACTTCACGATTAACACAAGCGTTAAGCGATTTAAGGTTAAACCACCCAAAAAACCTTTTATTATAGCAGCATCAGTGCTTGCGTTTCTAATGGTTGTAGCGGGCGTGATTACCTATCTAGTGCTAAATAGGCCACCTGAACCAATAGTTCTAGATCAAATTAGAGTTTCACAAACAACAACCTATCAATATGTAGGCGAAGAGCTAGACCTACGAGGAGTTTATCTAACCGAAATTTATTCTGATGGGTCTACAAACAAGGTGCAGGCAACCACTAGTATGATTCTAAGAACAAGCCCTAATATTGATAGCAATTTTAACATAAATAGTTATAGTGATAACACTTTTGTTGTTTTTATTATAAACAATGAAGAAGCAAGGCTTGACATTTCATTAACAGAAGTAACAATGCAAAGTATATCAGCTACTATTTATGTGGATGATGTTGCAAACGAGAATGAAATAAACTTTAACAATATATTATTGCTTGGGCAAACTCTTGAAACTGGAATAAAAAAGTTAGATAGTTCTCTTGCAAACTATTATATTTCAGAAATAGAGCTTGATAAAACAGAAACTGGAATTGTTTTACCTTCAAGTGCTTCAGGTTCTATAACAATAACAATTACATATACTTACAATTCTCAAGAATTCACAACCACTGTAAACATTAACTTATAAAATAAAAATAAACCCTTTAACTAAGTTTGAAGGGTTTTTTTATTTTGTCATAATAATTTGCTTTAGCGAATAACATTTAATAAGTTTGCATAAATTTCTTAAAAGAATAATAGTACACAAATTTACAATAATCGCACCAATCTACAAACATTCGTATGTTATTTTTTAGTGAAATTTATATAGATAATATAAAATAGGAGTGTTGCTACGCTTTATGAGAATTTCATGTTTTTCAATAAAACCAGTTAAGGTTTTTATATCACTTTTATTAGTTTGTGTAACGCTTGGATTTATGCTATCTGCAACAGACTGTGAAACGGTTTATTTTGGATATGCTATAAGAAAGGTACCTATCTATAGTGTTAACACAGACGAAAAGAAAGTGGCACTTACCTTTGATGCAGCATGGGGTGCAGATAAAACTAGCAAAATAGTGGAAATACTAACAAACGAGGAGGTTGGTGGAACATTTTTTCTAGTAGGCTTCTGGAGCGAAAAATATGCCGATAAAATTAAAGAGATAGATGCTGCTGGGCTAGACATAGGAACCCACTCAAACACACATCCAAAAATGAGCCAACTAACAAGCTCACAAATAGAAGATGAACTAACCGTGAGCATGAACTTAATAACTAGCGCAACTAATAAAGAAGTAAGATTTTTTAGACCACCTTATGGCGATTATAACGACCAGCTATTAACTGTTGCCGACAATCTAGGACTTCAAACTATTCAGTGGAGCGTTGATTCGCTAGACTGGAAAGGTTTATCGGCAGACCAAATTCTTGCAAGGGTTAAGGCAGGAGTTCATAATGGCGCTATAATTCTCTTTCACAACAACTCAGATAATATAGTTGAAGCCTTGCCACAAGTTATAGCGTTTTTAAAAGCTGAAGGATATAGCATGGTAAATCTTAGCGATTTGGTTTATAAAGATAGTTACACAATAGACAATAACGGCTGTCTCTTATACACATCTGACGCTGCCGACGATCT
>ENA-OZAF01000656-OZAF01000656.1-human-gut-metagenome-genome-assembly--contig:-NODE-656-length-13171-cov-4.906526_pt1 | contig 13171 bp, 10 predicted proteins | sample MGYA00244207_ERZ653498 | MGnify/ENA primary metagenome ERZ653498 (study PRJEB26926, sample SAMN06165156) | human gut metagenome | biome: ENVO:00009003; feature: ENVO:2100002; material: ENVO:00002003... | reverse complement strand
CCTCCGGCTCCATGGCCAGCGCGCGCGCGATGGCCACGCGCTGCTGCTGCCCGCCCGAGAGCGTCACGCCGCGCTCGCCCACGAGCGTATCGTACCCCTGCTCGAACGATTCGATCACGTCGTGCACGGAGGCCGCGCGCGCCGCCTGATACACCTGTTCGAGCGGCGCGTCAGGATCGACGATGCGGATGTTCTCCAGGATCGTCCTCGCGTACAGGAACGGCTCTTGCAGCACGATGCCCACGTTGCGCCTGAGGTACCCGTGCTCGATGTCGTCGATGTTCGTGCCGTTGATCAGGATGCGCCCCGCCGTCACCCGGTAGAGCCGCTGCAGCAGCTGCACCAGGCTCGACTTGCCCGAGCCGGTCGAGCCGAGGATGCCGACCGTCTCGCCCGGGTGTATGGTGAAGCTGACGTCGCTGAGCACGTCATCAAAGCGGTCGTAGCCAAAGCATACATGGTCGAACACGATGTCCCCGTTGAGGTCCGGCCTGAGCGCATGGCCCGGCTCCGTCTCCACCGGGGCGGAGAGGATCTCGTTGAGCCGGCCCAGCGACACCGCCGCCTTGCCCATATCCGCCAGGATGCGCCCGAGCTGCCGCACCGGCCAGGTCAGCATGCCGGTGTAGGTGGTGAACAGCGTCACGTTGCCGAGCGTGAAATCCCCGTGCACGACGAACAGCACGCCCGCCACGAGCGAGAGCGCGATCTGCAGATACCCGGCGCAGTCCGACCCGCCCCAGTAGAACGCCAGCAGCCGCGAGAGGCGGTAGGTCTTGTCCCGGTAGTCCGCGTCCAATCGCGTGAACCGGTCCAGCTGCGCGCGCTGCTGCCCGAACGCGCGCACCACGCGGATGCCCGTCAGGTTCTCCTGCAGCATGGTGGACAGGCGGCCCTCCGCCTCGTCCGAGGCGATGAAATAGCGCCGGACGAACTTGAAGTAGATGAACGAGCTGAGCGTCAGAAGCGGCATCATCGCCATGGAGATGAGCGCCATGACCGGATGGATGGAGAACATCACGGCCACCGCGACCACGACCATGGTGAGCGTGCGCACGACCTCCATCAGCTGCATGACGACGAAGCGGCGCACCGTGTTCACATCCGACGTGCAGCGCTGCACCAGGTCGCCCGTGCTCACATGCTTGTGGTAATCGTAGGGGACGTCCTCCAGGTGCCGGTAGAGCCGGTCGCGCAGCGAGCGCGTCATGCCCTCGGCCGCGTAGGCGGCCTCGCGCCGCCGCAGGAAGGTGAACAGGCCGTTGAGCGCCGTGAGCAGCACCAGCGCGATGGCGCACAGGTACAGGTGCGACACGAGATAGTCCCGCCCGCCGAGCGCATCCAGCCACGCGAGCAGCCACGCCGGCAGGCGCAGGCCGGACGCGTCGCCCCGGATCACATAGTCGAGCGTGAAGCTCGTGACAAACGGGATGGCATAGGAGGCGCACACCGCCAGCAGCACGCACACGGCGGCCCACGCGAGGTGGTGCTTCACGCCTGCGGCGAGGCTCCCGATGAGCTTCCAGTCCACGGCCGGCTTCCTCGCGCCGGCCTCCCTTGCCTGCGGTTGCTGTTCCATACCCTCCTCCCGCGCGCGGGGCGCGCAAACCGTTTCTCCCCCTTAATAATAGACATACAAGCGCGGCGCGCTCAGAACATGTCCTGCGGATTGACCTCCAGCTGCGCGAACAGCTCGCTGCGGTGCGCCGCGGCAAACGCATAGATCAGGCGGATCGCCGCCGCGGTGCGCTTTGTGCGCAGCAGCTTGACGAGCACCTGGTAGCGGTACGCGCCCTGCTTTTTGCGGATGGGCGCGGGCGAGGGCACGAGCAGCAGCAGGTCCTGCGCGCCCTCCTCTCCCAGCAGCGCAAGGAGCTCCCGCTCGAGCTCCCGGCCGTAGCGCTCGCCCGCCGCCTCGAGCGCCGCCTCGTCCCGCCCGGAGAAGAGGATGCGCACAAACAGCGAATACGGCGGCAGCAGCGCCTTGCGCCGCTCGAGCATCTCATACTGATAGAACCCCCGGTAATCGTGCGCGCGCGCAAAGCGGATGACCGGGTGCCCCGGCTGGTACGTCTGTACGACCACGCGCCCGGGCGCCTCGTCCCGCCCGGCGCGGCCGGACACCTGCGTGAGCAGCTGGAACGCGCGCTCGGCGCTGCGGTAATCCGGGATGCACAGCGTCGCGTCCGCCGCGACCACGCCCACGAGCGTGACGTTGGGGAAATCGTGCCCCTTGGCGATCATCTGCGTGCCGATGAGCACCTGCGCCTCCCCGGCGGCGAACGCTTCGAGCAGGCGCGCGTGCGCGTCCCGGCCGCGCATGGTATCCGTATCCATGCGCAGCGCCCGCGCCCCGGGGAAGAGCGCGTGCAGCTGCTCCTCCACCTGCTCGGTGCCGATGCCGAAATACTTGATGAACGGCTTGCCGCACACCGGGCAGCGCGCGGGCACCGGCGCGCTCGCGCCGCAAAAATGGCAGCGGAGCCGCTGGTCCGCCTTGTGGTACGTCATGGACACGTCGCAGTTGGGGCACTGCACCACGCTGCCGCACGCGCGGCAGGAGACGAACGTGGAATACCCGCGCCGGTTCATGAACAGCATCGCCTGCCGCCCCGTCTCCAGGCATTCGCCCAGCAGCGAGACAAGCCGCCCCGAAAAGATGCCGTTGTTGCCGGAGAGGAACTCCTCGCGCATGTCCACGACCTCCACCGCCGGCAGCGGCCGGCGCATGACGCGCTCGGGCAGCTCCAGCAGGCGGTAGCGGCCGGAACAGGCGCGAAAATAGGTCAGCAGCGACGGCGTGGCGCTGCCCAGCAGCAGCGGCGCGCCCGCCGCCTGCGCGCGGCGCTGCGCGACCTCCACGGCGTGGTAGCGCGGGGCGCTCTCGCTCTGATAGCTGCCCTCGTGCTCCTCGTCCACGACGATCAGGCCCAGGTTGTCAAACGGCGCGAACACCGCGCTGCGCGCGCCCACGGCCACGCGCGCCGCGCCCAGGCGGATGCGCCGCCACTCGTCGCAGCGCTGACCATCGGTGAGGCGGCTGTGCAAGACTGCCGTCTCCGGCCCGAAGCGCGCGCGGAACCAGCGCACCATCTGCGGCGTGAGGGCGATCTCCGGCACGAGGATGATCGCGCCCTTGCCCGCCTTGAGCGTCTCGGCCACCATGGCCAGGTACACCTCGGTCTTGCCGCTGCCGGTGACGCCGTGCAGAAGAAACGCGCCCTCGCCCCGCCGCAGGGCCGGGAGCATCGTGTCCAGCGCTTCGCGCTGATCCGGCGTCCATTCCGGGGGCTGCGTATGCGCCGCATCCGCCTCGCCTTCGGGCGCACGGAACACCTCGCGCTCCTCCAAAACCACCAACCCCGCCTTTTCCAGCGCATGCAGGGCCTCGCGCGGCTGGTTGACAAGCGGCTCAAGCTCCTTGACGGCGCGCAGCTCGCCGCCAGCCAGCAGCCGAAGCAGCGTAGCCCGCTTTGGTGCCCGGCGCTGGGCCTGCGCGGCAGTTTCGCCGTCCACGCCGTCGGCAAGGCGGGCATAGAGCTCCTTTTTGCGCTTCACGCGGCCGGTGCGCATGGCTGCGGGCAGCATCAGACGCAGCGTCTCGGCCAGGGGGCAATGCGCCTGCGCGGACAGCTCGCGCGCCAGGTCCAGCAGCGCGGGCAGCAGCGCCGGACAGTCGTCCAGCATGGCGCCGACGGGGCGCAGCTTTTCGAGCGGCAAGCCGTCGGGGGGATTATCCAGCAGCTCCACCACGATGCCGTCCACCCGCCGCCGGCCCAGCGGCACGCTCACCCGCGCGCCCACGGATATCTCCGCGCCCTCCGGCACCAGGTAGGAAAAGGGGCGGGCCACATTTGTGTGCACCACATCCACAATCACCTGCGCGACCACGGCCCCGCCTCCTTTCGTATGGGCGCTCGTCAACGGTAGAAGCGGTTGCGCGGCCTGGGCACGCGGCCCTTGCGGTGCCGGCCCGTGCGGCGGAACACACGCATCAAAATCCGAATGGCCACAAACACGCCGCCTACCGGCAAAAAGATCATGACCACCAGTTCCACCGACAGCGGCGGGAAGGGGTTGGGATCAGCATAGACCTGCTCCACGATCTCCTCCAGCGAAAGGGGCGCATTCTCACGGCGCGCGATCGTACGCGAGGCCACCAGGTCATAGGTGACGGGACTGCCGCCGTCGGTGGGATAATAGGTCATGGTGCCCATGACCTCGCCCGCCTGAATGGGCGCGGCAAAATCGCGGGTGTACTCGATCAGCACGGTCTGGCGCAGGTTTCGGGCCATGCTCTCCATCTCGGCCTTGGTGGCCACGATGCTCACCTCGCGCGACCCGCTGCGGGCCTGCACGTTGAGCTCCAGGCGGCCGTAGCCCTCATCATCCAGGGCGAAGCCGGAGGTTTCCACCATGATGGGGTTCTCGGCATACAGCTCCGCGGGCGTCATGCTCACGAACTGGGAAAAGCCGTATTCCATCAGCTTGACCGTATCGGTCCAGCGTCCGTTTTCGGTGGTATAGAACACCACCGAGATCAGCTCCACCCCGTCGCGCTCGGCCGCGCCCACAAAGCAGTGGCCCGCCGCGTTGGTATAGCCGGTTTTGATGCCGATGGCATAGGGATAATAGGCGTCGTTTTCCTCCAGGCTGGGGTTGAAAAACGCGCGGGAGCTGGAGGTTAGCACGCGCGCGCTGTGCAGGTTGCTGCGCGGCAGGTGATAGGTATAGGTTTTGGCAATGTCGCGGAAGGTCTCGTTCTGCATGGCGGCCTGGGCGATTTTGGCCATATCGCGCGCGGTGGTATAGTGGTTGGGGTCATGCAGGCCGTTGGCGTTGGCAAAGTGCGTATTGGTGCAGCCGTACATGGCGGCCGCCTCGTTCATGACCTCGGCAAAGGCCGCCACGCTGCCGTAGAGCGTTTCGGCGATGAGGTTGGCGCCTTCGTTGGCGGAACGCACCATGGTGCCGTAGAGCAGGTCCTTGAAGTTGATGCTCTCCCCCACGTCAAGGCCCATGTCGGAGCTGTCGTCGCCGATGTCGGCGGCGGTCTGCGACAGGTAGACGGTCTGGTTCATATCGCCCATCATGATGCCCAGCAGCACCGTCATGATCTTGGTGGTGGAGGCGGGATACATGGTAGCGTCCGCATCCTTTTCAAAGATCACCTCACCGGAGGACGCCTCGATGAGGATGGCCGACTTGGCATAGAGCTGGTCCTCGTAGAGGTCCTCCGGATGTTCCGGGTCATAGGGCTCCACATCGCTGGGCAACTCTGGCGCGATATAGTAGATGACGTCTTCTTCGGCGGCGGCATGGAGCGGGAGCGCCACGGGGCACAGCGCGATCAGCATGGAAAGCAGCAGGCACAAAAGCGCGCCCATCCGGCGGCTGTGCATAGGCGGTTCCCTCCTTCCGTGCGGGCAAGGCATGCATGGCCATACCACAACAGTTTATTATACCACCAAAGCAGGGAAATGCACAAGCCGGGGCCCCTCTTTTACACCAGGGCCCTCTTTGATACGCCTGCGCGCCAGTCACCTCATTCCATCCGGACGCCGAGCGCCCCGACGGATACGTGCCGTCGGGGCGCTCGGCGCTGTCAGTTCTGGCATTCCATCCAGCGCAACACTTCCTCCGTAGTCAAAAATCCGGACCGATTCAACCGTCCCATCAGAAAAAGGCATTCAGCATCACGGGTGAGGCAATTCACATGCTCTTCACTGGTCAAAGTGGCCAGCATCCCCTGCCGCTTCAAAAGTGGTTCAGCCAGGGGTTCCAGGCTTCCATAAGGATAGGCAAAGGCTGGCTGAAGCTCCACACCGGCCGCCTCACATAAGTCTGCCATCCTTTGCAGATCCTCCAGCACCACCCGCTCATATTCCGCCTCACTTTCGCAGGACAGACGCGCCAGACCGGACCGTCAGCAATAGACGTGCAGATCCGCCGAATGGCTGATCAGCTCCACAAGCCCGCAATTCACCGCCTGCTTCAGTTCCGTCCAGCTCATAAATGAGGCGCATGTTTCATGGCTCGCTTCCTCCGCCTCACGCCCAATGACCGATACGACCGCAGGTACCTGATGCTCCAGCAGCAATGGGAGCGCCCCTGTAAAAAAACTGTGGTATCCGTCGTCAAAAACCAACAATACCGGCTTTTCGGGCAAGGCTCCTCCGTCAAGCACATAGCGCAGCACCGCCGAAAGCGATACCGGTGTGAAACCGTGCTCCTCAAAAGCAATCAGGTCCTGTTCCAGCTGTTCCAGGGACAGGGTGTAGTCATCCTGCTCCAGAGGGTTGGAGGTGAGATCATGGTACATCACAATGGGCAGGCGCAGCTCCTCCTGCGCGCAGGCCGCCGTACCGCCCGCCGTGAACAGAAGCGCCGCCAGCGCCGCCACAGCGATTGTCAAAAACAGCATCATTCCGCAAAAGCCTTTTACTTGTTTTCCACAAACAGTCAGCCGTTACGTTTTCCAGTTCAGCCGGCAGCCCAGCAACGCGCGGGCGTATCCGTCCAGCGAGCAAAGCGACTGCACCGGCTGAAACAGCACGGCGAAGCAGAGCAGTCCCGCCATACTGTTCTTCACGTGTACGCCAGCAACGCGGCGTTGAAAGATATACCCGCTGGTCATGCCAACCGCAAGGGCCGGCAGCGTCAAGAGCGTCGCACAGCCCACAAGCCAGGGCATGCCCAGCAGCGCCAGCGCTGCGCCTGCCAGGAAGCCAAACACATACGCCAGATCGAGATAAAGGATCGACAGGTTCAGCGCCTCAAAGTAGCCGCCATACAAGGTGGGCTGCTGCCAGGGTTTTACCGCATGCAGCCCTTCGAACATCCCCCTGGCCCAGCGTGCTCGCTGACGCCAGAGGCCCCGCAGGGTGCGGGGCACAGTGGTAAAACCCACCGCGCGCGGCTCATAGAGAGAGGCGCGGCCCAAGGCCAGCAGCCGGTAGGTGAGCACGATGTCTTCTCCGGCTCCCTGCGTCCATCCGCCAATTTGCTTCACCGCGCACGTCTCGTAGGCGCTAAAGGCGCCCTGTGCTACCAAAGTAGCGCCATAGCTGCCCTGGTAGCGTTTTACGGCGGCGATGCTGATCAGATAATCATATATCTGCATTCTTTGCACCCAGCGGTTCGTGTCGGCGACCAGCAGGTTGCCCGCCACGCAGGCAGCCCCGCTGCTTTCTCTTCTGGCTAAAATCGTAGCCAGCGCATTTTTCTCAAGTAGCGTATCGGCATCCACGGTCACGAAAGCGTCTGTGCGTATGTGCGCAAGTCCCTCGTTCAGGGCGTTCGCCCTGCCCGGTATGACGCATGATATCAGGCGGATAGAACGGTCCGGACGTGTGAACGTCTGTTTCGCCCGCTCAATCTCCTGCCGGGTATGGTCGTCAGAGCCGTTATCCACGCAAAGTATTTCAATAGGGGCTGCGTAATGCTGCGCCGCCACGGCTTCTATGGTGCGATAAATGGTCTCTTCCTCGTTTCGGGCGCATATGAGTACGCTGACAGGGACCGCATTTTCCTGTGATGCAGGCAAGGGCCTCGCATTCATCAGATTAGAGAAAAACATGGCACTCGTCAGATAGCCCGGAAGGAGCGCGATTCCCATGACCGCCCATATGGCGTAGCACCATGGCAATCTCTGTGACGCTTCCCGGACCCAGCATCCAGCAATGACGGAGGATAGCAGCAGCCATGCCAGCGCGCCCGCTGTGCTGATAACAAACGTTCGCCGCTTCATAACAACCCTCCCAGGCATCCTATGGCTGTAGGCCGCCATGCGTTCAAAAGTTTTCTCGCGCGGACACCGGAGGAGCAAATCATGCCGCAATGGCATAGGATGTCTGGGGCGCATTCCCCGGAAGGAGGTAACACGCATGGGTGTTACAAATTCGAACAAGGTTATCAGCACGGACCGCATCGCCTGCAACGGCTCTTTTCGCGTGACGCTGGCGCTGACGGCCGCTCCCGATATTCTGACCAATCCCACGGACATCGTGCTGGCGTTGGACCGCTCCGGCAGCATGGCCGGCGAGCCGCTGGCAAATGTCAAGCTGGGCGCGAAAACGTTTATCGACATCATTGAAAAGGCCACCGGCGGGTCCGGGCAGATCGGCTCGGGCAGCCGCATCGGCGTGGTGAGCTTTGCCAGCGCCGCCACGGACGACACGCAGCTCATCACCTCCGTCGATGCGCTCAAGGCCGCCGTGGACGCGCTTTCGTCCGGCGGAAGCACGAATCATGCCGGCGCCTTTGAAAAGGCCATGCAGCTGTTCGACCCCATGTCGGGCAACGCCAGAGTGATCGTAATGTTCACCGACGGCAACACCACCACCGGCGCGCCGCCCGCCCCGGTGGCCGCCGCGGCCCGCGCGCAGGGCATCATCATCTATTGCATCGGGCTGATCGGCTCGGACGGGCTGGATGTGAACGCCCTGAACGAATGGGCCACCGATCCCGATGCATCGCACGTGGCGGTGACGCCCGACGTCGCGGACCTGGAGGCCCTCTTTGCCGAGCTGGCGGCCAATATTTCCAAAACAGGCGCTACCGACATCGTTATCAACGAGGTGCTCAATTCCGATTTCGTCATCACCAGCCTCGGCGACCCCACCCGCGGCTCGGCCTCGACACTGGATTCGCAGACCATCCGCTGGACCATTCCAGCTCTGGGCGTGACGGGCAGCGAGAGCGCGGCGCTGGAGTTCTTCGTCCGCCATACGAGCCAGGAGGCGGGTGAAAAGCTGGTGAACAAATCCATCGAATATACCGACGCCGAAGGCAACCTGGTGATTTTCCCCAAACCGAAGGTGACGGTGGACTGCGATGTGGTGGTGCAGCCCGACCCGTGCCCCGTGCCTGTGGAGCTGACCGCGGAGGGCTGCAAGGACACGGTGCTGGTGGACATGGGGGATGTATACCTGGAATCCCAGGGACTTATTTTGCAGCTGGACGTGACGGTGAAACATGTCTGTCCGGGCAAGCGGGTAGCCCTGGCCGCCATCCTGACCGAGGTGGATGAAAACGGCACCGAGCACCAGCGCGGCATGAAGGTGATGACTTTGCCGGCGCACAGCGCTCCCGTCTGCCGGGATGTGCTGGTCAAGTGCATCAAATTCGTGGTGCCTGAGGACCTGGACGTATCGGGCGGCGACCCGCTCTCCCTGTGCAACCCGCGCAGCTTCAAGGCCCGCTTCCTGGCCAACGTCATCGACACCGATTACCGCTGCTGCGAACCCCTTGTGACCGAATAGATGCAAAACGCCCGCCGCCCTATGGGCGGCGGGGCAAAAAACCATTTTGGAAGGTTTGGAGGGCCTGCGGGCCCTCCAAATGAATTCGTATCGTCCGGCTTTGCCAGGCGGGAGTTTTCCCCCCCGATGGAAACATTTCTTAAGCAATTGCCGGAAAAGGATCGTCGAAGGCAAACTTTTCTCGATACACTGCGCCCGCCGCCCATGAAGCGGTGGGCCAGTTTTTTATTTTCTGCCCAGCCGCGCGGCGGTCTGCATGGGCACGTCGATACGCACCTCGGCCACGCGCTGGCCGACGCTCACCTGCATGCGGGCGTCCATCCCCGCGTCGCGCATCTGCTCCACCACGCCACGGATGGCGTTGACGTACAACCGGTAGTCGCGGATGAGCGGCTTCATGTGCCTGCCGCCCGCCAGCGGCACCGGCATGCGGGACAGCACGTCGCTGACCAGCCGTTCCGTATCCGGCACGGTCAGTCCTTCCTCGATCACATGCCGGAGCACGCGCAGCCGCCCCTGGATGCCCGGCACGCGCAAAAGCGCCTGCGCATAGCCTTCGCACAGGCCGCGCTCGCGCAGCAGCGCCGTCGCTTCATCGCCCAGGTTCAGCAGGCGCAGCTTTTTGCGGATGGTGGCGGGCGTGCGCCCGATGCGGGCGGCCAGTTCCCTGGGTTCCATGCCGGCGGCCAGCAGCGCGCGGTATTCCTCCGCCTCGTCCAGATAATGCAGGCGGCCGCGCATCAGCTGATCCAGCAGCCGCGCCACCCGCTTTTCCAGGCTTTCCGCGGGGCAGGTGACGGCGTCCACACAAAGCTGCCCTGCATCCCGCATGCGCCGCAGGGTGTTGAGGCCCCCTACCAGCGTGTAGCGCCCGTCCGGGCGCTGGGACAATACCACCGCGCCGTCGGGCGTGCCCTCCGCGCTTGCTTCCCAGGGTTCCACAATCTCACCGATGGGTACCCATCGTACCTGATTGGCCGCCGCTTGCATCTAACGGCCTCCTTTGCTCAACGGATCGGACGCGCCTGGAGGCCCCTCATGCCCTCCCCCTTGACATGCGGGGTCTCACGGGCGCGCCCATGCCTATGTCATTCCTCGCGGGCAGGCCGCTTTCCTGCCCGGCGGGCGGTGGAACCGTTCGCCACGAAATGACGCGGCGCGCCCGAAAAAGAGCGCGCCGCGTGACGTTTTTTGGCAAGTTTTATCTTTTTTGATCCCCCGACCCCAACGGGGAGCGGCCGGGCGTGCCGGCTTTCCGGGGATATTGTCGAACGGTTTTTTCTGCCTTGCGGCAGGCCACCACCATATGTCGCCACTCCGGCTGTCCCGGAACGGCTACCGGCAGCGCCTCCAGCGGGCCGCCCCCCAGCATGCGTGCGGCCCGGCGGCCCGCCTCCAGCTCGTCCTGCGCGGCGGGACCCTTGTAGCACAGCATGCGCCCGCCCACGGCCACAAAGGGCAAAAGCAGCTCGCACAGCACCGGCAGCGGAGCCACCGCCCGCGCCACGGCCAGATCGTAACGTTCGCGGTGCTCCGGCGCGCGCGCGCCGTCCTCGGCCCGCGCATGCACCAGACGCACATTGGTCAGCCCCAGGTCCTCCACCACCGCCGAGAGAAAGGAAATCCGCTTCTGAAGCGCATCCAGCAGCGTCACCCGCAGGTCCGGCCGCGCGATGGCCAGCGGCAGGCCGGGAAAACCCGCGCCGCTTCCCACGTCGATGAGCCGCGCGCCGCGCGCAAACAGCCCTTCCACGCGGAGGGGCGCCAGCGAATCCAGGTAATGCCGGCACAGCGCGACCGTAAAATCCGTATCGCCGGTCAGGTTCATCCGGGTGTTCCACTCGCACAGCAGCCGGTGATAGCGCGCAAGGCGCGCCGGCGCCGCGGCATCCGTCTCCACGCCAAGCCCGGCGATGCCTTCCGCCAGCAGCCGCTCCCATTCGCCAAGGGTCACAGCTTCAGCCCCAGGTATTTCACGCCCCAGTATTTCACCCATGCCAACGCCTCGCGCATATGATTTTTCAGCCAGTAGTTCCATTCGGACCGGCACGGGCTCCCCGCGCCCTGCGCCTCCAGCCCCGCGTCACGCGCGATGGCCAGCGCGCGCGGCAGATGATAATCGCTGGTGACGATCAACGGCTTTTTACAGCCCTTTTCCTGCAAAATCGCCCATGCGTTGCGGATGTTCTCCTTCGTATCCGCGCTGTGCGGGTCGCTGATGACATGCTCTTCGCTCAGGCCCTCCGCAATGAGCACAGCGCGCATCACGTCGCCCTCCGGCGCGGGTTCCTTCCCTCCCTGGCCGCCTGTGACCACCATGTAGCAAGGGTTCAGTTCATAATATTCCTTGGCCTTATCCAGCCGCCAGCGCAGCTGCACCGACGGCTCGCCGGAGGGCAGCACCTGCGCCCCCAGCACGATGATGCTGTCGTAATCCGTTGCCTCAGGCACGTTGACCTCCCAATAATACACCAGACCGATCAGCGCGGCATAGCACACCACGCCGGCCACCGCCAGCCACACAAGCGCCAGCAGCGCCTTAAGCGCCCAGCGGCTTTTTTTCCCTGTCTTGTCCATGCCTTACGTTTGCGTTTCCTTTCGTTTTTTCATCAGCTTGGCGAGGATGCGCGTTTCGCCGTCCGAACTGGCCACACGGGTGAGCAGGCGGTCCTCACGCTTCTCACGCGTGACCAGCCCGCACGCCACCATGCTCAGCGACTCGCCGCCCGATACGATGATATGGTCCGCCACCGCCACGCCCAGCGAGGTCAGCAGCGCCACCAGCTGGCGGGTGACATCCACATCCTGCTGGGACGGAATGGGCGAACCGCCCGGATGGTTGTGACACAGCACCGCGGCATGCGCGTTGTGCCTGAGCACCGCCTCCGCCACCAGGCGCGGATAGGCCTGCACCTCGTCAATCGACCCGCGCGCGATGAGCTCATCCGCGATCAGGCGCATCTGCCCATCGAGGCAGGCGACGTAAAAATGCTCCGTCTTAAGCCCTTGCAGCAGCCGCACGGCGTGCTTTTCCGCCATGCCCCGCGTCTGAATGGGCTCTCCCTTAACCTCCCGGCTCATCTCCAGCCGCCGGGCCGCATGGCTGAAAAGGTTCAGCAGCAGCGCCGTATGCCGGCCCACGCCTTCGACCTTCATCAGGTCCGCGACAGACGCCTCCAGCACGGCATGCAGCGTTCCGAACCGTTCCAGCAGCCGGTGCGCCAAGGGATTGACGTTGCGCTGGGGAATGGCGTAAAACAGCATCAGCTCCAGCACCTCATGGTCCGCGAAGCCGTCCAGGCCGCCGCAGAGAAACCGCTCTCTCATCCGCTGTCTGTGTCCGGCATGCTCTCCCGCCATACAGCCGCCTCCTCCGCCCGCTTATGGCCTAGTATAGCATAAAACCGCGCCTTTGTACAAACGCTTCGACAGCGTCTTGTAACAACTGCCCCTCCGGCCGCCGCAGAGGGAAAAAAACGACCGAAGGGGGTTTAATCCGCTTGAAGCATGTTGTATAATAGGAGGTAGTATACGCATTCATCGCGGCAGGGAGGGGAACCGATGGAGACCTTGTGGGCACAAATCCAGACCGTGCTTTGGAACGTGTTCAACCGCCCCACCATCGCCGACGTGCTGGACATCCTCATCGTGGCCTTTTTGCTCTACGAGCTGCTCATGCTCACCAAGGAAACGCGCGCCAGCGCCGTTCTCAAGGGGCTGGTCACACTGGTGGTGGCCAGCTGGGTAAGCGATCTTCTGGGCCTGACGGCGCTCAACTGGGTGCTGCTCAACGTCGTCAACAACGGCACCGTGGTGCTGGTGATCCTTTTCCAGCCGGAGCTGCGCAAGGCGCTGGAGCAGCTGGGACGCTGTCTCTTATACACATCTCCGAGCCCACGAGACTCGAC
>ENA-OZAF01000653-OZAF01000653.1-human-gut-metagenome-genome-assembly--contig:-NODE-653-length-13193-cov-3.833156_pt1 | contig 13193 bp, 8 predicted proteins | sample MGYA00244207_ERZ653498 | MGnify/ENA primary metagenome ERZ653498 (study PRJEB26926, sample SAMN06165156) | human gut metagenome | biome: ENVO:00009003; feature: ENVO:2100002; material: ENVO:00002003... | reverse complement strand
TCGAGTCTCGTGGGCTCGGAGATGTGTAAAAGAGACAGAGGCAGGCGCGCGAAGAGGCCCGGCGGCGCGAAGCGTTCAACGCACTGCCGCAGGAGGAGAAGGATTCGCTCTTTTCGGCGCAGGTCGACTCGCTCGTGGCGCAGAAGGCCGATTCTCCGGGCGCGGCACGGCCCGACTCGCTCGCCGCCGACACGCTCCGCCGCGATTCGGTGAAGACGCCGCGGCCCGCAGGGGCGTTCCTCGACGACCCGATCACGGGCAAGAACACCGACTCGCTGGTCTACGACGTGCGCAACAAGCTGGTCTACATCTACAACAAGGGCGACGTCACCTACCAGAACAGCAACCTCAAGGCCGACTACATGCGCATCGACATGGATTCGAAGATGGTCTACGCCTACGGCAAGCCCGACACGCTCGACGGCAAGGATATTGTCACCAAACCCGAATTCACCGAAGGGTCGGCCACCTACCAGATGGACACGATCACCTACAACCTCGACTCGAAGAAGGCGAAAATCAAGGGCGTGGCCACGCAGCAGGGCGACGGCTGGCTGGTGGGCGGCAGCGTCAAGAAGATGCCCGACAACACGATCAACATCGAGAACGGAAAATATACGACCTGCGACGAAACGGATCATCCGCACTTCTATCTGGCGATGACCAAGGCCAAGGTCATTCCGGGCAAGAAGGTCGTCACGGGTCCGGCCTATCTGGTCATGGAGGACGTGCCGATCTATTTTCTGGGCATTCCCGAAGGCTTCTTCCCGATCAGTTCGGGTCCCAAGTCGGGTCTGCTGATGCCCACCTACGGCGAAGAGTACACCAAGGGATTCTTCCTGCGCGATCTGGGCTACTACTTCACGCTGGGCGATTACGCCGATCTGGCCGTCCGCGGCGGTATCTACACGCTCGGTTCGTGGGAGGCGTCGGCCGCATCGCGCTACATCAAGCGCTACAAGTACAGCGGCAGTTTCAACATGCAGTACTCGAACATCAAGACGGGAGAGAAAGGCGAACCCGACTATATCAAGCAGAGCAACTTCCGCATCCAGTGGACCCATTCGCAGGACCCCAAGGCCAACCCCGGTTCGACCTTCTCGGCGTCGGTGAACTTCGCCACCAGCGGTTACAGCAAGTATTCGGCGACCAACCTCAACGACATTCTCGCCACGCAGACCAACTCGTCGATCGCCTATTCGAAGAACTGGGCCGGCACACCGTTCTCGCTCTCGGCGAACATGTCCATTTCGCAGAACTCGCAGAACAAGACCATTTCGGTAACCCTGCCCACGCTGGTCTTCAACGTCTCGCGCTTCTACCCCTTCAAACGCAAGGAGAAAACCGGCAAGGACCGCTGGTACGAGAAGATTTCGATGCAGTACACGGGTAAAATGACCAACTCGGTGAGCACCACCGAGGACAAAATATTCTCGAAGGAGACGCTCGACAACATGAAGAACGGCATCGAACACAACATCCCGGTTTCGGCGTCGTTCAACCTCTTCAACTACATCAACATCTCGCCGTCGGCCAACTACAACGAGAAGTGGTATTTCAAAAAGGTCGAGCTGGAATGGAATCCCGTCACCAACAGCGTCGACACGCTGCCGGCACAGTACGGCTTCTACCGTCTATACAACTACAACTTCAGCGTCTCGACATCGACGACCGTGTACGGCATGTACGACTTCACCAAAAAACGCCGCGACCGCAAGATTCAGGCAATCCGCCATACGATCACGCCGTCGATCGGATTCTCGTACGCCCCGGACTTCGGCGATCCCAAATACGGCTATCAGAGCAACTACCAGTCCGATTCGACCGGTACGTTCCGCCCCTATTCGCCCTATTCGGTCAATGCCTACGGCGTCCCCAGTTCGGGACGTTCGATGTCGATGAACTTCTCGCTGTCGCAGAACCTCGAAATGAAGGTGCTGAGCAAGCGCGACACCTCAGGCGTCAAGAAGATCAAACTGATCGACGAGCTGCGGCTCAGCGGTTCGTATAACTTTCTGGCCGACTCGATGGGACTCTCGACCATCCCCATCTCGTTCCGCACCACGCTGTTCGGCAACTTCGGCATCAACCTCTCGGCGACGCTCAACCTCTACAAGCTGACCCCCGACGGAAAACTGTACGACAAGCTCTTCCTTCCGGGACGTATCGAATCGACGGGCTGGTCGTTCGGCTACACCTTCAAATCGCGTCAGGACCGTACGGAACGCGCCATCAACGACATCACGAGCATTCCGCCCGAATACATGAACCCGTTCTACGACCCCTACGGCAACATGGACCCCGTACTGCGAAGGCAGTACATGGCCCAAACCTATTACGACTTCTCGCTGCCGTGGAACTTCGGTTTCAACTACACGGTCAACTACTCCATATCGCGGGGAAATTATCCGCCCAAAGGCTATAAAAAGAACATTACGCAGACGATCGGCTTCAACGGCAGCGTCAATCTGACGCCGAAGACGGGCGTCACGTTCCAAGGCGGTTACGACATCAAGCAAAACAAGCTGACGACCTCGTCGGTCTCCATTTCGCGCGACCTGCACTGCTGGCAGATGTCCTTTTCATGGATTCCGTTCGGCTACCACCGCAGCTGGAGTTTCAACATCGGCGTCAAGGCGGCGTCGCTCTCCGACCTCAAATACGACAAGAGTCAGAGTATGTACGACAATATGTACTAAACGTACAAAAGCCGCCGCCGTCCGGAAAATGGAAACGCCCTGCCTCGGCAGGGCGTTTCCATATATAATAGGGTGTCCGCACAATCGGGACTGCCCCTGCGGAGCTAAATTTTCCGGACTTCAGGTTCTTTGCGGTCGATGTAGTTCGGATAGCGGAACTGCGGCATGCCGAGCGCCATGACGGCGCAGATACGGCGGTCTCGAAGTCCCAGCATCCGGTTCAGCCCGCCTTTCCCGTCCTGCCGCACAGCGGTCAGCACGAATCCCATGTAGACCTGACTCACACCGAGCGATTCAGCCGTCAGCGAGGCGTTCTGATAAGCGAGGTTCGCGTCCTCGGCGCCGAAGCGGCTCTCCTTGGGCGCATGGATGAACAGCACAGCCGTCGCACCCCGCAAAATGCGGTCGACGCCCTGCTCCGCATATTCGCGGCGCATCCGTCTGAACGCCGGAATGTAGCGGTAAACGCCCGGCAGCAGCCGGCTCAGCCAAGGCCGCACGAGCGGGTTAGACAGACGCTTCACGATCCGGCCGAAGACGCCCAGCGTATATTCGACGATTTCGCGCCGCATAGCGGGGTCCGTCACCAGCGTATAACCCAGCTGGCGGGCGTTGGTCGCCGTCGGCGCGCGGTCGGCGGCGGCAACGATGCGGTCCAGATACTCCTGCGGCACGGGACGCTGGGAAAAAGCGCGGTTCGAACGCCGCACGGCGAGCAGCAGTTCGACCTGTTCGGGCGTCGGCAAAGCCGCATAGTCGATCGGATGCACCTTCTCCGCCGGGAAATCGGCATGTTCGACCGCCCCCGTGGGACATGCCGCCGCGCAATGGCCGCAGACGATACAGTTTTCGGGTTTATGCAGCGTCACCGCAGCCCCGGCCTTCTCCTGAACGAAAATCTGCGACGGGCACACCTTCACGCAGCGGCCGCAGCGGATGCAGATCGCATCATTTACTCGAATCGTATTCTCCATCATATCTTTCAAAATTTTTCAATATCTTTGGCATCTATCCGACAAACAGCATGCACCCCATCGTCATCAAACATTTCAGCGAAATCTCCGCCGCCGAGTACCACCGCATCGTGCAGGCCCGCGAAGCCGTCTTTTTCCTCGAACAGCACATCACCGAACCCGACGCCGACGAGGTCGATCCGCAGAGCGTCTTTCTCTGGACGGAGGAGGACGGCCGCGTCGTCGCATTCCTGCGGATCATCCCCGCAGGGATCGTCTGCGCCGAGGCATCCGTCGGGCGGGTGCTGGTAGACGCCGGTTACCGCCGCCGCGGGTTGTGCCGCCGCCTGATGCACGAAGCCCTGCAGCATATCGCCCTAACGTGGGGTCCGCAGCCCGTCCGCATCTCGGCGCAGGAGTACCTCGCCGGATTTTACGCATCGCTGGGCTTCGAAGCCGTTTCCGGGACTTACCTCGAAGCCGGCATCCCGCATGTCAGGATGCTGAGACGGTAACAAAAACAATTCCGGCGGCAAAGGAAATCCCTGCCGCCGGAATCGTTTTCAGGATTAATGCTTCACCGACGCCATCTCCGCGGGGTTGTGCTTGTACTTGAACACCAAGGCGAAGACCACGGCCACTACGAGGGCATAGCCTGCGAAGATGTACCACGAATCGGGCCAGCCCCACGCATCGACGACGGCGCCAGCGGCGTACGAGCCGAAGAAGGCCCCGAAGCCGTTGGTCATGATCATGAAGACGCCCTGCGCCGAAGAACGGATTTCGCGGCTGGTCTCCTTCTCGACGAACAGCGAACCCGAAATGTTGAAGAAATCGAACGCCACGCCGTACACGACCATCGAGAGGATCAGGAACGCCGCACCCGAACCGGGATTGCCGATGCCGAAGAATCCGAAGCGGAGCACCCACGCCAGCATCGAAATCAGCATCACCTTCTTGATGCCGAAACGCCGGAGGAAGAACGGGATGAGCAGGATGCAGAACGTCTCGGACATCTGCGAGAGCGACAGCAGGATCACCGAGTGTTTCACGATGGCCGAATCGGCATACTGCGGCATCGACCCGAAGTTCTGAATATAGGTATCGCCGAAAGCGTTGGTTATCTGCAGAGCGGCGCCGAGCAGCATCGAGAAGATGAAGAAGACGGCCATACGCTTCTCCTTGAAAAGCGCGAAGGCGCGCAACCCCAGCGTGTCGATCCACGACTGCGACTTGACGTTGCGGTCCACGGGACATCCGGGCAGCGAGAAGGAGTAGACGGCCAGCACGAACGACAGGAACGCCGAAACATAGAGCTGCCAAGCGGTGAGCTTGATCTGGATGCCGCCGATATGCGTCAGATCGACGAACCACATCGCGGCGATGAATCCCACGGTCCCCCACACGCGGATCGGCGGGAAGTGTTTCACGGTGTCGAGTTTCGCCAGATCGAGGGCGTTGTAGGCCACCGAGTTGGACAGCGCGATCGTCGGCATGTAGAACATCACGCTCAGCAGCATGCAGCTGTACAAAGGCGCATAGGCCGTCTGTGAAGCCGCCGCCACGAGGAAGGCGCCGCTGATCAGGTGGCAGATGCCCAGCAGCTTCTGCGCCGGAATCCAGCGGTCGGCTATGATTCCCATCACGGCGGGCATGAACAGCGAAGCGATGCCCATCGTCGCGAAGAAACTGCCGATCTGCAGTCCCGTGAAGTCGAGTCCGCCGCCCAGATAGGCGCCCAGCGAAATAAGCCACGAGCCCCAGATGGCGTACTGGAGGAAGTTCATAACGATAAGGCGAAACTTAATTCCCATAATTCTCTGATTTTACGTTATTTTAATTTCAGGTTCATTTTAGTTCGGAAACGATTAAAACAAATGTACGAAATTTTTTTCGGAATTTTCTTTGCAATTGAAAAATAAAGTTCTACTTTTGCATCACCAAAACGTCATTGAGCTATGGTGTAATGGTAACACAACAGATTCTGGTCCTGTTATTCTTGGTTCGAATCCAGGTAGCTCAACTGAAAAGCGAGGAATTATCCTCGCTTTTTTTCATTTTATCCACGGATTCTTCTGTTTCGATTTGCGAAACGCCCCGACGGCCCAGCACCGCTAATCGACACTGCGGCAAAAACCGGACCGCCGATTTTCACAATGCGCGGCCCCACCCCGCCGCTGTTTCGAAATAAGGCGCACAAACTCCCTTCGATTTCTGTTTTCCGTCTTGTTTGACCCGCCGAAATGCAGTACGTTTGTATTGCACAGGAGATATGAAGAATTCAAGTGGGATTGTGCAAGGGGCGGGTTACACCCGCAAAAGTGACGCAAGTGGAAAATCCGTCAGGATTTGAAGCACAGGATAGACATATGGAGCTAGACGCAAGGTTCCGTTTATTCCTGGAAGACTTCGGGGGAGGGTTCTAAGCCCTCCCTTTCCAATTCTGCCACGATCGCACGCTGACGCTTGAAGAAATGAATCCGCTGCAGCTCCCCGCTGCACGAAACCAGCGTCGCAAAACGGCTCAGCGACGTAATCCAACGCCTGACATGCTCGAACATGCCCGGATCGGCGCTTCGCAGCGAATTGATCGAGAACGCCTCGATACAGCTCGCACGGTAGTGGCGCGCCGCGACATAGCAGTAAGTCGCCTCGATATCCATGTCCGATATGTAAATAGACACCGGCTTCCCGCTGCGGAACTGTCCGGCAACGGCTATCTCCTCCAGCTCGTCGAGCAACTGCAGCAATTCGCCCTTCAGCATCTCGACGCTCTGGTCGGTTATCAGGTGCATGTTGCGGAACGCGCAGATGGCATTGACCCAGCGCTTGGTGCAGCTACCGTCGAACACCAGCGTCGTCGAAGGCATCAACTGCGCTTCCTTCAGCAGGTCGCGGTAACTCTGCAAAAGCGCATCGGGCACTTTCATATCCTCGAATTTAGTCGTCGAACAATCGACGAGCCCCTGCTGGTAAAGCCACTTGAAGAGTTTGAAATTGGTAAGCCCTTCGTAGCGCATGTAAAGCATCCGCGGGAACGAGTTTCCGGCAATAGCCTGCTCCGCATCCGTATCCGGCGACACCTCCCGGTAAAAAAGGGTGTCCTGATCGATAACGCCCGTGTAGTCTTCGAGCGCCGTATGGTAATCGTTGAAGCTGAGACGGAAAAGCACGTTTCCGAAATCGACGGCCCCGACGGCGCGGTCGAGCGAGAAATTCATCTGGGCCGAAAGCACGGCCGCTTCCCCGAAAGTGAAGGGAACTTCGCCGCGCAGACGGCGGTAAGCCGCTTCGCGGCCGATGTTCAGTTTATCGGTCAATATGGCCGCCGGATTGGTATATTCCGGGGTACCGTTTTGAATAGCGGCGATCAGCGCCGCATTCAGTTTGTCAAGAGGCATAGTACAAGTGTTAATTCTATATCAAATTCTCAATCCCAACCGCAAATTTAGTAAAATATTGACAAATTGATATTTTTCGGACAAGAAATAAAACAAAAGGGAACCTTCTCGGAAGGTTCCCTTTCATTTGTCTCGGATGCGGCGGTCTTACTTACCCAGCCCCATCTTTTCGATCAGCGCCTTGGTCTCAGGCTTGTGGCCGCGGAAGCGTACGTACAGCTCCATCGGATGCTCCGTACCGCCTTTCGAAAGGATGTTCTCACGGAACGATCCGGACACTTCGCGGTTGAAGATGCCCTTCTCCTTGAAAAGCGAGAAAGCGTCGGCTTCCAGCACCTCGGCCCACTTGTAGCCGTAATAGCCGGCAGCGTAACCGCCTGAGAAGATGTGGCCGAAAGCCGGAGCCATCGCCGTTCCCGGCACGACGGGCAGGACCTGAGAAGGAGCCATCGACGCCACTTCGAACTGCTCGACGTCGCCCTCGAAGGGCTCGGTGATCGTATGCCATGCCATGTCGGTCAGGCCGAACGACAGCTGACGCACGTTCAGGTAGGCGGCCAGATAGTTCTGCGCCGCGATAATGCGCTCCACGATTTCGGCGGGAATCGGCTCGCCGGTCTGGTAGTTCACGGCCCACAGGTCGAGGAATTCCTTCTCGGTAGCCCAGTTCTCCATGATCTGCGAAGGAAGCTCCACGAAGTCGCGGTAAACGCTCGTGCCGGTCTGCGACTCGTATTTGCCCTCGCCCAGCATGCCGTGCAGGGCGTGTCCGAACTCGTGGAGGAAAGTCTCCAGCTCGTCGAACGTCAGCAGCGACGGCGCGGTCTCGGTGGGTTTGGTGAAATTCATCACCAGCGACACCAGCGGACGGGTCTCCTCGCCGTCCTCGATCTTCGTGCCGCGGAATTCGGTCATCCACGCACCCGAACGCTTCGACTCGCGGGGGAAGAAGTCGAGGTAGAGCACGGCCATAAAGCGGCCGTTCTCGTCGGTTACGTCATAGGCCGTCACGTCGGGATGATAGACCTCGATCTTGTCGTTGGGCGTGAAATTCAGGCCGTAAAGCTTGTTGGCGAGCATGAACACGCCCTTCTTGACGTTTTCGAGCTTCAGATAGGGCTTCACGACCTCGTCGTTGAGCGCATATTTCTCGTCCTTGTATTTTTCGTTGTAATAGCCCCAGTCCCACGGCATCAGCTGGCCCTTGAAGCCCAGCGAAGCGGCATAGTCGCCGATCATCCGGTAATCCTTGTCGGCATAGGCTTTGGTCTCGCCGAGCAGCTCGTCGAGGAATGCCGTGACGGTCGGAGTATTCTCGGCCATGCGGCGTTCGAGCACGTAATCCGCGTAGCACTTGTAACCCAGCAGGTTGGCGATCTTCAGGCGCAGGTTGGCGATCTGCTTCACGATCTGCGTGTTGTCGTTCTCGCCGCCCAGCGCACGCGAATTGTAGGCGCGCCAGAGCTTCTCCTTCAGGGCGCGGTTCGACGAATAGGTCATGAACGGCACATAGCTCGGCGCCTGCAACGTCACGGTCCAGCCCTTCTCGCCGCGCGCCTTGGCGTCGGCGGCCATACCCTCCCGGACGAATGCGGGCAGTTCGGCAACGACCTTAGGATCGGTAATGTTGATCGTAAAGGCGTTGGTCGCGGCCAGCGCGTTCTGGCCGAACTGCAGGGTCGCGGCCGACAGCTCGGAGGTATACTTGCGGTAAAGCTCCTTATCGGCGTCCGAAAGGGCGGCGCCGTTGCGGGCGAAGCTCTGGTAGGTGTCTTCCAGCAGTTTCTTGTCCTCTTTCGAAAGACCGCGGCCGGGTTTCTCGTAAACCGCCTTCACGCGGGCGAAAAGCTCCGGATTGAGCGAAACGTCGTTCGACAGCTCGGTGAGCTTGGGCTGAACGCGCAGCGCGATCTCCTGCATCTGGTCCGAGGTCGCGGCTTCGAGCAGGTTGTAGAAAACACCCGAAATGCGGTCGAGCAGCGCCCCCTGACGCTCCAGCGCCACGATGGTGTTGCCGAAGGTCGGCTTCTTGGGGTTATTGACGATCGCCTCGATCTCGGCGCGCGAGCAGGCGATGGCCGCATCGAACGCAGGCTCGTAATCCGAAAGCTCGATCTGCGAGAACGGCGGCGTCTGGTGGGGCGTGTTCCACTCCGCCAGCAGGGGGTTGGTGGTATCCAGTTCGGGCAGCTGCGCTTTGGGAATCGAATTGTCGGCGCAGCCTGCCGCCATAGCTGAAAAGGTCATAATGATAAGTGCTTTTTTCATGTTACTGCAAATATTGGGTTATTTTTCACGATTCGTCTATTGCCCGTCCGATTCCGGTTCGAGGGGGATCGGGGCCTCTTCGTCCGGCTGCGGATCGGGTTCGGCGAGCAGGCCGCGGCCGCGGAGCATCGCCCGCTTGTCGGGATCGGCCCCGCGGAAGGCCCGGTAGAGCGTCATGCCGTCCTCGGAACCGCCGCGGGCGAGGAGCTTGGTGCGGAAATCGGCGGCGATCTTCTTGTTGAACAGGTCGCCGCTCTCGCGGAAGGCCGCGAACGCATCCTTGTCGAGCACTTCGGCCCACGTATAGAAGTAGTAGCCCGCCGAATAGCCGCCGTCGAAAATATGGCTGAAATAGGGATAACGGTAGCGGGGTTCGATCTGCGGAATCAGGCCGCGCTTCTCGTTGAGCGCCCGGCGTTCGAAGACCATCGGGTCGAACGGTTCGTAGTCGGTGGTCGAGTGGATGTCCATGTCGGAAAGCGACGCGGCGATCAGCTCCGTAGTGGCGAAACCCTGATTGAAGAGTTCGCTCCGGCGCAGTTTATCGACGAGGTATTTGGGAATCACCTCGCCCGTGCGGTGATGCACGGCGTACTGTTTCAGCATTTCGGGTTCGAAAGCCCAGTTTTCCATGATCTGCGACGGAAGCTCCACGAAGTCGCCCTCGACCTCCGTGAGTCCGCGGTATTTCACGTCGTGGAACAGGAAATGGAGCGCATGGCCGAATTCGTGGAAGAGCGTTTCGGTCTCGTCGAGCGTCAGCAGCGCAGGGGTGTTGCGCACCGGACGGGTGAAGTTGCAGACGATGCTCACCACGGGAGCGACGCGCTCGCCGTCCCGGTAGGTCTGTTCGACATAGTTGCCGCACCACGCCCCCTGACTCTTGCCGTCACGCGGGAAGAAGTCGAAATAGAGCACGCCCAGATGCGACTGGTCGGCGTCGAGCACCTCGTAGGCGATCGCCTCAGGATGGTAGAGCGGCGCCACGATGGGCTGGAAGGTAATGCCGTAAAGCCGGTTGGCGAGGTAGAAGATGCCGCCCTGCACGTTTTCGAGCGAGAAATAGGGACGCAGCATCTCCTCGTCGAGTGCATAGTTCTGCTTGCGCAGTTTTTCGGCATAATACCACCAGTCCCACGACTCGAACGTCGCGCCCGGAACGTCCTTCTGCAGGAGTTTGTCCATCTCGGCCAGCTCCTCCCCGGCGCGGTCGAGCGCCGGCGTCCATATCTGGTCCAGCAGCGCGTAGACCGCATCGGTCGTGCCGGCCATCTCGTCGGCCACGACATAGGCGGCGTACGACGGATAGCCCAGCATCTTGGCCTTCTCCGTACGCAGACGGATGAAGTCGTTGATGAGCTGCTTGTTGTCGTACTGATCGCCGTTGTTGCAGCGGTTGAGGTAGGCCTTGTAGATCTTTTCGCGCAGGTCCCGCTTGGCCGAATAGGTCAGGAACGGAATCAGACTGGGCTTGTGGAGCGTGAAGACCCACTTGTCGCCCTTGCCCATCGCCTGCGCCTTCTCGCGCGCGGCGTCGCGGACACCCGAAGGCAGTCCCTCCAGATCGTCCGCCGTCAGTTCGAGCGCGAAGTTGTTGTTCTCGGCCAGAATGTTGTTGCCGAACTTCACGGCCGTAAGCGACAGCTCGCCGTTGATCTCCTTCAGCCGGGCTTTCTGTCCGGCGTCGAGCAGGGCGCCGGAGCGCACGAAAGCGTCGTAGGTCTTCCTGAGCAGTCGGCTCTGCTCGGCGTCGAGTCCCAGCGACGCGCGCCGGTCATAGACATCCTTCACGCGGGCGAAAAGTTTCTCGTCGAGCCGGATCTTATCGCGGTGCGCCGAGAGCAGGGGCATCACCTGCTCCTGCAGGGCCTGCATCCGTTCGTTGGTTTCGGCGGCGCAGAGCATGCCGAAAATCAGCTCGGTCTGCGCGAGCATCTGTCCGGCGTTGTCGTAAGCCAGAATCGTATTCTCGAACGTCGGCTCGTCGTTGTTCGAGGTGATGGCGTCGATCTCGGCGTCGTGCAGCGACATGCCGCGCTCGAAGGCGGGCATGAAGTGTTCGGCGCGGATCTTATCGAAGGGCGGCACGCCGAAAGGCGTGTCCCACTGGGTGAAGAAGGGATTCTCCCCGGCGCTTTTCGGGGAGTTGCATGACGCAAGTGCCATAAGCAGTAAGAGTGTTGTGAATAAACCTGCAATACGTTTCATCTATTCATGTTATTTTATGTAACTTTGCGAGCTGAAAATACGGACGCGCGCAAGGCATCCGTACAATGTTGCAAAGTTAGTAAATTATAAGAGGTATGCAACTTTTTTACGCCCCCGACATCACGCCGCCCCTCCATACGCTGAGCGAAGAGGAGTCGAAACACTGCGTGCGGGTGCTGCGTCTGGGACGCGGAGATACCCTTCATATAACTGACGGGAGGGGCAATTTATTTTGCTGCGAGATTACGGACGACAATCCGAAACGCTGCACGGTGCGCGTCACGGAGACCCGCGCCGGGTGGGAGGCGCTCCCCTATTCGCTGACGATGGCCGTTGCGCCGACCAAGAACGCCGACCGCTTCGAATGGTTCCTCGAAAAGGCGACCGAAGTGGGTGTCGGCACGATCATCCCGCTCGAAACCGAGCATTGCGAACGCCGGGTCTACAAGCCCGAACGCGGCGAACGGGTCATCACGGCGGCCATGAAGCAGTCGCTCAAAGCCTACCGTCCCACGCTGCGTCCGCTCACGCCTTTCGGCGAAGCGGCGGCCATGCCCTTCGAAGGGCGCAAGTTCATCGCCCACTGCGCCCCGGCGCAGTCGCCCGAAGGCAAAGCCTACCTCCCGGCGACGCTCCGCAGGGGCGAGGCGGCGCTGATCCTGATCGGTCCCGAAGGCGATTTTTCGCCCGAAGAGATCACCTTCGCACGCGCGAACGGATTCGAGGAGATAACCCTCGGCGCGCAGCGGCTGCGCACCGAAACGGCCGCAGTAGCCGCAGTGGTGATGGTCTCCGTGGCAAACGGTTAGCGATACGGACAAAACGGTCCGCATCGCCGGTTCCGCCGCACGGCGGCACGGTATAAACAGTATAATTACACACAAATAGCTCATGTTTCTCTATTCACTTCTCGCACTGGCGGTGGTGACGGCGCTGATATTCGCCGCCCCTCTCAAGGCCAAGGTGTGGGCGACGCTGGCAGTCGTCGCGGCGGGGGCGCTCTGGGCGTCGGCAACGGCCGTCGGAGTGCTTGCCGGCGGACATACCGTACGGTTGTGGGCGACCGACGTCTTCCTCTTCGGAAGCGACGCAGGCTCGATGGACCCTCTTTCGGCGCTGTTCGCGCTGATCGTCTCGGTCGGGGCCGTCGCCGCGGTGCTCTACTCGCGGGGATATCTCGCGCACTACCTCGGACGCAAATCCCCGACCCACATCTCGCTGCACTACACCGCGCTGGCGACGATGTTCTACGCCATGCTGGGCGTAGTGACCTCCGAAGGCGGATTTTCGTTTCTCTTTTTCTGGGAGCTGATGACCGTCGCATCGTTCCTGCTGATCCTGTTCGACGCCGAGCGCCGCGAAGTGCGCCGCGCCGCGCTGGCCTACGTGATCATGATGCACGTGGGATTCGCCCTGCTGCTCATCGGCTTCGTGCGGTTGGACAGCGTCTGCGGATCGGCCGACTTCGCCCTATTGGGCGAATATTTCCGCACGCAGCCCGCCCTGCCGCTGTTCGTGGTCTTCCTCGCAGGCTTCGGCATGAAAGCCGGCATGTTCCCGATGCACGTCTGGCTGCCCGAAGCGCATCCCGCCGCCCCGTCGCACGTCTCGGCCCTGATGTCGGGCGTGATGATCAAGACGGGCGTCTACGGCATCCTGCGCGT